>JAEIGA010012490.1_pt1 | contig 12888 bp, 12 predicted proteins | sample 9270691 | NCBI WGS metagenome assembly JAEIGA01 (sample SAMN17057246, study PRJNA624740) | gut metagenome | biome: biome; isolation source: fecal sample | host: Bos grunniens | place: China: Xizang | collected 2019 | reverse complement strand
CGTTGACCTCTTAGGGAGCGGGTATGAATTTGGTGTTCATTTCACCTATAAAGTACAAGATCGCCCAGGCGGTATAGCTGAAGCCTTGGGGCTTGCAAGGGATTTCACTGGCGGTGAGAAAATGGTCGTCATTCTTGGAGACAATATATTCACCGATACGATTGAGCCTTATGTTAGAAGTTTCGAAGAACAAGCGGCGGGAGCGAAGATTCTGATAAAAGAAGTGATTGATCCGAAACGGTTTGGTGTTCCTGCCATATACGATGGACGCATAATAGCGATTGAGGAGAAGCCTGAGGTTCCAAAATCTCAATATGCTGTTACGGGCATCTATATGTATGATTCTTCTGTCTACGGCCTCATTGATCAAATTAAACCGTCCGCCCGAGGTGAACTGGAAATAACAGATGTTAATAATCATTATCTTCGGGATGGCTTGCTGACATATGATGTGCTTCGCGGCAATTGGACAGATGCCGGTACCCATTCGTCATATGCGCATGCGAATACGGTAGCCCAAAATATTGATTTCAGCAATCTATTCGAGAGAGAAGCGATGTTAATGAAATGAGCAATGGTGACTCGGGAGAAAACAGTGATAAGGAGAGCTGCGAATGCCGAAAAATCAATTAGGCAATATAGCCATGGATAATATGGATGTAGAAGAGGGATTGGCGGCAATTGAACGAAATCTCGTCAGCCATAAGAAAACAACTGTCTATTTCTTAAATGCTCATTGCTATAATATCGCCCAAAAGGATGCTGAGTACCGGACTATTATCAATCAGGCCGACTACTTGCTCAATGACGGCATCGGAATCATGCTTGGCGCCAGAATATTTGGCTTCCAGCTCAAAGAAAATTTAAATGGAACAGACTTCATCCCCGAATTGCTTAAATTAGCAAGTAAAAAACGCTATACGGCTTATTTGCTTGGGGCAGGGACCGGGGTTGCCGGTAAAGCAGCCGAAAAATTGAAGATGGCCATCCCTGGCATACAGATTGTTGGCGCCAGAAGCGGTTATTTTAGTGAGAAGGAAAACGATGAGATTGTTCATAAAATCAATCAATTGGCACCAGATATCTTAATCGTCGGGAGGGGAGTGCCAATACAGGAGAAATGGATCTCCGAAAATAAGGAGGCGCTCAAGGCAACCATTATTCTTGGTGTCGGAGCGTACATTGATTTTGCTTCGGGGAGAATCCCTAGAGCACCTCGCATGATGAGACGCCTGAAAATGGAATGGGTTTATCGTTTGCTGCTTGAGCCCCGGCGTATGTGGAAGAGATACTTAATTGGCAATCTCCAATTCTTTTATTATGTGGTAAAGAACAAGAATTTGATTAATAGAAAAGCAGAGGTCCAAGGTCCATAAGGGAGGATAAGCCGATGCAGCCTAAGGTTTGTACAATAATCGTGAATTATAATGGAACGCAGGATACGATTGCCTGCCTGGACTCGTTAAGTAAAATCACCTATACCAATCATACGGCGATAGTCGTGGACAATGCTTCAAAGGAAACCGCCCAACTGAAAGAACATATAGAAGATAAAGGATTTCATTTTCTGGAATTGAAAGAAAATGGAGGATTTGCTGCAGGAAATAATGCTGGAATCCGCTATGCGATTGAACGGATTGAGAAGGTTGATTACTTTCTCTTGCTTAATAATGACACAGAGGTTGATCCGCATTTTCTTGAACCATTAGTAGATGAATGTGAGAGGGACGAAAAAGTAGGAGCCTGCGGGTCTCATATCAACTACTACACTAAACGGAATGAAACATGGTTTGGAGGCGGAGATATTAAATGGCTGACAGGCAGAGTATTGCACAAAACTCCGGCACGAGAAGAGGGGAAGCCCAGTGATGAGAAATTCCTTACAGGCTGTGTGTTGCTGCTTCCTGTTTCCGTGCTGGATAAAGCGGGATTCTTGAATGAGGAATATTTCCTTTATTATGAGGACGCAGCCTATAGCATAGAGATTCGTAAGGCAGGCTATCGTTTAAGATATGTCCCCAAATCTCTTGTTTATCATAAGATTTCGGCTACAACAGGCTATCAATCTCCCCTTTCAAACTATTACGGGACGAGAAACAATCTGTTATTCATGTCTCTATATGCTAAAAAGCCGGTTTTCTTTGTTTTCTTTCTATATTTTGTCATGAAAAACATCGTCAAATACTTCTGGTATATCGGAAAGGGAAAGCAATTTAAGAGAGTGAGCCTAGCCATAAAAAGAGCTTTCTATGATTTTGCTACAACAGCAAAAGGAAAGCGTGAATACCCATTTATGTAACAACGTAACCAGTAAGGGAGGAGCTTATTATCAAGTTAAATGGTATCATTCCTCACTTTCTTAAGAGAGGAATCAGAGTATATACATTTAAGAAGAGGAATAAGTCGGCATTTATTGGTCCCTATGTTGAAGTTGATCCAGCTACAACAAGGGTGGGGAAGAATTGTGCTATAAATTTTTATACAAAAATATCCCATACGGAGGTTGGCGATTACACGTATTTTTCAGCAAATTGTCAGGTTATGCATGCGATTATAGGATCGTTTTGTTCGATTGGCCCAGGCGTTAAAATTGGGCTTGGCAGCCACCCTACAAACTTTATCGCATCATCTCCCATTTTTTATTCCACCTCAAAGGTAGTGAATAATATTAATTGGGTTGATAGGGACTATCATGATGAATTCTCGAATGTAAGGATTGAGGATAATGTCTGGGTAGGAGCTGATGCATACATTATGAACGATGTAGAAATTGGTGAAGGGGCCATTTGTGCCGCAGGGTCGGTCGTAACGAAGAATGTCCCTCCATATGCGATTGTAGGAGGAGTGCCGGCAAAAGTAATTAAATACCGGTTTGATGATGAGACAATTCAACGGCTTATCCAATTAAAAATTTTTGAACGTAGCGATGAATGGCTGAAGGAACATCTTTGCGGTGCCATTACACCGGAGGACCTGTTAGGGAGAGAAATAGCATTAAAGGCGTAATTGAAAATCTCACAAGGGTAAGGGAAGGAAAGGAAAGTCATCTAAGGCAAAAGCCCTAGATAAGGAGGAGCGATGTTTGGAAAAAGATTAAAGGAGCTGAGAGAGAGCAGGGGGCTCTCTTTGTCTGAATTGGCTGTGAAATCAGGAGTGGCTAAATCCTATATTAGCAATATGGAAAGGGATAAAATGACAAACCCTAGTCTTGAAATTTTGACAAAGATTGCTTCTGTTCTTGAAATCACTCCACAACTTTTAATATCGCAAGACAAGGATGTCGATAAGGGGCAAGCCGAGCTTGAAAGGCTTGCTCAGGCTGAAGGGATCAATCAAGATCAGCTGAAAGAATACAAGGAGTTAATAGAATTTATCAAATGGCGTTCAAGTAAAAAGGAGTAAACCAATGGTTCCAATAATCTTACAAGTCCGCTTGACTTCTCGCTTGAATAACACGAAATTTTGGTTGTCTCTCTTTATTGTCATTGTGCTCCTGTCTATGCTTGCCATCAAATTGAAGCCGGATGAAGAGCTGAAGGGCTTGTTTAAGCCAAACGAGCCTGCTGAGGAGGTAATGGCCAAGACCATTAATCTCCAAGATGAAATCAATCAGGCTAGTGACAATGGAGGGGGAATTGTGACTGTTCCCAGCGGTGTCTACACTGTAGATGAACCAATTATTCTTAAATCTAATGTACATCTTAAAGGAGCAGGCATGGGAGAAACAACCATCCGTCTTAATCTACAGAAAAGTAAAGGAAACGAGGAAGACTCAACCATTTTAAAGACGGAGACAAATGCTCAAAATGTTCAAATCAGTGATCTGACCTTTGATGGAGAAAAGGATAAGCGTAAAAAACAGATTAATGATTCCTATTCACATACCGTTGTCCTGCAATTCGTTGACGGCTTTGAAATCAGCCGGGTAGAGGTCATCCGGTCGCCAAGTGCCTCAATCATGCTCTTTAATTCGAGGAATGGGTCAGTGAATGATTCAAAAATCAAAGATGGTGGATCTAATGGGATTATTGGACTGCAGAAAACCGAAAATATTCAAATTATCAATAATGAGATTGACCATACAGAACATCAGAATGGCATCTTTATCAGCTATCAAGAAGGTAAATCAAGCAATAATGTCACTATAGAGGGCAATAAGGTTAAGGATGCAGGGGATTTTGGCATTGAGGTAGGTCATCTCGTTGAGGCTGGTGAAGAGCAGCATGTCAATATTACGGTGAGGGATAATGAGGTGACCGGTTCGAGAAATGCCGGGATTGCTTTTCGAACAGTCAGTGATGGTTTGATTGAGAATAATATCATAAAAGGCTATGGGAAGACAGGCGGGTATGGAGGAGACGGTATATTCGTAGAAGGATGGAAAAATCAATCTGCCAATGTCACAGTCTCGAATAATATCATTGAGCAAACCTATCAAACAGGGGATGCTAATGCGATTTATGTGACCGGGATGGATGATACGGTCATTGAAAATAATGAAATGAAAGGCAGCCGCGGCAAAGGGTTATTCGTTCAGGCGTCTGTCATTGGCGAAGAAACAGGAGATTTTCCGGAAGGGATTCGACTCTTCAATCAGCTCGCTATCAGGGGCAATAAAATATATAAAGGCAAGATGGAGGGAATTCATCTCCAGGGGTACAAGGCAGAAGGGATATCAATAACGAATAATGACATTAGTCATAACCTTTCAGCGGGATTAGTCATCGCTAATTTAGATGTAATGAGTCGAGGGTTAGAGGTGCGTGACAATATCATAAAAGATAACGGTTTGGCTGGGATTGATATGTACAGCCAGGAGGATTTTGTCTTGGAAGGGAACCGCCTGATCAATAACGGGCAGAAGTCGAAGGATATGGAGAACCGGTCCGCGATTGTTTTGTTCAATGTGGGCAATGGCTTGCTTAAACAAAATACATATGAAGATGGCCAAAAGGTTCCTACTCAAAAGTATTATTTGCAAATAGCTGAGTTGACAGGACAGGTGACCCAGCAGGATGCAGAATTCATTGGGCTGACGCCGCAATTAAGCGATTCAACGGATGATTATTTTGAATAATTGAATTTAACCCCTTCCGGCTAGCTGGAGGGCATGGCTTAATAAAGGGAACAAGCCGAAAGGTGGAGAAATGTGGATAGTCTACTATTGAATAACCAAAGCAGGCAATTTAGGCAAGCGGCATTGGCAGCCATCTTGGCTTTGGCGGTCGGGGCGTTTGCCGCCCTGCCGCTAACCTATCTGCCCATTATTTTAATAATCATAGCGGTCATCTTTTTCTTTCCATTAACCGTTGAAAGGGTCTTTCTCTTTATTGCCTTATCCATTTTTATTGATCGTTCGTTTATAACTTTTCAAGGATCTTATATACGAATCTTTCAAATCCTGTTTTTGGCTCTTTTTCTAAAGTTCACGATTGAGTTTTTGCTTTCTAGAAGAGAGCTGTTTAAGACTCCGCTATTTATCTTAATTAATTTGTGGGTTTTCAGTTACTTTTTCAGTATTGGTCATTTAATAAGTGTTGGCGATTTTTGGGAGTCGGTTGTGGGGCAGCTTTTTTTAAATCTATTTTATTTTATCTCTGTCCAATGCATTTACAATAAAGGGCTAGATTTCTTTGATAAAGTTCTAAAGTATACGCTGATCTCAGGTATCTTTGTAACGGCGGTTGGCATTCTTCAATGGATTGGTTTCTTTCTAGGCATAGAGATTGGCCTGAGTCATTATGAAGAAATTGGGATTCCGCGTCCTTCATCATTTGCCCATGAGCCTGATTGGTATGGTTTGTTTGCAGGTTATACTGCAGTTTGGTTTGTTGTGATGTACCTAAGCAGGGAAACCCGATTGTTTTCTCCGCTGTTCATCATGATTGGCATGTTCATGAGCTTTATTGGCGTGTTCATCAGCATGGCCAGGGCGAGTATCCTCTCATTAGCAGTTGCGGTTCTTTTCATCTTTCTCATTACGAAGAATATGAGGGCAATTAAGCTTTTCGCTTCCTCTGCTATCATTCTTATCATCGCAGCCATCATGCATTTTGTCTTGGATCAAGCCATATTCATGAAGGTCTATGATCGGTTTCATCCGAGTACAAGCCTTGAAACAGACCAAGGTGCAGCAGACAGCCGCTTCGCATCCATTCAATTGATGCTCGACTATATTCCGAAGCATCCCATCGTCGGTAATGGGAGTGGTGGAATGGCAGAACTATCAATGAGGGACGATATCAGGCAGGAATATATTTATGGCGGAGAACTCAATGCAGGGAAAGGAAATGCTAATTTATTCTTGACTGTGTTGTTCGATACGGGCATTGTTGGGCTGGCCATCTTCCTGCTGATTCTTGGGAGAATTGTCTGGATGATTCTGTCCGTTTACCATAAATCAAGTTTTGTCCCTCTGGGTTTTCTGGCAGCGAGCTTGTTCATTTTGGTTGATTTTAATTTCAATAATGGATTTCGGATGGGATTTGTCTGGTTTCATGCAGCATTAATCACTAGCTACTTTCTATTGATGAGAAAAAAGAACAAAGAGCATAAATCCATACCAGGGGGAGAAATATCGTGATGATGAAACACAGGGTCGGGATTATCGGAAGTGGCTTTATTGGAAAAGGATTGGTGAAGGCGTTAACTCTTATGGAAGATGTGGAAGTCATGAAAGTTGTCACAAGAACAACGATTGATGGACGAAATGATTTTCCCTATCCGCACTTATTGACGAACTCCATTGAGGATTGCATCGAGCATTCGGATGTAATTGTTGAATGCACGGGTGATGTCTTATTCGGAACGGAAATGATCGCAAAGGTAATGGAATCAGATATTCCTGTCGTGACCATGAATACGGAGCTGCAGGTGACAACCGGTTCTTATTTTGCCGGCAAAGGGTTTATAACGGAAGCAGAGGGTGACCAGCCTGGCTGCATCGCCGCTTTGCGTGAAAATGTCTTACAAATGGGATTTGAGCCTTTGGTATATGGAAATATTAAAGGATTTCTAAATTCAAATCCATCTCCTGAGGATATGCATTATTGGTCGAGGAGAAACAAAATCAGCTTAGAGATGGTGACTTCATTTACCGATGGGACAAAGGTGGAGTTCGAGCAGACCTTGGTGGCCAACGCCTTTCAAACAAAGCTTCTGCCTGATGGCATCCTTGGAGTTGCTTCCGAGGATTTGAATGAAGGAGCGAATGCTTTGGCTTTAAAGGCTGAAAGATTAGGATTTCCTATTAGTGATTATGTTCTTTCTGGCAAGGCGCCTGCGGGAGTTTTCATTACGGCTAAGCATTTGGATATGGAAGGACAGAGAGAAGCTCTCCAGTATATGAAGCTTGGAGAAGGGCCGTACTATACGTTAACGATGCCCTTCCATTTATGTCATCTTGAAGTTGTGAAGACAATCAGAAGGGTACTGGAACAGAAAGGGGTTTTATTGAATAACACTAGTTCGCCTTCCTATAGCATGGGAGCAATCGCTAAAAAAAGCTTGCCTGTCGGTACACCAATTAAGCGGGGAATAGGGAGCTTTGAGGTTAGAGGAAGGGCTTTGAAGATAGAGGATACGCCTAACCATATCCCTATTGGACTTGTGGAGCAGGCAACCATTATTCGACCTATTGAAGCAGGAGAAATGCTTACTTTCGCAGATGTTGATATCCCTGACAGCCTCGCTTATCAAGCCTGGATGAAAACGAGGGAACGAATCATTTTGCCGCAGGGAATCTAAAAACTTATAGAGGATGTGGATGATGAGAATTCTTCATGTTATCAGGCAATATAAGCCGGTAATCGGGGGTATGGAAAATTTCGTGGAAAATCTGGCTGTTCATTTGAAGGGAAAGGGAATCGAATCAGAGGTTTTAACGTTAAACACTGATTTCTCTAATGGCGAAAGATTCCAGGAATCGGAGATTATTAATGGCATTAAGGTAAGGAGAATTCCCTACTTTGGATCGCGCCGTTACCCGATTGCGTTATCGGCTATCAACTATTTGTCAGAGTTTGACTTGATTCATATACATGGCGTTGATTTCTTGCTTGATTATTTAGCTGGTTTAAAGCCATTTCATAAGAAGCCAATGATTTTATCCACACATGGGGGCTTTTTTCATACAAAAAGGTTTTATTTGTACAAAAAGCTCCATTTCCATACATTGACGAGGCTAAGTCTAAGGAATATGAGATGGATTGTGGCAGACAGTGAGCCTGATTATGAGACATTCAAACCAATTTCCCCGGCTAGAATCGAAATGATTGAAAACGGAATTAACTACCATCATTATCACGCGATTGCTGAGGAGAAGGGAGAGCCTAACCGCTTCATCTTTGTCGGAAGATTTTCCCAAAACAAGCGGATTGATAAACTGCTCGCTTTGATGGCGCGGTTGAAATCAGACTTTCCAGATATCCATTTATCTATTGTGGGCAGGGATTATGATAACTTGAAAGCGGAATTTATGGATCAGATAGAGCGTTATGGTATTGCAGAACATGTAACCATCAATGAAGCATTATCGGAAGAAGATCTCTTGAAGGAGATGTCTCGGGCAACATACTTTATTTCGGCATCCGAATATGAAGGGTTTGGTCTATCCTCCTTGGAAGCTATGGCAGCCGGTCGAGTGGCTTTCCTTAGTCAGATTCCATCATTTAAGAAAATGGTTTCGGATGGAAGGAACGGGTATTTAGTGGACTTTGAGGATATGGCTTCAGCCGAAGAGAAGGTGAAGCAAGTCTTAAGCGGCGGCATGCAAGAAAATGTAAGGCTTGCTGGGATAGAGACGGCAAGGCAGAATTCATGGGGAACCATTGTAAATAAATTTATTCAAATGTATGAGATGCTTCAAAGCGGGGATGCAGTATCTGTATCTAAAGTTCGCTAGAGAAACCTTTCAACCTCCAGATAGTCTTTTAGATATAGTTGTCCATTTTTCGGCAGGTTCGGGGGCTTATTTAAGCATCTTGTTGAGATTTTACACAGGTTGAATCGACCTGTCTGTATATTGCAAAAGATTGAGGGCGCAAGGAATATTCCTTGCGCCCTCTCCTTATTGAATGCTGTTTTCCAGGGAATCAAGCAGATCTTGCATTTGATGAAGCTGCGCTTGTTCAGCGATGGTGGAATTAGCAAAAGCTGAGGAAAGTTCATTCCGCGCTTTAGCGATTAATTCCGGCTGGGTTCCATTGCTTCTATATGCTAGTTCGACGGCTTTTTTTGCTCGACCAAATAATTCGTTTCGCATAATTACAGCCCCGCAGAAGTCGTTTGACTTCTGGATTCTGCTTCTGCCATCGTCAAACGATACGGGAACTTCTCGCTATGCTTAGCGACGGCATCCTTCCCTTGCTGGATAAAACGTTTGGATTTATTTCTTTTTCCCATGAGAAATACCTCCTGCACTCAATGTTTGACGGAGTGGAATCACTTCGTCCTCTAACTATCATGTCCAGGAAGATTTTTTGTTAGTCATGCACTTTTAATGTTGAATTTCTCTTCGAGGAAGATGGCGATTCCATCTTCTTCATTTGACAATGTGATATGGTTGGCTACTGATTTTAATTGTTCAATCCCATTTCCCATCGCTACACCGGTACCTGCATAATCAATCATTTCAAGGTCATTATCTTCATCACCGAAAGCAATGATGCGCTTTTTCGGGATGCCCAAATCCTTGGCAACCTTGTCAATACCGACTGCCTTGCTTAATCCGTTTTTGACAATTTCAATGACATGCCAAGGGTCAGCCCATCGTCTATGATCAATCACTTCTGCATGGACATCGGATAAATGTTTTCGGATTTGTCTAACATCTTCTTCATCTGTATGGATGAGCATGGATGTAGGGGAATCCTGGAGGAAGCGGCGCAGGTCACCAGTTGTGACATTCGGATTCCCCATCTTGAAGACATTGATTAATTTTTCATCATGATAGTGGACATAAACATCATCCTTCACTTCAGCAATGATATTGAAATAACGGTATTCATCCAGTGCCTCGACGATATCCTTCGCTACTTTTATATCAAGTGGAGAATGGTGCATTCCCCAGGATTTTGAAAGCGGATGGTGGACAAAAGCGCCATTGAAGTTCACGATAGGAGTAGTCATTCCAATTTCGTGGTAATATGGTTCGCTGGAGCGAAATGGTCGGCCTGTCGCTATCATGACTTCGTGGCCATTATTCTTTAAGGTTTGAAGTGTTTGCTTTGTTCGCGGGGAAATGGTTTTATCGTCTTTTAAGAGCGTGCCATCTAGATCGAGCACAATTAAATGTTTTTCTGACATAAGGCTCTCCTTTGAATTATGGGAATTTTTAGGTCGTTATAATTACCTTTGATGGTAATATCTTTTATAATCATATCAAGTATAGCTGGATAATGGTATTTATTGATTTGGAAAATATACGTAAAAAGGTGGAGAGGCATAATGATACAAGTGGAAAAGGTGATTGCAGGGGAAATTCCCATGCTCGTGGTTGGCAAACAGGATTTAAAGAATATCCCGCTCCCAGGGTTTATTTTTTTGCATGGGTTCATGAGCGCAAAAGAGCATAATCTTCATTATGCCTATCTTCTTGCCGAGCGAGGGTTCAGGGTCTTTCTTCCAGAGGCGATTATGCATGGGGAAAGAGGGGAAGATTATTCTGAAAAGGTGATGGCTAAATCCTTTTGGAAAATTGTCTTAACATCCATTAAGGAATTGGAAAAAATCAGGCATCATATAACGGAATATGGGTATGTCATCCCTGATAGGATTGCTTTAGGGGGAACGTCAATGGGGGCAATTACCACTTTGGGAGCTATCACCCAATATAGTTGGATTAAAGCAGCCGTCAGCATGATGGGGACACCGGCTTATCAGGACTTCGCACAAGCTCAATTAAATGAATTTGCCAATCAGGGAATAGATTTAGGATACAGCGAGGCACAGAAAGAGGCCATCTTTAATGACTTGCAGAAGTATGATTTGTCTTTGCAGCCTGAAAAGCTGCATGGAAGGCCTTTATTTGTCTGGCATGGCGAGAAAGATCCGGTTGTTCCTATTTCAGGTATTCGCTCATTTGTCAGTGGTCCGCTATTTGAGAAGGGGCAGGTTACCTATATCACAGATAAGCATGCAGGCCATGCGGTCACGAGAAAAGGTTTGCTTGAGGCAGTGAACTGGATTGAAGAAAAGATCGTATAAGGTTTAATCAATAGCCAGGAAAATTGAAATTTGTTAGGATTAGGATATAGAGCAGTTACGAAAGGAGTTAAAATAGATGGATCAGGATATGAGAGATAGTATTATGGGTGCTTTAGAGGATGTATTAGACCCGGAACTTGGGATTGATATAGTGAACCTTGGGCTTGTATATGACGTTGATATGGATGATGAGGGGAATGCAACCGTCACGATGACGCTGACGGCGATGGGGTGCCCGCTTGCAGGCACGATTGTCGACCAAGTGAAATATGCCTTGAAGGATCTCCCTGAAGTGAAGGATGTTGAAGTTAATATTGTATGGACGCCTGCTTGGACAAAGGACCGGATGTCCCGCTACGCAAAGATTGCCCTAGGCATTCAATAATATGTATGGTTACATGATTTTTTCTTCTTTTGGGGAAGATATCGTTTAAAGGGTACGCTCTTTGAATCCGACTTAATCAGGAGGAAAATCATGAATCATTATCCTATTGCAAACCTTGATGATACACAAGTGAAGAAATTAAATGAATACCAAAAGAAATTTAGTGAGGAATTAGGAAAAGATATTATCCTGATAGCTCACAAAGATAGTAATACCGAGAAATAAGCTTTTACAAGAACCGGCGGGTTGACCTCCGGTTCTTTTCTATTGATAGAGGAGGATTAAAAAAGGCAAAAAAGGGGTAGTGTTAGGGAGGTAAAAAATAGATTAATTTTAAAAATTTGTACATATCGTCTTTTTTAGAGACAGGGTGAAAAAAATCATGTTCACAGGGGGAGCCGATGGAGAAAGATACTATTAAAGATAAGCTGGACAGGCCTCTCAGGGACTTAAGGATTTCGGTCATTGACCGCTGCAATTTGCGATGTCAATATTGCATGCCTGCTGATAAGGAATATACATTCCTGCCAAAGGGCGAGTTGTTGACCTTTGAGGAGATTGCGCGGACAGCCTCTGTCTTTGCCGAGCTGGGTGTGAAAAAGATTCGTTTGACTGGAGGAGAGCCACTCCTTAGAAGAGATTTGCCAACTTTAGTGAGGATGCTGTCTCGGATAAGCGGGATTGAGGATATTGCTTTGACGACCAATGGAATCCTGCTGCCGAAGCAGGCAAATGCCCTCAAGGAGGCAGGGGTTAAACGAGTTAATATCAGTCTTGATAGTATAAACGAATCTTTATTTAAGCTGATCAATGGAAGGGGAATTGGCACTCAGCCTGTCATTGATGGGATCCGTGCCGCTAAGGAAGCGGGCTTTGAGACGAAAGTGAATATGGTCGTCAAAAAAGGGATGAATGATGACCAGATTATCCCGATGGCTGAGTTTTGCAAGGAAGAGAATGTACAGCTGCGCTACATAGAATTTATGGATGTCGGCACAACGAATGATTGGAAGATGGACGAAGTCATTACAAAGAAGGATATTTTCAAACTGCTGAATGAACGGTTTGAGCTTGAACCGCTCAGCCCGGATTATTTTGGAGAAGTGGCAAAGAAATACCGCTATAAGGGAACTGATATCTTAGTCGGATTTATTACATCCGTTTCTGAATCCTTCTGCGGCAGCTGCACGAGAGCGAGATTATCAGCGAACGGTCATGTTTATACATGCTTATTTAGTGAAGCGGGATATGATATAAGAGAGCTGCTGCGCAATAAGAGCGAGGATGATGCGTTGCGT
>JAEIGA010012489.1_pt1 | contig 12888 bp, 8 predicted proteins | sample 9270691 | NCBI WGS metagenome assembly JAEIGA01 (sample SAMN17057246, study PRJNA624740) | gut metagenome | biome: biome; isolation source: fecal sample | host: Bos grunniens | place: China: Xizang | collected 2019 | reverse complement strand
TCTTGTTTTCTTTAGTTTTCTCGTGTTTTCTCTCGTTTTCTCACGTGCGATTTTACATATTTTTATGTTTTTGTGTTGCTTTTCATACTTCCTTATATTAAAATATAACCATAAAAAAGAAAGGAGAATATTATGGATAACAAGTACAAATCAAAAAAGTTCATTATAATCATATCCATAATATCGGTTGTCGTAATTATAATTTCAACGATAATCGCAATAAACCTTATGAATCATAATAAAATGCAATACCAAAACACCGATGTAACCGCTAATCAGGGTTTTCAAAGTACTATTCTTGAAACCTCTTGCGAAGATTTCACACCTTTTGATAATAACACGATTTTTAAAGGTAGACCCGAATCAAACGTGAAATACAAACCAATAACCAACGAATTTTTAGAACCCATTTATGAAAACAAAATTTTTATCGACCCAAAAACCAAAAAAGAACTATGTTATAGTTTGTATTTACCCGAAAATTATACAAAGAATAAAAAGTATCCCGTGCTTATGTTTATGCACGGTGTTGGTGGCATTGGTAAAAACTTCGTTGGTGCCACGTACAGTCTAAATCTTATTTTCAAAAACAATGCGGATATTGTTAAAAATGCAATTATTCTGGCTCCACAAGCACCCGACACAGAGGGCTACTGGCCAATTGATGAAAAATCAAACGACCAAAACGGTTGGGGTGCAATTGCGATGCGTTTGCTTTTGGAAATTGAAAAAACCTACTCGTGCGATACAAACAGAATTTACATAACCGGCAACTCAATGGGCGGTCACGGAACTTGGAATTTGCTTGAAACTTATGGCGAACACTTTGCCGCAGGTATTCCCATTTGCGGTTGGAGCAATCCTTTAAGCGCAGACAAATTTAAAAACATACCTATTTGGATTTACCACGGCGACCAAGACCCAACCGTACCTGTCACCGCTTCAAGACTTATGTATAAAGCCATTCAAACCGCAGGTGGCAAAAAAGTACATTATACCGAACTTAAAGGCGTAGCTCACGACTCATGGCCCACCGCTTATAGCAGTCGTGAACTTATTAGTTGGTTATTCTACCAAAACAAAGCGACTAATCCAAATGAAACTTACGAACTAATACCGCTTTTAACGGTAAAAGACAATAACCAAAATACCATCATTTGTGAAAAGGATACCTCGCTTATTTCCTACACAACAATTGATTCACAAGATTGTTTGGAATTAAAACTTACAAACGAAGGTGCAAAAAAACTTGAAACCGCCTATAAAAATTCGAACGGCAAAACGTTTAGCGTGTATTTTGGCAACAAAAAAATCATGATGTTCACCGCCAAAGAAAACGGTGAAATAAACGATACCTTTTATATTGTTGGCAGTTTTAGTTCGCTTAATTATTACGAATACATAGATAAAATCAATAATTATATGGAATAAAATCAAGGGGTAGATGCCAAACGGCACCTACCCTTTAATTTTTGGTTTGCTACTTTTATGTAGTAAAACCTGTGGGATTTATTGTAAGCCCAAAACTGACCGTAAGCGCCTTGTCCACCCTGCCCATAGACGAAATATCCAAAGCGCCCATTCTTTCTTTGAGTCGTTTTTTATCAATGGTTCTAACCTGCTCTAAAAGAACAATGGAATCTTTAGCAAGTCCGCATTCAACCGCATCAACCGAAATATGTGTGGGTAGTTTTGTTTTATCTCTTTGACTTGTAATAGCCGCCGCTATAACTGTTGGACTGTACTTATTACCAACATCATTTTGAATTATAAGTACAGGTCTTACTCCGCCCTGCTCCGAACCAATAACAGGACTTAAATCGGCGTAGTAAATTTCTCCTCGTTTAATATTCATACTCTTTTCACGCTCCGATTATATTGTTGCCACAAACGAATAAGTTTAATCAAAAATTCGTTTTACAATATATACTATGTGAAAAATATTTTTGGGTGACGGTGCGTTTGGTTGTATTTGGCGGTTGACTTGCGTGACTATAATAAGGTATAATTTAGTTAGAGGTGACTAACTAATGGATATATACAACATAACCGGTATGAGTTGTGCCGCTTGCAGTGCAAGAGTTGAAAACGCCGTTTCCGAATTGAAAGGCGTTGACCAATGTTCGGTAAATTTACTTACTAATTCTATGACAGTAAACGGCGACGCCTCACCTAAAGCAATAATTAAAGCGGTAGAAAAAGCCGGATATGGTGCAGTATTAAAGGACGAAAGCCAAAACAACAACCTTGAAGACACCGTCACCCCTGTTCTTAAAAAGAGGTTTGTTGTGTCAATGATTTTTTTAGTTGTACTAATGTACTTTTCAATGTTCCACACAATGTGGCATTTCCCCTTACCGCAGTTCTTAAGCAACAGTCCGTTCACAGTTTCGGTTATTCAGTTGATTTTCACGGTTATTATAATGATACTAAACCGTAACTTTTTTATAAATGGTTTCAAAGGTATAATCCACAAAGCACCAAATATGGATACGCTTGTTAGCATTGGCTCTGCAGCAGGTTTTATTTACAGTATCGTATCTGTTATAAAAATAGCAGCCGCACAGTTTGGTGGCAATTTAAACCTTGCCAAAGATAATTTGCACGACTTGTATTTCGAATCAAGTGCAATGATTTTAGTTCTTATAACACTTGGCAAATTGCTCGAAGCAAAAGCCAAAGGTAAAACCACAAACGCCCTTAAAAAACTTTTGGAACTTTCCCCAAAAACCGCAACCTTAATAATAGACGGCAAAGAAACAGAAGTTCCGGCAGAGAGTGTGGTTGTTGGAGATATTTTCATAGTAAAACCCGGTCAAAGCATTGCTGTTGACGGTATTGTAATAGACGGTTTCAGCGCTATTGATGAATCTATGCTAAGCGGCGAAAGTATCCCCGTTGAAAAACAGATTGGTGACACTGTTTCTTCAGGTACTATTAACCAATCCGGCTTTTTAAAATGTCGAGCAACAGCAGTTGGAAACGATACCGCAATTTCTCAAATTATCAAAATGGTGAGCGATGCCGCATCTACCAAAGCACCCATCGCAAAAATAGCCGATAAAGTTTCGGGTTATTTTGTACCAACAGTTATTATTATTGGTTTGATTACTACTATAATTTGGCTCCTTATTGGCCAAAGCGTAGGTTTTGCACTATCACGTGGAATATCGGTTTTAGTTATAAGTTGTCCTTGCGCTTTAGGTCTTGCAACTCCTGTTGCAATAATGGTTGCAAGTGGCAAAGGCGCCAAAAGCGGTATTTTATTTAAAAATGCAATAGCGCTTGAAAAAATTGGAAAATCAAAAATTATTTGCTTCGACAAAACAGGCACTATAACAAACGGTAAACCTGTTGTTACCGATATTATTCCCTTTAATATTTCAAAGCAAGAACTTCTGACACTTGCTTTTTCACTTGAAAAACAAAGCGAGCACCCTCTTTCCAAAGCGATAATAAATGAATGTGAACGGCTTGGAATCAAGTATAACACAATAGAAAACTTTAAAGCAGTCGCAGGTAACGGACTGTCAGCCAGTTGTGAAAACAATATTCTCAAAGGCGGCAATCTGTCCTTTATGGACGGTTGTGTTCCAAATAGCGAAATCGAGAAAGCAACACAATTAGCAAATAATGGAAAAACTCCATTATTTTTCAGCAAAAACAATGATTTTTGCGGTATTATTGCCGTTGCCGATACCCCTAAACCCGAAAGCCGTAACGCCATTAAAGAGTTGAAAAATATGGGGTTGCGTGTTATAATGATTAGTGGCGACAATGAAAATACTGTACGTGCGCTTGGCAAAAATATTGGAATTGATGAAATATTTGCCAACACAAAGCCAAACGAAAAAGCCAATATCGTATCCAAACTCAAACACCAAGCCGGTGTTATAATGGTTGGTGATGGTATAAATGACGCTCCTGCTCTAACCTGTGCAGACGTTGGTATTGCCATCGGCACGGGTACAGATATTGCTATTGATTCGGCGGATATAGTGCTTATGAAAAACAATTTATTTGACGTTTGCGCCGCCATACGCCTTTCACGTCATACCATAAACAATATTCATCAAAATCTGTTTTGGGCTTTTTGTTATAATTGTTTTGGTATTCCGTTAGCGGCAGGTGTATTTATATCGCTGTTTGGTTGGCAACTGAATCCAATGTTTTCAGCCGCCGCAATGAGTTTGTCATCATTTTGTGTTGTATCAAATGCGCTACGCTTAAATTTTGCAAAAATACATGATAATAAGAAAGACAAAAAAATAAAGCAAAAGGAGAAGTCAAAGTTGAATATTAAAACCACTTTAAAAATAGAAGGTATGATGTGCCCTCACTGTGAAGCAAGAGTAAAATCCGCTTTGGAAGATTTAAAAGGCACTGTTTCGGTTGTGGTAAGTCACAAAGACGGTACCGCAATAGTAGAAAGTAAAAAAGACATCACAAAACAACTAAAACAAACTGTCGAATCAGCCGGCTACAAAGTTTTAGAAATTTTATAACGGAGTAAAATTATGAAAATCAGCAAAAAAATACTGGCATTTAGTTTAATACTGGTTATTTGTTTTACGGTAATTCCATTTGGTTCATTAACCACATCTGCAGCAACTGTAAAAATTGGTTATATTTCAGGTGAAAATATCAATATCCGTGAAGATGCTTCAACCGGTTCGGCTTCTGTTGCCGTGGTTTCAAAATGGACAGTTAATGTTACAGGAAGTAAGAAAGATACTCTTTCAACCAAAAACCCAAAAACAAATGCTGTTTACACTTGGTATTTGGTATCATACGTTTCAGAATCAAAAACCATTTCAGGTTACGTAAGAGAAGATTTAATTTCGGTTAAAGATTATACTATCAGCAAATCTTTCGAATCTAAATTATCGGAATTCCCCGCAAGTTATAGAAATCAATTAACAATTCTTCACGCCCTGTATCCCAACTGGAAATTCGAAGCAAACGTTGTCCCAAACGGTTTTAAAGAATCGGTTGCTTTAGAAGACGGCGGTTTCAGAAAACTTGTAACTACAAATTTTAACTCTTTACGTTCAATGGGTAAAGGTTATTACAACTGGTCTAAAAACAAATTCATAACTTCGGATAATAACAAATACGGTGCTTCTACCGAAGTAATTGCTTATTATATGGACCCTCGCAATTTCCTTAACGCAAACGATATTTATATTTTTATGCAACAATCTTTTGATTCGGGCACTCAAACCAAAAGCGGTGTTGAAAAAATCATAAAAGACACCTTTCTTGATGCTAAAATTTCAAACTCAAAAGACGCTTATAACGGCAAAACTTTTTCCGCTGTAATAATGGAAGCCGCAAAACAATCTAAAGTTAACCCTTACGTTTTGGCTTCCACACTTATTCAAGAACAAGGCAGAAAGGGCTCAACCTTAGGCACCGGTATAAAACACAAATATAAAGACAAAAACGGAAAACAAAAAGAAGTAACTGTATATAACTTCTTCAACTTCGGTGCAAGTGGCAGCAATAAAGAAGCAATCCTTAAAAACGGCGCTAAATACGCTTATGAGCAAGGTTGGACAACACCTTCTAAATCTTTAATCGAAGGCGCTAAAAAATTCGGTTCCGGATATATTGCTGTCGGTCAAGATACTTATTATTACAAAAACTACAACGTTTTAGAGCCAAATAGAATTTGGCATCAATATGCTCAAAGCGTTCACGATTCTCTCAGTTCATCACGCTTTTTAAAAACCTGTTACGCAGATTATAAAGATTTAACCGTAACTTTCCGTATTCCCGTATACAACGATCTCCCAAGCAAAATTTCGGCATTCCCGCAAGAAAACAACAATTACAACAACTATTATTTCACGTCTATTGTTGCCAATGGTATGACGCCCGAATTTGATAAATACAAAAATGAATATTCAATCACAACTTCGGGGAATCTTGACGTGTTTGTAAAACTTCCCGAAACTGCTACTTTTGTTGGAGTTCGCACACGTAATCTAAAAAAAGGCACCAACAAAATACCGTTGGTTGTTCAATCGCAAACAGGATATACAAGAACTTACACTTTAACCGTTACCGCCGAAAACGACGCTGTTTTAACCATAAAACAAATCGGCGGCACCTTAATGCTTGAAGCCGACGGTAATTATTACCACTACATCAACGGCGAACGTTCGTATGCCACAATGCTTGTTTGGTATAAAGGCGCTTACCACTACGTAAAAGGCGGCGTTTTCACTAAAACTACCGGCTTTATAACATACCTGAACAAACCATACTACGTTAAAGACGGTATAAATAATAAACAAACCGGCTTTGTTAAATACAATGGTAATTATTATCAACTAAAAAGCGGTGTCAGAGTTACAAAGAAAACCTTTAAAAAACGTGGCAATGCATACTTACGTCTCTCAACAACAGACCTTACTTACAACGGCAAAGCACGAAAGCCATCGGTAAAAGTTTATTCAAGCAGCGGCAAAACAATTTCAAACAAATACTACACCGTAACCTATGCGAGCGGTCGTAGAAACGTTGGTAAATATAAAGTAACTGTTAAGTTTAAAAAGAAATATACAGGCACTCAAAAACTTTACTTTACCGTAAAACCAAAATCAACCAAAGTTTCAAAACTTACCGCTCAAAAGAAGTCGCTTAAAGTTTCACTTAAAAAGCAATCCACTCAAACTAAAGGTTATCAAATTCAGTACTCCACCTCAAAGGATTTCACTAATGCAAAAATAAAAAAGGTTGGCTCTTATAATACCACTTCGGTTACGCTCAAAAAACTACAAGCCAAAACCCGATATTACGTTCGTGTAAGAACTTATAAAGTAGTAAGCGGTAAAAAGTATTATTCCGATTGGTCGAGTTACAAAAAGAAAACCACAAAATAACCTAAGGGGAAGCAAAATTTTTGCTTCCCTTTTTGCTATAATATTTAAAACTTGTACTTTAATTTATTTTAAAAGTATGCTATACTACCATTTGGAGATGATATTATGAAAAAAACTGCAATAATTACAGGCGCATCAAAAGGAATTGGCGCCGCAACCGCAATTCTCTTTGCGCAAAAGGGCTATAATGTTGTAATCAATTACAACGATTCTTATGAGTCGGCAACACTTCTTGCCCGTTCTCTCGCAGAAAACGGTTTTTCGGTGACAACCCAAAAAGCAAATGTTGCCAATCGATTAGAAGCCGAACTTTTAATTAAAGAAACTCTTTATAAATTCGGAAGAATTGACGTTTTAGTAAATAATGCAGGCGTGGCGTTCGAAGGTCTTATCACCCAGACCGACGAAGTTGATTACGACAGAATTATGAATATTAACCTCAAAGGTGTTTTTAATTGTTGTAAAGCCGCATCACAGGTTATGGTAAATCAACAATCGGGCAAAATTATCAACATTTCTTCAATGTGGGGTGAAACAGGTGCTTCTTGCGAAGTTGCCTACTCTGCTTCTAAAGCGGGTGTTATCGGGCTTACAAAAGCCCTTGCCAAAGAATTAGCACCAAGTGGCATTACTGTAAATGCCGTAACCCCCGGTATTATTGAAACATCTATGAACTCAAACCTTTCGGTAGAAGAATTGAACGAATTTGTCGAATCAATACCCTTAGGTCGTATGGGTACAGCGGATGAAATCGCTCAAGCGGTTTACTTCTTGGCAAGTGAAAATGCCGACTACATAACAGGTCAAATTTTAGGCGTAAACGGCGGCTATGTAATCTAATGAAAAATTATAAAATACTAAAACTTGCATGTTACACAAGCAATATTACTATGTCAGCGGTATGCAATATATCACCAATACTATTTATTACATTTCATTCACTATACGGCATCTCTTATTCCCTTTTAGGACTTTTGGTGCTCATAAATTTTGTAACGCAATTAGGAATAGATTTAATTTTCTCTTTTTTCTCGCACAAATTCAATATTCCACGTACAGTAAAACTAATCCCAATAATTGCAATAATCGGTCTTTTGATATATGCACTTTTCCCACTGATTTTCAAAGGAAATGAATATTTGGGGCTAAGTATTGGTACAATTGTATTTTCTGCTGCAGCGGGACTTGGCGAAGTACTTATATCCCCTGTTATTGCAACTATTCCCGCAGATGACCCCGACCGTGAAATGAGTAAACTTCATTCTATTTATGCTTGGGGTGTTGTTGGAGTAATAATTTTCGCAACCTTATTTTTATTATGTTTTGGCAAAGAAAACTGGTTTTTTCTACCACTCATTTTTATTTTAATTCCGCTAATTTCCGCATTCCTTTATGCCAACACAAAAATACCCCCAATGGAAACTCCAAAGAAAGCATCGGTAGCGCTTTCTTTCTTTAAAGACAAAACACTTTGGCTTTGCGTTTTTGCCATATTTTTTGGCGGTGCCGCTGAAGTCACAATGGCACAGTGGTGTTCCGGTTTTCTTGAGAAATCACTCCAAATCCCTAAAGTATGGGGTGATATTTTCGGTGTGGCACTTTTTGGTCTTACGTTGGCAATTGGCAGAACACTTTATGCTAAAAAAGGCAAAAATATTGAAAAAGTTTTGATTTTGGGCTTTAGCGGTGCTACGTTATGTTACATCATTGCCGCAGTTACCAATATTTCATTCATCGGACTTTTTGCTTGTGCATTCACCGGTTTTTGTGCTTCAATGCTTTGGCCCGGCAACCTTGTAGTAGCAGCTAAGCACTTTGAACAAAGCGGCGTGTTTATATATGCACTAATGGCGGCAGGCGGTGACCTTGGGGCTTCGGTCGGTCCCCAACTCGTAGGCATTGTGACCGACTTTACAATTAAAAACCAAACTTTGTGTAACCTTTCAAAAACATTGCTAACAACCCCCGAACAATTTGGCCTTAAAATCGGCATTTTAGTTGCCGCTTTATTCCCGCTTTTAGGTATAATAATAACCTTAAAATTGATACAAAAAAACCGTGAAGTTTAAACTTCACGGTTTTATTTTACACCTTTGTTTTAAGGTATTTTAAAAGTTCGCTAACAGGAAGTATTACTATACCTAATCCCAAAGCAATAAGGAATTGTCCCATAGTAAGTATTGTAAATCCAAATGTAAATCCAACAGGTGTAAATACTAAGAACAGTACTATAAACAAACAAGCAAATACCGACTTATTCATAAACGAATTGAAGAAAATATCTTTAGTAAAAACAGTACCTTCAAGTTTGTTATTAAAGCAATGTAAACCTTGTGTTATACCAAGTGTTGCAAAAGCCATTGTTGTTGCAACCTCATAAGAAACACCCTTACCAATACTAAATGAAACAATGGTAGCAAGTGCTATAAACAAACTTTGAACTATAAGGGATACAAAAGATTTTAAATCAATAATTTTTCTGATTTTCTTAAAAGATTTTTTCTTCATAACCGATTGCTCGGCTTGTTCCATACTAAAGGAAATAGCAGGTGCACAGTCTGTTAAAAGGTTAATAAGTAATAATTGTACTGCCGCCAAAATTGGTAATTTAAATATACAAACACCAATAAACATAAGCACTAATTGAGCCAAATTGCAACTGCACAAATAATAAACCGCTTTTTTAATATTAGAGAAGAAACCACGGCTTTCTTTAATTGCAGTAACAATAGAGCCAAAGTTGTTTTTCAAAATAATAATATCTGCATTACCTTTAGCAACATCTGTACCGTATTTACCAATCGCACATCCAACGTCGGCACAAGACAAACTTTCGGCATCGCTTAAACTGTCTCCCGTAACCGTAACGATTGCTTTCTTTTGTTGCCATGCTTTTACTATACGAAGTTTATCACTGGGCGTAACACGGGCAAAAACGCAATATTTTTCAATATTCTCCGCCAATTCATCATCGGTCATTTCCATAAGTTCGGCACCTGTGATTGCCTCGTCATCATTGCTTAAAATGCCCATTTCCCTTGCGAGTGATTTTGCGGTGTTGATATTGTCACCTGTCACCATAACAACTTTAATATTGGCTTTTTTGCAAAGTTTGATTTCTTCAATGGCACTCTTACGAATCGGCTCTTTTAAAGATAGCAAACCAACAAAAGTTAAGTTGTTTTCAATTTCATCCGCATTAGGATTAGCAGGAATTTCACCAAGCGGTTTCATTGCAATACAAACGTTGCGCAAAGACATATCCGCTAACTCTTCGTTAACCTTTAATAAGTTTTCAGTATCGCAATTTACACACTTTGGAATAATAACTTCGGGAGCCCCTTTAACAATAGCCACAGGACGCTCATTTATCATTGTGATAACCGTCATCGACTTCCGCTGCGAATCAAAAGGAATTTGATTGATTTTGGGCATCAAATTCACAAGGTCACTTTCGGTCATCGAGTTGTATTTAAGACATGCTGTTTTTATTGCTTTTTCAGTAGCATCGTTATTGAGTGTTGAACAAACAGCACCCAAACGCAAAATAATTGATGCCGCCTGACTGTTTAAATCATTTTCTAATTCAATGATTTCTTTGCCGTCATAAACCTTTTCCAAAAGCATATCTTTATGGGTAAATATACCTGTTTTATCGGCTATAATAACGTTGGTTTTACCAACAGTTTCAAAAGCATTGCTTTCTTTAATTATGATTTTATCTTGTAAAATTCTGCCCGAACCAATAGCAATAACTATTGTAGCAATAGCAGGTAAACCTTCGGGTATTGCTGCAACCGCCAAAGCCAAAGCGTTGAGTATAGAATTTACCGAAGTTACTGCAAAAGGTTGTGATGAAGAGAAATTTTGCAACAAACTAATTATAAACACCAAAGCACAAACCACTAAAATCGAAACGTTTACAAACTTTGATATAATATCAAGTTCAGATTCAATTGGTAACTGGCGGTTACCAACCTGCTCACTTATAGCATCCGTTTTACCGCTTTCGGTTTCATAACCTGTGGCAACAACAACCGCTTTTGCATTTCCGTGAACCACGGTAGCACCTGCAAACACCATATTACTGCGATTTTCAAATGAAACAATATCATCCAAAAGCGCATTACAGTCTTTTTCAACAGGAACTTCTTCACCTGTCAAAGCCGATTCATTACAACGAAGTTCAAACGATTCAATAAGACGTGCATCCGCCGAAATATAATCGCCTTCGCCTAAAATCATTATATCGCCTTTGACCAATTTATCAGCGGTAATAACTTTTTGAACGCCGTCACGCAACACCTTAACCGTTGGGTGAATTTGATTTTTAATATCTTCAAGCGTATTGTCACAGTTATATAAGTGAAAAGCGCTGATAATAGCGTTTACAACCACAACACCTATAATTAAAAGTGACATATATGCATTAGGTTGCTCATAAAGATTTGATACAATAAAAGAAACTATACATACAATTAAAAGCGCTATTAAAGTTTTACTTTTAAATTGCAGTAAAAATCTCTTCAAAAGGGAGATCTTTTTATTTTTAAAAATCTCATTTGTGCCATATTCCTGGGCTCTTTGATCTGCAACGCCGTTAGCAAGACCAACTTCAGCATCAACCGAAAGTTCTTCCAAAACTTCGCTTAGTTTTGCACTATGCCAAATCATCCTAACACCCTTTCGTAATAATCTTTCATCTGCTTAGCGTCCTCGGCTTGAGTACCTGCCGATTCACAAATAAATACAGGCGAACAACCGTACTTGGCGGTAAGTTCCATAACCGGTTCAAAATTAGGACCGTACACTGTATCCTCAAAAGTTAAATGCCGTTTTTCGCCGCCTTGCGAATATTCAATTTTTGAAAAATGCGAATGGAAACTCTTAAGGCGTTCACTTCCCAAATTATCACGAATTTGAGTGAAAATCTCTTCAAAATCTTGGGTTGTTTTCAATATGCCAAGGTCACGTGCGTTAAGATGCCCAAAATCTATGCAAGGAATAAGGCGTTCATCAAGTTTGCAAAGTTCCAATACTTCATATAAAGTACCCAACTGATTTACCTTACCCATAGTTTCGGGGCAAATATGAATATGCGAAAGACCTTCGTTATCAAGCGCATCCAATGACATACGCATTGTATCTTTTGCGAGTTCCAGCGCCTCTTCACGAGAAATTTTACCGCACGAGCCAGTGTGAACAATAATTCTGTTACCGCCCATAGCATTAACCGCACGGGCAGATGCCAAAATATAGTTGACCGAATTATATCTTTTTTCTTCCTCAACCGAAGACATTGAAATATAATATGGTGCATGTAAAGAAAGGGTTATTCCCTTTTCTTTTGCCAATTCGCCCAACTGTTTTGCTTTGTCAATACCAATATTAACGCCGCGTCCACATTGATACTCAAAACAGTCAAGTCCCATTTCCACGACAAACTTTGGAATATCGAGACTGTTTTTAAATCCCATTTCCTTAAATTTGTCACTTGTTCCCGCAGGACCGAATTTTGCCGACATACTAAACCTCCGTATTGGTGATTTTAAGCCATTTAATAACCTTTGCTTCAACTTTTCGTTTCATTCTGAAACGTAAAGACGACTCAGGTTTTATTGGGGTTAGCAAAACTGTTTTAACCCCAACTAAATTACCGCCTAAAACGTCGGTGAAAATTTGGTCACCAACAATTGCGGTTTCTTTTCGTTTTGTTTTTAAGCGCTTTAGCGCACGTAAATATTCAAAAGGTAACGGTTTTAAACCAAGTGAAATATAATCCAATCCGATTTTTTTAGCAAACGGTTCCAAACGCTTACTTGTTGAATTGGAAAGAACAGTCATTTTAATACCGTGGCTTCTCATCGAAAACAGCCATGCAGTAAGCCCTTCTAAAAGAACTTGTCCATGGTGTGTTGACAAAGTATTATCAACGTCTAAAATAAGTGCCTTAATACCGTATTTTTTTAATATTTTAGGTGTAATTTCTGTTACCCTG
>JAEIGA010012488.1_pt1 | contig 12889 bp, 20 predicted proteins | sample 9270691 | NCBI WGS metagenome assembly JAEIGA01 (sample SAMN17057246, study PRJNA624740) | gut metagenome | biome: biome; isolation source: fecal sample | host: Bos grunniens | place: China: Xizang | collected 2019 | reverse complement strand
TTGCCGTCAACAGCTTTTAACTTGCCAAATAAGCCCCTTAACAGCCCCATACAGCCACTTTTATATCTCACATGAACAATTTACCATCTGAAAACAAACAGCCCTTAAAACGCCTTGTGGGGCGTTAAAAATATTTTCAAATATTTTTTCAAAAATGCTTGACATTCATTTTTTTATAGGTTATACTTGCCTTGTCAGTGAGAGACAACGGACAACAACAGACAAGTAATAACAATTCTTTGTAGCTGATTGTTATTATTCATTTCATTAGAGGCGATTGGATTGGTTCACTAATAAAATTTTTGTCGTAACAAATAGGGCGGTTATCTCACAAACCGCCCACCTCCATTAAATGAACCCACATAGATTGATATGTGTTTTGTTTTTCTCTTACAGCATGACCGCAGACGTAAAAGTTTGCGGTCATTTGCTTTATACATTTGTGGTTAGAATCAAAAATAAGGCGTCAAACAGCCCCAAATAGACGTGTTTGAGGCGCAGACGGTAAAAGTATCGGTTCACATATAAAAGCCCTTTTAAAAGCCTTGCAGAGCGTCAGAGCGTTTATTGGGTCATCAAAGTTATAACTTGACCCAACAAATGAATCCACGCCCAATAAAGTTATAACTAATAATAATATTAATTAATAATATTAATAACCGTAAGATATGACAGAGCATGAAGCCATAACGTAACACATAAAGTTACAACTTTGCATATACTATACGGCGAATGCCTTGGCGAAAAAATTTCCCCCTATTTACCCAAAAAGCTTGGGGCATTTTTTAACACTTTAAAGTGCTAAAGTGAAGAAAGTTACAACTTTTGACAGAACAGGTGTTTGGTCAATAAAAGTTACAACTTTTGTCATGTTGAGGCGACGGCTTGAAAAAGTTACAACTTTTTATGTATATGAGGCTAATGATTTATAAACTAAAGTTTATAATTTCTTAATAATTTCGTAATTGATTATATGGTTCTATCATGATAAGATAATATCGTAAGAACAAAACAAACACATTTGGAGGTATTATATGTTAGTTAAGAGCTTAATTAAAAATTGTGGATGTACATTAGTTGAAATTCGTGAATCAGACGAAAATAAAGAGTTTGAATTGATAGCTGTAGTTGACTATAACATGAAAACATTCGGAGTTGACGGCGTTTATTACTCAACTAGAGTTGATTTAATCGACAAAATACTTAATCGTAAGGTTAAATTTTTTACAGCTAGTAAATGCTTTGACTATAACAGGGATTATAAAGACTGTATAACGATATACGTTAAGTAATTAACAAACTAGGGACAGGGAAGTTCCTAGCTTTTATTTGTATTATAAGTTACAACTTTGTTATTTATTCAAGTTGTACAATAAAGTTATAACTTTTATATAATTTGATAAAACAGAACATATGTTTGTGAACCGAGTTCAGAAAATAATTTCCGAAACTTTTTTATTTTTGGTATTGTATTTTCATTCCGTAGGGCTTATAATCTTAGTATAAGATAAAACAAAACAAATACAGGAGGTCAACATTATGACAAAGTACACACTTTATATGGGATTAAATGACAAGGATGCTAAAATACAGCTTATAAACACTGTAGAAGCTTATAAGATAGTTACAAACCTATTAACAAGCTATACAGACGGGGCAACGATATTCGATGCCAATGGTATTTATAAGCACGACGACGGCACTATAGTAGTTGAAAAAACGCTTAGAATTGAATTGCTATTTGTAGAAGTTGAGACTGTAAAAATTATTGTCGATACTCTTAAAAAGCTTTTTAATCAAGAGTCTATAGTAGTTCAACATGAAGTTGTGGAATCTGAGTTGTGGTAAAATCCACACTCGACAGCAAAACACCCGAAGGAACGGGTGTTTTGTTTTATTTTGGGATTAAATAGTTACAACTTTGACGGCTGATTGAGATGATTGCAAAGTTACAACTTTATTGTTAGGTTATATCAAGATTATAAAGTTATAACTTTATGTTATATATATAAAATAAAAATAATTTCCAAAACTTTTTTAAAAATGATATTGATTTTTCATTTAACCTATGATAATATATATAATGTAAGAACAAAACAACAACACACAGTACACAGGAGGTACAATATGATTAACGTAACAGTAGGAAACGGAACAAACATCAATATAACATCATACGGAAAGTCAATGTATGGCGGTTGGTATCTCGACTTTACCGACAACACACACGGCGGTTATAACGGCATACGTCGCAATACATTAAGAGAATTATGCGCATGGGCGCACGTATCACGTACAGCTTTACAGCGAGACGTTAAGAGATGGGATAATTAAATCCCACTTGACCACCGAACAGGCGAGGGAACGCCTGTTCTTTTTTTTTGAAATTTTTTATAGGCTATTCAAAGTTACAACTTTTTTATACCTATTTATTATGAAAAAAAATTTCCAAAAATAATTTAATTTTGATATGGTATTTTCATTTGTAATATGCTAACATTACTATAGATAAAACAAAACACATTCATATTATAGGAGGAAATTAATTATGACAAGAGAAGAGATTTTAGATACTTTCAGAATGTTAGCTAATTCGCAAAGGCTTTATGGTAGAATACTAAGAAACCTTACAGATGAAATGTTAGATTATCTTGAGTCGAAGCATTTTACAGACGCCGTTGAGCTGATTATGTTTATTGAATGTTAAGGAGGATTATATAATGGAAGTTTTAACAACATTACAGGTAAGAGGAAAAACCTTTTATGTCGTTAAAAATGGCAATTACTTTTGTGCTATTGATACAGAATATCTTGATGAAGACGGCAGGCTGAAACAGACTTTAAACGGCTTACAAATGCACGCTAATAAATCAATGCCGCAATGTATTGAAGAGACAAGGGCAAGCGTTGAAATAGAATACAGAATAGGCGAAGGAATGAGCTTTGAAGACGCATTTAGAGACGTTTATAACTTAACTAAGGCAATGACGCCGAGAAAAAGAAGAGGCAGGAAAAAGAAAATAGAACAATAAAATATATTTTCAGAAAAAGAAGAGATGTAAAAATCTCTTCTTTTTTTATTTAGGGGACATTAAAGTTATAACTTTATTTACACTATTTTTTCACTATTGAAGTTATAACTTTCAGTATGTTATAGGGCAGTCAAGGCAGTAAAAATTTTTTGAAAAAATTTCAACATATCTATTGACATTTGAGAACTTATCGTTTATCATTATTACAGATACAAAAAAACAAAGCAAGCCCCACAAGAGGGCAGGAGGTAAACTATGTTAATTACATCTATGAGAAGTAGAAAAGGAAATCCCGTTGCAAATCAGTTTGTTATTACAGAAGGTAATAAGGTAACATTTCAGAGCTACGCAAGCACCATTGCAACAGTAGACCACAACAAAAAGACTATTTCAATCGGTGAAGATTGGGATTATTCAAAAACAACTGATAAATATAGAAATATGTTTTTTGAAGGCTTAGGCTTTAATGATATAAGCAACACAACAGCATTAAGAAAAGCTATAAATAAAGGCAAATATAACGACTATACAATCATTAAAACATGGGAGGTATAAGGTTATGACTATTAAGGAATATGCAACAGTATCAAATAATAACAGCGTTTACAGATTCGTTTGTGAGACTGTAAACACAAGACACGGATTCGCTCACAAGGTAACAATGTTTAGACATAACTATGAAATATTAACTCACAGAGTTAATTATTTAAATAGAACGTGGGAGTGTTGGACTTATCAGACGGCTATAAGAGGAGCAATCTATACAGCCCTTGAAGCAGAACAGAACAGAGTTAAAGAACATTACAAAGAAGTAAACAACATCAGCAGGATAACAGCAAAGCGCAAGGCAGAACTTGAAGAGCTTTACAATAATAATCAAGCCATACAAGCCTATAATGAGCTTTTAGAGCTTACAAAGTAGGAGGCTGTAATGGGATTCATTTGTTTAGTGTTTATTCTCTTTATGGCGTGTATAATGATTTTAAGCTAAATTTAAATAGGGCAGAAATGCCCTATTTTTAATTTTCTAATTGGATTAAGAAGTTACAACTTTTGGCGTCATTACGTAGGTTATTGTAAGTTATAACTTTATTTAGATGTGAACTGAGTTTCACAAACGTTTGTTCTATCAAAAATATTTTTTCAAAAGTAGTTGACATTATGATAAACCTATGATAATATATACTTGTCAGAAGACAGAAGGAGGAAAACATGAACAACATAGGATATAAGTTATTTGAAAGAGATACAAGAAACGGGAAATTATATCCCTTGTTTATAGGGAAAGCAGAAGAGACAAAAATCGGCGTTTGGCTTCACGCTGAATTTATTCCCACAAAGGGATTCGCTACACGTGGAGGATGGCACGTAGGGACAAACGTACCGAGCGCACCGCATTTAATCGGAGCAAACGGAAAATACACATCAAGACGTGGAAAGAATTTTGAACGTGTTTGGTGTATAGTACAGTATAACGACCATAACGATTATAACGACTATGTGCAAACATTACCAAAGAAATGTATTACAGATGGAATACCACAAGACGGATTCTATAATTTCAAAGAACCGAACGGTGCAAAGTGGGTTATAACAAGCGACATAAGAGTTATAAGGATTCTCACAGAAGAAGAGAGACAGCAGATACTTGAAGAACAAGAGTTTGACGAAAAAGAGGCAATCAAAAAGAGGGTCGAAATTCTCAACAGACACAAAGCAGGCTGAACGCCTGTTTTGTTTTTTTATAGGGATTTCAAAGTTATAACTTTACGTAATTAGTCACACGGCGTCACAAGTTATAACTTTTAGTTACAGAACGTCACAAAAAAAAGTGCTTGACAAATTTGATTCTTTTGTTCTAATATAAAACAAAAAAGGAGGCACACAATGGAAAAATATATTATTGTAAACAATGAGAAGCTATACGCTGTTTGTAAAGTTGAAAAGTATGTCAGACAATATATTGAAAGAGCGTTCATAAAAGCCCGTTATGAGCTTGAAACGGCAACAGACTATAATTCTACAGTCAAAGCTGAAAGAGCTTATTTAAGGGCAAATAAAGCCCTTACAAGGCTAAAAAATAATGTATATGATGGTTTTCTTTATGCTCCATATTTAGAACATAGAGAAATCAAACAAATAATCAATAGTGAAAAAATTTATGGAAAATGGTAAAATATTTGTTGACAGAATGAAACAAACATGATAATATAATAGACGTAAACAACAAATACACATATACAGGAGGTACAAAATGTTAGATTACGAGACAAGGAAAGAAATGATTAAGGCGGTTTTAGTTGAGAAGCTTGAAATAAACGACGATTTATTTATTGAAGCTTGCGAAGAACTTGATTCATGGAACGGCTATTTAAACGATGACCGTTGTTATGAAATGAACGAAATCGACGACATTTTATATGGAAAGAAACCGTCAGAAATAATCGACATGATAGACGGAACTTTTGACTCAAGTTGTGAATGGTTTTATTTTTCAATATACGGGCTTGAAAGCTGTTCAAGTAAAATCGACCATTACAAAGACGTCGTATCAAGTAACGAGCTATTAGAAGACCTTATAAGTAACTACGCTAATATTAGCGAACTTACAAGCGATTCTGATTTTGACATAGCATTAGAAATGCTTTACGACGACGACGAAAGCGCAATCATGGAAGACGACGACGAGACATTTAAACACGGGCTTGAATTATTAGCAGAATAACACAGCAGGAACGGGTGAGGGAACACCCGTTCTTTTTTATTGTTATAAGCAAAAGTTATAACTTATATAGATTGAATCTATAACCGATAGAAGTTATAACTTTATTATGAAAACTATTTTCGGCAGCAGGCGGTCAAAATAAAAATAAATTTCTTTAACATATCTATTGACAGATTTTTAGTTATAGTGTAATATATATGGTGTAAGGACAACAAACACACAGGAGGAAAACAAAATGAATGATATGGTTAATGGTTTTAAAAGAGTAATGAGATTAAGAGACAAGTGCGGAAATCGACGTTTTAATCTTCTTTTACTTGAAGAGCTTCAACATTGTTTTTGTGAAATTGATTTACTTGTAGTAATGTTTGAAGTATTCCCTTTTATGGAATTGAAAGATGATTTTCGTAAAAAGATGGATGAGCTTAATGATTTTCTTGATTATATCAATGATAATCCTATATCACCGATAACAACATTTGAAAATGCAATCTTTCAAAAGATGGATGAAATGATTGAGAGTTATGCAAAGTATCTTGATGAACACAAAAAAACAGAATAGTAGGCAAGGGAACGGCGAAAGTCGTTCTCTTTTTTTATGGCGTCGGCACTTCAAAGTTATAACTTTAATCAGCGAATTAATCAGCGTATTAAGTTATAACTTTCAGCGCATTATAGTATAACGCACGAGAAGCCCCATAAACGGCTTTAAATTATTCATATGGTAAAATATTCAAACAAAGGCTAAAAACGCCGTTTAGGGGCAATTCTGAGCGTTACAGAGGTATTGTAGCTAATTGTTTATACTGATTTTGACGGCACGAAAATATTTTGAAAAAATTTTAAAATAGTTGTTGACATATTGACGCCGATATGATAATCTATACTTGTCGAAAGACAGAAAACACAAAACACATTGAAGCCCATTAAGGGCATGGAGGTTTATATCATGACTATCGTTATTAATTCTTTCGTAACTGTTGAGCTTTCTGATGATTCTACATATGGCAAGGTTTTAGAAGCCACACAGCTTGTTGATAAGGCTGTTGAAGCTATGATGTCACTTCCTTATGAAGAAACAGGAAAAGCCTATCATGAGGCGTCAGATGTTATCGACCCTATGATGGAGGCTTGTTGGCACATTGAAAGCCCTTATCACGAGTATAAGGATATAATACAGCGTGCATATTGGGAGCTTTCAGACGCTTCTGAGTACGCTTATCATAAGCGTTACGTTGGTGAGCTTCACGAGTTTGAAGCTAAACACATTATCGACGGTGTGTTTGTCGGCGACGATGACGATTGGAATTTCTATTCTGATTGGCATAAAGATATATGGGGACACCGACCCCATCATATAAGAAGGGCTTAAAGCCCTTTTTATTTTTGCTTTTTTTGCTATATCAAAAAGTTATAACTTTAAGATAATTCAATCAAGCCGTCGAAAATTTCTTGTTGACAAACTGATTATAATTTGCTATCATATAAGAGTAAACAAAACACATATATTTAGGAGGTTCACATGAAGGATTTACTTGCTATTACTGTTGCCGTTGTTGTTATTGGTTTTATCGGTATGGTCGGCACTATTGAGACTCATTACGCTATGAACGGCGTTGTAATTGAAAACGGCATCGTAGAGCTTGAAAACGGTCAATGCTACGAGTTTAAAGACGACTCTATAAAAGTCGGTGACAAACTGAACGTGTACATGGATAACAGCGGAACTGATACAATTCTACACGATGATAGAATTGTACGCTATAGAAAAATAGTGGGTTAATCCCACTATTTTTTTATGCAAGCATTGAGAAGTTATAACTTTTTAATGTTTGTATTTTGAACCGAGTTCACGAACATTTGTTTTTAATTTCAAACGTTACAGCTTAAAAATAATTCACAGTATAGTCTATAACGCAAAATTTGCCATCTATTCGGCATTTAAATAGTGTTATGGTAAAAATATTAGGATAAAAATTAAAACGCCGATTTGACCCCATTTTTTGCGTTTTAAAACTATATCGATTTTGACTATAGTAAAACGCCACATATAGACGCCGACTATAAAACAATATACATTATAAAGTTATAACTTGTTATATATAATATATATTTACTACTGTACATATAGGTGGTGGGCTACGCCCCCCACACCCCCCACTTAATGAGGTTAAAAGATTATATATAATAATATATAAAGGGCTTCAAAATATATAATAATATATAAAAGATATAACTTTACATATATTATAATATGTGATATAATTATATATTATATATAAATATAATAGTATATACTATATTAATATTTATGTCAATAGATATATATAAATAAATATTTTATATAAATGCTTGACATATGATTAATAATATGATACTTTATATATACAGAGACAAACACAAATGCATTGGAGGTTATAGAAATGGGTGAATATGTTATTACTGATTGGGCTTGGAATAATATTCTTTGTGGTAAAAAAGCACCACGTAATTTATTTGTTAGTTGCTTTTTTGACCATAACTATGCTGTTGATGATAACAAGAAAATCTATAAGACAGTAGTCGGCAAGTATGTTCGTGAAACTGAAAAGGCTATTTGCATTGAAACTACAGTCATGAGATTTAATCACCGTTGTGACATTACAGGGTCTTTTAAATGGCAGTATTGGATTCCTAAGAGTCAAATAATAATCGGTTGTCAGTTCTTTGAGACATATGAGCTTGCAGAGCAGTGGGCAACATATGAGGGCGAAGATTGACGCCCTTGTATTAGAAAAAGTTATAACTTTTTGCTATATCAAAAAGTTATAGTAAGTTGTAACTATCAATCAGAATGATTCAGAAAGAAAATAATTTCCAAAAATATTTTTGATTTTGATATTGAATTTTCATTTGCTATAGTGTATTATATATAGTGTAAGGAACAAACAAACACAAACACTTAGGAGGTTCGATATGACAAATTTAGATTTTAACGCTCATTTTATTCCATTCCTTAAGATGCTTGAGAGAGCAAATATAAATCATACTGTAGAGGTTTGCGGTGACGGTATGAAAATCGTTTTTGAAGACGGTTCAGACGTTGCGCTTAACAGTAATACATACGGTAATAAAAGCGGTTTGCTTGAGGGTTATATTGGAAAGTTTAAAACAGAATATGACTATGTGACTGGATATATGACAGCACGTCAAGCATTTGAATTACTTATAAAGTAATCATTAGGCAAGGGTTGACGCCCTTGCTTTTATTTTTAGTTTCTATTCTTAAGTTACAACTTTGATTTTGATTTTCGTTATTGATTTTGAATTTGATTTTCATTTTAGATTCTGATTTTAGATTTTCGTTTTTAATTTTAGTTTTCGATTTCAATTTTGATTTTCGTTTTGAAAATTTGAGATTTGAATTTCTTAATTTGAGTTGACAAAGTTATAACTTCATGATATAATAAAAGGTTGCAACTTTGCAGCAGGTGTTCAGTAAAGTGCCGACTAAACAATTTAAAATTTTTTCTTGACAGCTTGATGATTATATGGTATCTTATAATCACAGAAACAAAAACAAAGCACAAAGAAAAGAGGAAACAAACATGAGAAAGAATGAATTTAATATTAACGTAACTAAGGAAAAAATTGATAAATTACTTGAATATGTTAACGACATGCAGGAAGGTGTAAACAAAAACAGAAACAATGATAACCACGAAGGTTTTTTAAGTTCTATGCATTATAGAGACGGTTTTCTGAGGGCGTTAATGATACTCGGAATTGATTGGGATTATGAAGTAGATGAAGATAATAATTTTACTTTTACAAGGATTAAAAAGGATATATTCAAGGATTAATTTATAAAATCAATCAAAGCGGTTCACATAGAGTGAATCGCTATTATTATGGCATAAAACGCACAAAATGGCGTCTAAACGCTATTATAATAGCGGTGACATAAAAATATTCGAGTCAGCACGAAACATGGTTAAATGAGGCTTATAGAGCGTTATAATAATATATTAATAATATTAATATTAATAACCGTCACTCAATAACGAAACGAGACGGCGACAGCGTGACAATAACGGCGTGCCGTGAAAGCCTACGGGAAATCGCTCGGAGAAAAAAATCTGCCCTATTTACCCAAGTGTGGGGAAAAAGTTACAACTTTATACGGCACTGCGGCACTTTAAAGCACTAAAGTGTTAAATATTTCACAATGTGGATAAGTGGAAATGTGGATAACTCATGATGTGGAATTGTGGAAATGTGGATTTGTGGATAAGTCGCTCGGCAGTGTGGATAAGTGGAAATGTGGATAAGTTGAAGCCGCCAATGTGGAAATGTGGATAGCTGATTTGTCAAGTAAAAGTTACAACTTTTGAATATTTAATTTTTAAATAGGTATATTTAAATAGGTTATAGTGATTATTATTACTAGCACTCATATATGGTTAGTGCTAACAATATAAAAGTTATAACTTTTTTATGTAAGCACTTTCATTTATACAGTTTATGTAAACGCTTTCATTGTATACATTGTAAGTGCTTTCAGTAAAAATGTAAGCGTTTACATTGTAAGCGTTTACATTTAGATTTTTTTGATATGAGATAATACAGATATAGTCTAAAATCAAAAACGCCGATAAAGTACCATGTAAACGCTTACATTGCGATATGAAAATTGTAAGCGTTTACATAATGGTATATGTGAAAATAATCTATGTAAGCGCTTACAACGGGCTTTTATATGTTTATGGTAGTTTTCTACTATAGACATATAAAAACGCCGATTTGATACTATTTTGTGCGTTATATGGCTATATTAGGATTATATCTATATATAGTAGAATAAGGATTAAGTGCTATTAGTTTTTTAAATAGGGGTATTTATTTTGTAAAGTATACAAAGTTATAATTTTGATTTATACTTTAAGTGTAAGATAAATAAAGCAAAAGTACTTAAGGAGGTACAATATGTCAGTATTACAGGATATGAAGGTTTTAGGTGGTTATGATAAGTGCAATTTATGCGGTAATGTTATCACAGATAACAATTATACTAGAATGACAGTATATGGACGTAGCGAAACTAGAAAATGTCATGCAAGTTGTTATAGCAAGTATGTTTTTGTAGATAATAGTGAGATATTTAATTCTACAAAAGTTCGTCGCAATGGTATTATTAACAGAGTAAAAATAAGTTTTAAATGTAACGATTTAATCGGATTTAAAGCGTACGCTATAAGTTGTGGTTATACTTATATTCGTAGCAATCAAACGGCTGTAACACTTATAAGCCCTAAATTTTCGGGTTGCTCAAGTGTTAGTAAGTTTCTTAAAAAAGCCGATGAAAAGTTTGGAATTAAGATTGTAGGTTTTACTGTATACAATCTGAATGATAATAGTGAGGCGGTTATAACAATGACAAAAGGTATAAATATAGATTATACCGAAGCAATTCGACTTTTCAATTCTAACAAAATGGAAAAACTTTTCAATCTCGTTAAAGAAAAAAATTAAAAATTTTTTTTAAAAATATCGGAAACTTAGAAATAAGTTTCCGATACAATTAACACTATTTAATTGTATGCAATCTAATTGTACGTAATAGGATTGTATTGGAATGAATTGTACGCAATTAAATAGGGTACGGGGTAGTTTTGAAAACCGAACATGTGTTTGGTGTAATGTTTGGTGGGTAGCACCCCCACTACGCAATCCGCAAATAAATTTAAATTTCAACGCAATCCGCAAAAAAATCAATTGCCCCACAACCTAAGTTATAACTTCTCTTTCTTCTGTTCTTTTTATTTACCACTTTATTTGCTATAGCAAATACTAATCCAAACTTCTTGCCCCCAATCCAAAGTTAAAACTTTGTATTCGCAATTTTCACCCATTCTTATTTTTGTGAACCGTTATTCGCTTTAATCCCACATAAGGCGAATTATTTTCACCTCAAGACGAATAAGTTATAACTTATAGTGTCGGCACATAAAAAGCGTATGCTCTCAAGCATACGCAACGGCTTTAAATCTTAAGACTTATACAAGTCATAAGCAAAGCTAAAAATGTTGTAAAAATTATAATCTTTATAACAATGTTGGTTTTTTCAAAAAGCCATTCTGAAAATAATATTGTTACACAAAATGCTCCAATAAATGCTAAAATACCGACCCAAAACCCTAAAAACGTTATTAAAAAATTCATTTTACTAACTCCACGCTCACTTTATACTCATGACCCATATAACCGAACCTTATCACTCCGTTTTTAGAGTCGGTCTCACTTGTCACTCCACGCTCAAATTCAGTCACTTTTTCAGTGTCAAATTGTGGGTAACGTGTACAGCCCATAAGCGTATCATAAATTACATCAGTCATTTCTTTCTGATTACCGTCTCTTAATTTTCTTTCATTCTCTTCAAAAATCTGCTGTATTAATTTATCCATTGTTTGCCTCTTTCTTTGTCAATTCATTTTTAACGTATTCTCTCATTGCTTTAAAAATATCCTGTCGGTTTAAATCCACACTTACGCCATTATCTGTCTTAACTCTCACAACTTCCGCATACGGCTCATTTAAAGCCCATAATAACACATAATTTAATCTTTCATCATCAAGGCTTTCAATTGTAAAGTTCTCACTCGGCGCACCATATCTTTTTGTTATAATCTTAAACATATCATACCTCTTTCAAAATGTTATCCATAACCCAAGCCAAAATGTTTCTGCGGTCAATAAATATCTTCTTGCCATCATGAACGTTTGTTATTACCATATAATTGTTCTTGTCGCCTTGCATGACCTCAAGAATCATATTGTAGACCCTTTCTTGAACCAATGCGCTAGTTCCAAAAGAATCATAAGTTAAGACACCATTTTCTCTCTTATAAGCTGTTACAGTATACATTGAATACCACCTTTCTATGTGTTTTCGTTTTCGACTATCGCCATTATAAGCCCATAATTTTGTATTTGTCAAGAGATATGTTAAAAATTTTTCTTCAAAATATTTTTCAAAAAGTTCTTGACAGTTTGCGCCTCAACCCTTACAATGAAATTACAATAAACAAGGAGGAAAACAAATATGTTACTATCATTCAAATTGGGTTCAGAAATTAATCAGAAAGAGTGTGAC
>JAEIGA010012487.1_pt1 | contig 12889 bp, 18 predicted proteins | sample 9270691 | NCBI WGS metagenome assembly JAEIGA01 (sample SAMN17057246, study PRJNA624740) | gut metagenome | biome: biome; isolation source: fecal sample | host: Bos grunniens | place: China: Xizang | collected 2019 | reverse complement strand
GTAAACCGATAACGACAGTTAGAACGGTTATAATTGTTGGTTCGAGTCCAGCTCTGTTCATTTAGTATGAATTTATTAGAGCCTAGGTAGATAGTTGCTACTTATTAGTTGGAACACAGGCAAGGAGTAGTTCCAAAATATTTTAACGAAGGTGAACTTCGCTCCTTTTTTCTTTAACCTCTTTGCCTGAGAATATATATATGGCGGCGGAACAGAATTTCGCAGGACATTAACCATTTGGTTAGCTTAATTTTTGAGTTGTTGTCTGCCGCCGAAACCTTAATACTTTTTTGATTCGGGGTGAAAAGAATGAAAATTACACAGCTCGCTAGTATCCTTAATGGTACTCTTAGCACAACCGGTATTATTGACCAAGTAACAGGTGCTGCAGCAGTAGCAGCAGAGGACCTTTCTAATATTGTTGATATGGGAAAGGCTGTTCTTGACTATACTGGTGAATCCAACGTAAACTATGACAGCTTTATGAGAAACCTTATTGACCAGGTCGGCAAGGTTATGTTTGTTGACCGCAAGTACACCTCTCAGGCTCCAAACATTCTTAAAGATGGTTGGGAGTATGGTTCTATTCTTCAGAAGGTAAGATGTGAAGTTCCTGAAGCACGCGATAATGCTACTTGGGATTTGTTCAACTATCCTGTTGATGGCGGCGCTGCTTATCCTGACCCATTTGAACTCAGCAAACCTACCGCAAGCGCAAAATTCTTCAATTCTAAGGCAACCTATGAAGTACCTATTACTCTTACTGATGTTCAGCTTCGTGAAGCATTCCGTAGCGCAGCAGAGTTTGGTAGATTCATTGCTATGATTGAGAACCGTATTGCTATGAAGATGACCCTTTGCAACGACGCTCTTATTATGGCTACTATTGCAAACCTTATTGCACAGAAGATTAATGCTGGTAGTGGCGTAAACATTCTTGCTCTTTACAATGGCGATTCTGAGACTCCTCTTAGCGCTGCAGATGCATTGAGAGATAAAGAGTTCCTTAGATTTGCTTCTAAGACTGTTGCACAATACAAGAAGTACCTCGCAACTGCTTCTACTCTTTACAATGAGGGCGGTTACATCACCTTTACTCCTGCCGACAGACTTAAGTTTGTTGCTAACGTTGAATTTTCTAAGTCTCTTGACGCTTACCTTTACTCTGATACTTACCACAATGAGTTCGTTAACCTTCCTGGTTACGAGGAAGTTGCTTTCTGGCAGGGCACTGGTACTGCCGATGACGACAGACTTAAGATTAACGTAACTATTGAAGATGAAGATTCTCTAACTGGTACTACTACTGTTGAGCAGGATGGTATTCTTGCTGTTATGTTCGATGAAGATGCAGCTGCTGTTTGCAATGAGAACTACCGTGTAACTTCTCAGTACAATGGCCGCGGCGAGTACACTAACTATTTCTACAAGTGGGATGCAATGTACATGAACGATGTTCTTGAGAACTGCGTTGTATTCTATATTGCTGATGCTGAAGGCGGAGACGACGAAGGCGGAGACGGTGGAGAAACCTAATAATTAAGGACGGGGGTTGGGCTTATGCTCAGCCCCCAATTTTATAATGTGAGGTGATTAAATGGCTTTCACAGCAACTTTCTATAATGTAAGCGACCCGCCTAACAAAATTGATAAGACTTTAGGAGAACCAATCTATACTGCTACTTGTACTCCTTTTGAGTCAGTAAGCGATTTGCATGGCTCTATTCTTATTGACTGGAGCGCCGCAATAGAGACTGCCAATTATGTAACGATAAGCGGCAATAGACCTCTTTCTTGCTTTGTAAAGGATATTGTTAAAGAGATTGGTTCAAGGGCAAGAGTTATTGTTGATATTGACCCTCTTACTACAAACGCTACTGAACTTAAGGCTTGTGATTGTATTTGTGAAACTACTACTGATACTAATTTTGAGAAATCAAGCCGTTATATCGCAAATAGTAATCTTAAGGTCACAGAGTTTACAATTCATGGCTCTGCTAAAAAGAATACAGAAGACTACCTTGAAATTGATAACGCCGGTTTTGTTGTTGGTATTTATTCTTAATGGAGGTGGAAGTAAATGTATGTAAATGTTGGTATTGGTACTCCTGAAAATAAAAAACAGTACAATGTTGTTGAGTACAACTTCGATTCTTAGCCCTTCTATTACTATGACTATAATAGCCAGACAATTAAACCCATTGACTAGGCTGGTTCTGCTAACTACGGCGTAAGAAAATACAGTATGCTTGACAAAGATGGACAAACAATTAATAATGGCGCAATTAGTTTGTATGTTGATTTTAGTAACAATACTGCTCCTTCTGCATCTGTTGAACAGTTGGTTGCTCTTAACAATGCAGCTTTTGACCAACTTAGTTTTGGACTTTTCAACGCCGAGCAAGACTGTATTGTTCCTTTTGCAATTACCTATACAAACAGAGTTTCCGGTCAGGGCTATTCAAGTTCTGAGTCCAATGTTGAGTATACTGAAGTTCAGCTTACTGATAATGCTCCAGCAAACTGGGAAAGCGAAAGAGTTACTTGCTACTACACTGGTAGAAACTATGGTACGGGTCAGCAAGTTGACTATTGCCGCCAGTAGATTCCAACTCAACACTATGATTGGTCTACTTTAAAGACTTTTATTGAGAACTGGAACACATCCAACCCTGATAACCCTATGAAACTTTGGTACAATGATAAACTTTCTAAGCGTATATTTGTTGGTACTGAAGAACAAGGCGTTTCTTTCTCTGTAACTAAAGGAGACCACAGCTTCTTAGGTGGAACTTCTAATAATGAATATCCTTTAACTTCTCCTTTCTCTAGAAACACATCTACTGTTTACTACTCATAGACAGGGGGCATTATTAAGAGTGGATTTGACCCAGTTGAGAATGATTATGACTTGTGGCCTGTGAGTTCTCCTTGGAATACAGGTGGTTATGGTTACTTTGTTTCTGGTACTACTAAGGGTCTTGGTCCTTTCTATACGAGTGGTAGATTAAGTACAAGTGCTCCTGCAACAAAAGCTCATCCTGTTACTGAATGTACTCTTCTTCAATTTGGTCAAGTTACTCTTGGCACTAAGAAATATTTTGGTGTTTGGAGAGTAAACTATAAATCTGCTTTCTATTGGGGCTATAAAGGTAGTTCTTCAAGCACCGAGTGGACTCCTAACGCATGGAACCAGCTTTCTACAACAGAAGTAACATATGGTCCAGAAATGAATAGACAAGCAATGATTGAGAGCTTCCAGTTCAATGGTATTTGTCTTGATGATATTGACGTTGTCGCTGATATTCATGAAGGTAAGATTCCTGTTCCTCCTAAGCCAGGTCCTGGTAGCGGCAGTTACGATTATCCTTCTTTCCCTCATGACGTATGGCATACTAAGGCTTTTAATGTTCTTGCCGGTCCGGCAGAAAGTGGATTCCATATCTATTACATGGACAAGAATGAGTTTGCAACCTTTATCGGAGAAATTAGTCAGTGGTCTTCTATTGCAAAACAGTTGGCTACAAAGGCAAGTAACTTGTGGAGTAACCTTACTCCTCCTGACGATTGGGGCGATGTTCTTCTTAACCTTGCAAATATGTTTTCTACTGTTGACGCTACTTACAATTCTGTTGTAAATAGTTCAGTTGACCTTAATGCAACTATTGTGTTCTGCCGCAAAATGCCGCGTTTCGTAAGTGATTATGCAATTCCAAATACCGGCTATCCTTTGAGAATTGGCGTTGGTACAATTAAGGGATTGTATCCTAACTATTTCGTTACAGAAAGAATTGTATGTATGGACGATACTCAATTCCATTTTGAAGCAAACCTTGATTCTCTTGGTTTCCAAACCGCAACTTTCTATGACCTTGAGCCTTATGTTCAGGCAAAGTTGTTCCTTCCTTACTATGGCGAAGTTACTCTTCCTATTAGTTCCTTCATTGACGGTTCTATTGTTGTTAGCTATGCGGCAGATGTATGTTCTGGTAATGGCGGAGTACTTGTTGTTACTACTGATAAAGATGGTAATAACTGCACATTTGGTCCTTATCAGTGCGACATTAGCGTTAATATTCCTCTTGCCGTTACAGACGCTAATGCACAAGGAAGAATGCAATCTATTACTAAGGCTGCTGTAACTACTGCCGTCGCTGCTGCAACTGGCGGAACTGGTGTTGCTCTTGCGGGTGCTGCTGCCACTCTTGATGCCGCCGCTCAAAAACGTGTAACTCAGACAATTTCTACTCTTGGTAGTAACAACGGTTTCCTTACTCCTGAGAACATCATTCTTCAGCTTACTTATCCTGCAACTATTCCTGATAAGGACGGCGAAAAGAACCTTGATGCTACTATTGCTCAGATTGGTGCTTCTAGTTATCAGAATGGTAAAGTTAGTGAATTCCTTACTGGAAAGATTACTAAGTATACCTATGTTAATACTAGCGGAATCAATGCTACTGAGGCAGAGAAACGTGCTATTGAAGCTCTTCTTAGAGGAGGTGTATATTAATGGCTGTTTTCACTAGCAAACTTCTTTAGGTTGACCAAAAACAAACTCCCATTATGAATGGTGACAATGTTTCCTATATGTAGGTTGAAAATCTTTACTATGCAGAATTTGAGTGCGATACTACCGACGACCTTCCTGACCAAGTAAAGACAGTTGATACCGCTACTGTAAAGGGTACTATTACTCTTGTTGTTGGTTCTAAAGCACACGTAATTGACACAAATGAAGATTACAAACTTATGTCAGATGGCGTATGGAAGTTACAAAGAGGAACCGATGTTACTTCTCTTGTTAATGCAATTAGCCAAGTTGAAGATGACTTACTCGATACCGCGGCAGATGCCGCATACGCAAGAACAACTGTTGATTTCTTCATTAGACCTAAAGTTGGTGAATTAATTGATAAAGTTGGCGGCAAGAACCTTCTTAAAATTGATTTCGCTTCTCCTTATACAAATCAAAACGTAATCTACACAAACAATGGTGATGGTACAGTTTCACTTTCTGGAACATCAACTGGATTCTCTTATGTTAATGTTGCAACACTTACTCTTAAAGAGGGAGACAATTTACATTTGAATGGCTGCCCTGAAGGCGGTAATTATACATCAACTTATTGCTTGTATATTGCAAAGAATGTATCTGGTGCCGCAACACTTGCACATGAAGAAGGACAAGGCGTATTATTCACAGTTCCTGAAACGGCAGAATATAACATCAGAATCCTTGCAAGAAATGGCACAGCAACATCAGGTCTTGTTTATAAACCAATGCTTTGCACATATGAGGATTGGGAATTTACACAGAAGTTTGTTCCATATATTCCAACAAATGAAGAACTTTACAACCTGATTAAAACATATCATCCATAAAAAATGCCCCCTAGAAATTAATCTAGGGGGTTTCGTTTTACTTTTTTCTTTTAACTGATAAACTATAAAAAGCATATATTGCAACACCAATAATTAACTGTGCGCCAATGAATCCTAAAAGTCTTACGAGAAAATCTATATCACCTATAAAAATTAAGTAACCGCAAAAAATCAATTCACCGACAGCCACAGCCTTAAGAACTTCTTTCATTTAACTCACCTTTCTGATTTTCTTAGTAATCACAACAATAATTGCAAGGGCTGCGTACATAGGCGCGAGAAGCAGCACATGATAACCAAAATACAGAACAAAGTAAAGCATGTTAGACTCTTTACTCAGGCTGTTGAAAGCGACATGAATAAAACTCATACCATAAATAATAATGATGGGAACAAGCCAGATAGCCTCTTTTAATACCTTTTTCATTTTTAATTCCTCCTTAACTTTCTATATATATTATAGCATAATTTTCTCAAAATGTCAAATTTAAAGGAGTCCATTTATGCCATTATCTTCTTGTAACCAGTTACGAACAATTTCGCCTATCTCATTTGTGGCAAAACACATTGAATTTTTAAGCACCAAGTCTTTAATTAACTTATGAAGCTCAGTTGGGCAATCTTTAAGAAATCTTACATGGCAACGGCTTGTAGAAAATTCGCTAGAGTAGTAAGGGGTCAACTCGTCAATTTCTATGTCTTTAGTTTGGCGGCGGAAGAAAATAAACAGGTCAGGGCTTCTCAAAATAATTTCGCCGCAGATTAATTGTCCACCAAAACTAATGTAGAAACGCTTAAATATATCTTCTTCGTGGAGAGGATAAGGAGCACGACTATAATTTTTAATTTCCCAAGCACCAGAAGTAATCATTGCAAGCTGGGCATTCTCGAAAGCGAAATATTTGCTTGCAGTTTTCTTTGTAGCCTGAACACTTGCGCAATACTCAACTGCAACTGTAAGGTCAGAACTCTCGTATTCGTAAACTCTAATCTCGCCCTGCTCCATTTTATCAACATCGGCTAATCCCATTTCTTCAAAGTAAGGGCAGTATTTGTTAACAGAGTTAGCAAGCATATAGATTACACAATCCTTACGGTCACGAATCAAGCTAGAAAGAAGGTTACAATACTTAACAAACTCATCGCTAAGATAGCCGCTACGAGTCATAAATTCGTCAAAACAAATTAAATGAAGTTCGCCGGCGTCCTAACCTTTAGTAGTTTCCCAAGTATTAATTGCTCTGGTAATACAAAAAGGGATTGGGTCCTTTGCCTAGATTTTACCGTCCTCATCTGTAAATGCAAAATAGAAACAGTTAGCACGATAGAAAGTTGAGTTGTAGTTGCCGTCACTTAGCTCGATAATCATTTTAAGAAGACTATCCTGACTAAATAAAAGCTGAATGTTCTTTGGCGTAATTTCTTCAGCATAGCGGCGAATATATGCGCTACGTTTACCTTCTTTGAAATACTGCTCAATAATAGTTTTCAAGACGCTGTAAGTTTTACCATTAGAACGCTAACCAATAATTAAGCGATATGCCGCGCCAGTTTCATCAATAGCAGTACGGTCGTAGTAAATCGGCTTTACCTACTCAACTTCCGTTGCGTTGGTATTGACCTTGTCTTTACGTTTTCTAAATGGGTTTTTGAACTGTATTTTCATTCAAGTACCTCCTTGATACTATGTCCAAAATCTGAAACTCTACCATTAGGGAAGTAACCTTCTCCCTTCAAATAGAAGAATCCAGTTGTTAACCAGAATTTAGTAGTGAAATCAATTTCCTCATAATCTTTCTTATATAGATGTCTAATCCCTAAGTCATGAATGCCGCCGTGCTTAAATCCAAGTTTTCCTTCTTTATCAATATATTTTGCGGTGATATGAGAAAAATAAACGCATTTCTGAAAGACATCTTCAAGAGCGAATCTGCCAAGTTCAGGAAACTCAATAGTGGCATTATATTCTTCAATTACATCGCTGTGTTCTCCCTCAAATTTAATTGAGTCAGTATGCATATGAACAACATCTCTAATGCCAATTTTATTTGCAATCCTATCAAGAATAAGTCTTTCTTGTGATACGATATATTGTCCATAGTGAGCCGGCGCATTACTACCTGCTGTGATTAAAAATCCATATAGTCTATTAAGTCTTACTTTCTCTGCATTATAAGGCAAACCATTTCTTTTTAACTGTTGTTTTCTTTCAAAATATTCCAGTGCTTTTTCCCTTAAATTCTTATCAATTTTAAGCTCAAATCTAATAATGTCAGGAGAGATTCTATAAGACTCATAATTATAATTTCTTTTAAGAAGTTCAAGCAAGTCAGGAAGAAAGCCACACAAAGTAACTTCATCTGCTGAAATAATTTGATTTCCTCTTGCTTCAATATTTACGCCCTGAGATTCAATACTAATTCCCTTGTCATTTTTGCCGACTAAAGTTAAAGGATAGTATGGATACTTTGCGTCAATATTTTTAATCTTAATGCCGCCATAGAATGTATATCCTTTTTCATATAACTTCTCTTCAGACTCAAACTTAATTACCTTAAAATTATGTGGCAAAGGTTGAGTAAGCAAATAAGGATAGGCGGAAGTAATATCATAACACTTCACATTACAGTGCTCAAGTAAAGGTGAAGAATAAATAATTGGAGCCATTGAAGGAAGATTGTTGACAGTATGGCGGCAAATTGTTTCGTCAAGTTTGATTTCATTTCTTAATTTTGAAGTGAAACCCTGATTATAACGCGTAAAGTTCATTTCAGATATCATTTTAAGAGCTTCATCTGATTTAAACTCATCTGAACCAATCTTGTACTTAATGTCATAAAATGTCTTAAATGGGTAATATTTCTTTTTCCCCTTGCTCATACAAAATCTGTTTTCTATATTTACGCTAATTCCAATAACTCGCCTTACATAATTAGATATATAGATAGGATGGACGACATATTTTCCTTCTTCTTTAATGTAGTCATAAATAGCCTGCATCTGTTCAAAAGGAAGGTAGAAAGTTGCTCCTTTATGACCAAAGTCGGCATCAAGAAAGTCATCAAGATTTTTGTACTCTTTTATGCCGCCATCCATATCGTAGAATAAAACCTCTTCATGCTCAAGAATAAGCTTTATCAGCCCTTGTTTCTTATCCATTGTTTACCTCCTTAGAATTCAACCATCCCCGGCAATTCTTCCTCATTATCATCTTTGAATAGGTCTTTGTAAGCCTTAATTTCATTGTGCATTTCCTTTCCAGTTAATCCTTTATCCTACCATTCTCTTTTATGCTCTTCATAATAATCATCGCCGCCAAGTTCCTAGACGTTTGAAGCTACACTTTCAATACTTTCGCCCATATATTCCTCAGCCTTTCTTACTGTTTTCTTAAGGCTTCTGAGTTCAGTACCAATTTTCTTAGCATTTTCCATCGCTATTTTAGCTTCCTGCATCTTAACGTCGGCAGTATGTTTAGCAATTTCAAGACTAGATTGCAATTCCTTAACCTATGCCTAAAGCTAAGCTACCTAATTCTTAAGGCTCTGAACTTCGCCGTTCTCCACAATACTAACAGAAGGAGAAGGAGCCTATGGTGTTGATGGCGGCACAGGAAGTTGACCGAACTAACCATTCTGCATCATCATCTACATCATGTTGTTCATCATCATAGTCTACATCATCTACATCATTTGGTTCATATCAAAATTCATATCCATTAAATTCGCCTCCATGTTTTCATTTCCTCAACCTTTTCGTGAACGAACCCATTGCCGCCCAACTGACTATAAACATCGAAAAGTCCAAGAGCAGATTCATATTGTGCTTCCGGAATTTCTTTTCTAGGCTCATAAGCAAAGTAGATAGTTAAAATAGCATTTCTAAGCAGCATCTTGTCTGTACTTACCTAGTTCTAATCTAACTTTACTATGGCGGCGGCGATTGATTTGATGTCCTACTTGATTTCATTTTGTCCGCTAGAAATCTCAATCAATCTTTCCTCATGTTCATACTAGTCTTTTCTGTTTTGGTTGCGTTTGTAAAGTGCAGCAATAATAACGCCTATACCGGCACAAGCCGCAGTAACTAAACCTGCAATCCATTCCATTCTAATCACACTCCGCAAAATTTTTCAAAAACTTCGTCCCAGGTCATGGCGGCGAGTTCTTGTTTATGTAACTCTTCCTTCAGCTGTGTCTGTTTCTGGCAAAGAAGGTCGAATTCTACTAAGTTACCCTTTTCATAAGCGCCGATTGCTTTCTAACCAACCTGCTTAATTTCAAGTTCAAGCTGATTCATTGCTCTCACACTCCGCAAACCACTTTTTCTTTACAGAATAGTAGTAGTTAGATTCGCCGGGGTTCAAAGTTCTTCCATAGAAAAGCGTATCGAACTCATTCTTAGTTGGGATTCTGTTCTCATTTCTTTCGTATTCTTCAAAAATAGAATACGCATTTCTTCCCTTTGTTAAAGTTTTTTTCATTTTCAGCACCTCGTTATGATTTTTTGTAATCTGCCCTTAGAAGATTTGGCGGCACAGAAAGGGCTGAAACTGTACCGCCATATATGAAAGGAGGCTGAAGGAAATAGATAATGGCTATTTTACCTTTCCTTCTCAATTATAAAGTAGTTTTTACTACCACTTTATCAAAAAAATTCATACCAGATAAGAGTCGAAATTTTGAGTTGCTGAACTTATCTTCGACTAGACACAAATCGGATTCGAACCGTTCAAAAAAGCATTACACACTTAATCTTTACCCAAGTACTATTGCGGCGCGTGTCTCTATCTCTTATCTTCTAATTATATTATAGCATATTTTTTACAAAAAGTCAATATTCTGGGAAGACTCCTACAAGGATTTGGTCGTTTACATCATCGAAGAACTCTTGGATAACATTAAATCTAACTCTGTCACGTTCTGCTTCAAGAAGTTCGGCAGTAATATGACCATTATCCTCGTTCTTAATTCTCTTCTCGACTCTCATGTAGTCTCCACCAGTAAGTGCTGTTCCGAATGCTGTGTCTGCGGCGGCAACAGTATAATCTGCATCTTCGCCGTTAACTTTATTCTTAGCATTCTGATGTTTCTCTTCGCTAGTAGCAACTAAGCCAACGACAGTTCCATCAGTAGCATTGTAAGTTGTAGTTGTCTTCTGAGTATCCTTCAATGCCCCTTCATAGCTGTTTGTTTGAAGTGCTTGACTTGTGGCAAGGATAGGTTTTACATTTCTCTCAATGCCGCCTTCATTACGAAGTTCTTGGACAATTTCATCGCCCTTAACGGTCCAAAGAGGGTTGTAAGCATAGCCCATTTCCTCAATCCACTTGAGATATTTATACTGGTTTTTAAGTAGAATAGCACGCATTTTCTTACCAAGAGTAGCACTATCTACAACACCAGGAACATCATCATCATACATAGGTACTGACAACATATTTCTGCCATATTCCGTCCAGTAAAGGTCGGCAAGCTGTTCAGGAGTCATACCTACGTTAATATAGTCAAATTCTGCCGGCTCAATAAAAGCATGAGTTGTAGCATCACGCTTTCTTACAGGTACATAGATATCAGTAAAGAAGTAAGTAACAGGAGAGCCGCTACCTGTTCCATTACGAATTGCCTGTTCAAGAGCGCTAACAGTAGGATTGTTAGTAGAAGGTGTTTTGTACCATGCATTAACTGTTCTCAGATTTCTCAACATTTTCATCACCTTCCTCAATATTCTTATCCATAGCGTCTTCAATTACGTCTTCAACCTTTTCTTCCTCAGTTGGAGTTTCCTCTTCAACCTTAGTTTCTGGCTCTTCACTAGGAGTCTCAGTAACTGGCTCAGCTTCAGGTTCAGGGTCAACAGCGTCTTCAACAACATGCTCAAGGATAGGATTGATTCTAACCTTAATGTCAGTGCCATACATTTCATTAACCTGGTCAAAACCTTCTTGCCAGCTTGTAACAAGATTCAAAAGGCTGACGGCTAAGTAGTCATCCTAAGAGTCAATTTCACCAGTAATAAGACGTTCCTTTTTGTTAATTGCATTTGCCTTAATACCAATAGACTGGAAGAAGTTAGCAATAATGTACTGGTTAAGCTCAATAAGCTCTGCAATCTTGTTTGTGGTTGAAGCAGTAGCCATAGGATTGACGTTAATCTTTTCCAAAATGTTCTGTCTTACAACCTAGTAAGGATGACCGGCATAAAGTTTCTTCAAAACAATTTCGCCGGCAGCTGCTTGACCTTCAGAATCAGCAGTAAATACAGCTTCAACTCTGGAATTGATTTGTGCACAGTTAATAGAAACCATATTGTCTGCAAGCAAGGTAGCAGTCTACTTAATCAACTGCCAAAATCCGCCAAACCAGTAAGGGTTCTTATCTGCGCCAGTATTGTAAATAACAACGCCATTTCTGCCAATATCAACAGTCTTACTACCAAGAATAGGGTTGGCAATAATAAACTGCTTAGGTCTGTAATATTCATTCGGTTCGCCGCCACGGCTACCAATACATGCATAGAGCTTATCATTGAAATCGGTAATGCAAATCTCACCATTAAGGAGCAAGTTCTGCTTCAAATAGTCAATATCAATGGACTCCGGCACGTTTTCAAGAACAATAGCGTCCATAACCTTAGACAAAAGCCACTTGAAATAAAATTGATAGTTCTATTCAACGTCACAGATTCCGTAATTAAAACGGTTATCCGGTGTCAACATCTTCATTTATTCTCACCTCAAATTCCCAATGCTGCTTGGGTTTTAGGACCACAAATACCATCAACTTCAAGGTCGTTATCAAACTGGAAGGCAAGTAAAGCGCCAAAGGTAATGTTACCGAAGTCACCATCAATTTCACTAACTCTTAGATAGCCGGCAAGTGCCAAAGCAGCTTGCATATCCTTAACATCCTAGCCGAACATGCCACGTTTAATAGCTCTTTTGGGTTGCGGCGTAGGTTCAGGCTAGTAAATAAAGCCTTTAAACTTATAGCCGCTTCCAGCACCCCAGTTACCATCTACACCTTTCTTTCTAGGAGTGGTCCAGAAAGGGTTTGAGCAATTCCAACCAGATTCACTTGTAACAATAGAGCCATCACTATTTATAACTTCAACAATAGCAATATGACCTGCCGCACTACCAATACCTTCCCAAACAATAGCAGCTCCAAGTTTTGGTTCACTTCCAACCTTCATACCATGGGCTTGTGCATTCTCGTAGATATTCTCAGCATTGACAGGGTCAAAGTAGTCCATTTCAACTCGTTTTGCAATCTCGTGAAATCTGCCGTCAGCATAACCAACACAATTACTGAGGACATTACAGTATTTGTCTGTTGGCTTACCAACAATAGCTCTTGAATAGCCGCCTGCTCCTTTAGTTATATAGTATTTGTTTCCTTGCTCTGGTCGAGTCAATCTTGGTTTGAATTCCATTCAACTCACCTCACAATTACTTCGCTCCACTAACCAAGTAACAAATAATCCCAATTCCTCTAACTTTTTC
>JAEIGA010012486.1_pt1 | contig 12889 bp, 9 predicted proteins | sample 9270691 | NCBI WGS metagenome assembly JAEIGA01 (sample SAMN17057246, study PRJNA624740) | gut metagenome | biome: biome; isolation source: fecal sample | host: Bos grunniens | place: China: Xizang | collected 2019 | reverse complement strand
CTACTGCAACCAGCCAAAGCTCCCAGAGCAACAACCATCACTAATAAAATTGCAATTATTTTTTTCATATTTTTTTTCCTTTTCTTATTGTGCACATTAAGTGTGCGTATTTACAATAATATAGACGCATCAAATGAAAAATAGCGCCCGACCTATTGTCGGGCGCTATTGTTTAATATTAGGTTTTAGTTTGGTGTTGTAACAATTTCAAACTGATCGAGTCCCTCAATAAGAGCTAACCCAGAGCCACTTTCCCAACGAACATGTATCTGTCCACTATCATCGATATGGTCTACAATACATGTCATCCCAGGAGGCGGCGCTTGAATATCATCCATTTTAATAAGTTTTAATTTTATTCCAACAGGATATTTTTCTTTGAGCTTGTTTAATTCTTCTGTCTTCATTTTTACCTCACTCGTTTTTCCAATAACAGTAAAGACATTTATATGGGCATTGCTTTTTGTCTTTTAGTAATTCTGTTTTCCCAGAACAACACAAACATGCTCCTCGTTGGAACCCAACTTGGTCTGATTGGGTTGTGGGAAGTCCCAATATTCGCAAGTCTTTTGGTCCGACACATCCAGTGGCCTCAGCCTGATTTAAATCTTTTTCAGCACAAGATTCAATGTGTATGTCATCGTATACCAATTTTAACTCTTTGATTAATTCATTGGTTCGTTTAATACTTGCTGAATCTGGTGAAAAAACGTTTTTACCATAAGGTAATGGTAGGTTATTTTCTTCGAATCTGTTACGAACATGAGGATACATGTCGATTAGACTAATTCTAAAACGTCTAAATCCTTTATTTGCAGCATATACAATAACCTTTCGCGCTCTCTCAATGCCTTTTACTGTTGGAATAATTGGATCTACGCGAATTACAATGTTTTCCTTTGGGAGACCAGCGCTTATTAATTTTAGCGCTTGTGATATTTGGACAGATGGCTTAGGAATATTTGGTTCTAGAATGGTGGAGCCGTAACCTGTACATGTAACATGAACAATAACCTTATCATAGAATGGTTTTAATCGTTCAATAAGTTTGTTGGTTAATTTTTTTGTTATTAAAATTGCTCCATCAACTTTATGCATGCGGGTTTCCCAAGAGTAATCTAACGATGGGTCCCCTCGTTCAGTGATTCCAATTTTCACGTTGTTTCTCCCCTATCTAACTACATCTGTTTTAAGTGCATCTAGTTGAGCTTTGTACTCTTTGTTAGCCTTAACAACATCGTCGTGATATTGCCATGTTGGGAGCTCGCCGTATTGGCTCACATATTTTTCCTCAGCCTCTCTCAACTCGCGTGTATATTGGTTATCTTGTGCATAATCACTAGAATCCCAACGGTCTTTCATCGCAAGATAAAACTGATTGAGGTGAATTCTTGTAATTTGATACAAAAGTTCAATTTGTTCCTTACTCATAATATTAATTCCTTTCATTATTATTTTCTCCAATGAGATATAAATAATGTAGTAGAAAGGCGTATAAAAAGGAAAAGCCATCCGAAGAACAGATGGCTTTTATACAATCTATATCATTCAATAACTTCAATCTTGACAGTGTTCGTATTGCCGCTTTGTCCGTTAACAATGCCACCAGTAAGTACTATCTTATCTCCTGGCTGCAAATTAAATGTTTCTTGTGCCATATTTTTTGCAAAGAAAAACAACACTTCGGTTGACGGATACACATCACACAGTACTGGCGTCACACCCCATGAAAGCGCCAATTTCCTCCATGTCGTTTGATTAACAGTTAATCCGAGTATATCTGCTGGCGGTCTAAATCTTGAGACCATGCGAGCAGTTTTTCCAGAAAGTGAACAAACCGTAATTGCATTAGCATGTATATCGATAGACATGCCACAAGTTGCATGTGAAATTGCATCCAACATATTTTTAATGACAAAATTGGTTTCTTTATGCCACTTACTATAATCAATATTTTTCTCTGTTTCTCTTGCTATATCTGCCATGGTTTGAACTGCTTCAACAGGATAGTCTCCTGCAGCAGTTTCTCCTGATAGCATAATTGCACTCGTTCCATCATAAATAGCATTTGCAACGTCTGATATTTCAGCTCTTGTCGGGCGCGGATTGTGTGTCATTGATTCTAGCATTTCAGTTGCAGTTACTGCGCGCTTTCCGAGCAATCTACATTTTGTCAATAGGTTCTTTTGAACTGCGGGAACCTCTACGAATGGGATTTCAACACCCAAATCTCCACGGGCAACCATAATACCATCGCATGCTTCGCAGATTTCTTCAATGTTATCAACGCCTGCTCTATTTTCGATTTTTGCAATAAGCTCAACATGTGGTTTATTGTTTTGATTTAGCAGGTTTTGTATGTCTAATAAATTTTGCTTACACGAAACAAACGAACATGCGATAAAATCAATATCGTTTTTCAACCCAAACAAAATATCATTTTTATCTTGTTCACTGAGATATTTTTGACTTAAAACTTTTCCTGGGAAACTCATGCTTTTGTTATTTGACAACTTTCCGCCAATGATAGTTTGACAATAAATATCATTTCCTTTAATATCAACAACCTTAAATACAACAAGTCCATTGTTTACTAATATTTTATCATCAACCTTTAAATCATTAGGTAGATTTTTATAAGACACGGAGACTTTTTCTTGTGTTCCAGCAATATCATCTGTTGTGAACACAAACATATCTCCATCTTGCAAATCAATACTATTATTTTCAAAAGTACCTATACGATATTCTGGCCCTTTTGTATCAAGCATAATTGCGATTGGAATATTTAGTTTTTCTCTTACGCTTTTAATTAAATCGATGTATTTCTGATGTGTTTCATATGTCCCGTGCGAAAAATTTAGTCTCGCAACATTCATTCCCGCTAGACACATTTTTGTTAAAATTTCTTCATTTGCACAGGCTGGTCCTATTGTGCAAACAATCTTAGTTTTTCTAAATTTTTCCATAATAACTCCTTACAATTCACTTAAGTTAATATAGAAGTTGCCAGTCCTATTATCAATACACGCAAAGAAAAAACCGCTCGTTTTTACGAGCGGTTATGTATTGTTTTAATAGCAATTAGATAGCTGTGTCTTCATTATTTACGGCGCCTTCTTTTACACCTGCTACCAAGCTGGTAAGGTTTTGAATATCCGAAGGGATAATAACCTTTGTGGCCTTGCCGTTTGAAGCAACTTTAAGAGCATCAAAACTCTTGAGTCTAATAATATCATCATTTGTAAGACCAGCCTTTTTGAGCATCGCAATAGCATTTGCTTCTGCCTGTTGAATCTTAATGATACCTTCGGCCTCAGCCTCTTTGTGCATACGAATGGATTCAGCGTGACCTTCTGCTTCGCGGAGCATTTCGATTTTCTTAGCGTCTGCACGAAGAATTGCAGATTCTTTCTCACCTTCTGCCTGAAGAATGGAAGACTTCTTCTCACCTTCTGCACGAAGAATGGCTTCACGTCTTTCACGTTCTGCTCTCATCTGCTTTTCCATGGCATCCTGAATGTCGCGAGGAGGCATGATGTTCTTTAACTCAACACGAGTAACGTTGATACCCCAAGGGTCTGTTGCAACATCAAGCTGTTCTGTCATGCGAGCATTGATATTATCTCTTGAAGTAAGAGTTTCGTCAAGCTCAAGTTCACCAATAACGTTACGAAGAGCGGTTGCTGTTAATGTTTCCATAGCAAACATTGGATTGTCTACACCATATGCGTATAATCTAGGATCTCTGATAGTGAAATACACAACGGTATCAATTTGCATGGTTACGTTGTCCTTCGTGATAACGTTCTGAGGCGGATAGTCAAGCACCTGTTCTTTTAGAGTTACTTTTTTTGCAACTCTCTGGATAAAAGGAACTTTAACATGAAGGCCTGTCTCTAGTGTTCTCTTATAAGCACCGAATTGTTCAACAACGTAAGCATGAGCCTCAGGAACAATAACAATATTCGGGATAATAAGAACAAATAGAATGATTGCTGCGATAATTAGGAATGGCATAAAATTATCTCCTTTGCTATTTTATTTACTTTTTTTGCCTTATTTATATCATAGTGAAAACTCACTTTGATGTCAGGGTTTTATACAAAACATTTGTCTATAAATCTGAGCAAGATTAAGTGCATCATAATATGCATTGTGCTTTGAACCAATCTCAGCCAAATGCAACTTTTCGCTAGCTGCATGTTGTGTGATTGGTCTATCGTAACCTAGTTTTTGAGAAATTTTCCTAGACAAATCTTTGAACTTTCCACAAACGAACCTGGAATTATCATTATCCGACTTTGTTAAAAGTAAATTTGTTCTTAACACAAGTCGATCTGGGCCCCAGACATAAACATCTGTTGTGTTGTATTTCTTTAAAGCATTATATATATCATCAACAGCTTCAACAAGAGGTTTACCCTCATCTACGTCTTGTTGTGTTATTTTGGTTAGTTTTTTTATATATTTAGACAACACGGGCTTCATTGATGGTTTAACAAATGAAGTTGCCTCGAATATCGGGTCGTTTGAGAGAGTTATGTGGCCATGTTTTTCTATGACCTTATATATCAGAATTGCATATTGAATAAGCTCTTGTTCGCCTCTGTTTTGTCCATCTGATTTTGAGGTAAACTCAGCATCAAAAAATGCAACTGTTTTTACATCTCGATCAAACATAATAAATCCTTTGCTTATTATTATTACGCTTTTAATTTAGAAGACCACGGAAATTGAGTAAAACAATAAGGGAGCCTCCAAGGAGACTCCCCTATTGATAAATATATTAAAATTTATAGCAAAAACTTAATTATGCTTTAATGCTTCTTTTCTTATCAATGAAATAGTAAGCGGCAAGTGCAATTGAGGAGATTGCAGAGATAATAGAGATAAGAGTCCAAACAAATGTCTTGTTTGCAACTTCTGCGCCAAGCTTAGGAGTTTCTTTGATAGTTTTTACGAAGATAGCATTTGTCTCAACATTTACTTTTTCATCGGAAGTTTTATTTTCCTTAACAGATACTTCGAGTTTATTTTCATAAACAAAAGTCTTATCTGCTTCCGCAACATCATCAACAGTAACGTCGAATGTTACGGTGTAAATGCCAGCTTCTAAGTCGATAGCTTCAATTGTAATAACGCCTTCGTTTACAGAAACTTTAACTTCAACAGCTTTACCCTCAGCATCTACAAATGTCAATGTACCATCAACATAAGTGATTCCCTTAGGTAGAGCATCTGCAAAGCTAAATCCATAAACTTTATTGAGAATTGTGAACTTGCCTGTGTAAGTAATCTTATCGCCAATCTTTACAGATGCAGCTTCATCGGCAGTTTTTCCACCTACAGAAGCAGAAAGTTCTGCTTTGATTGTTTGATAGATAACGCTGTCTAGTTGAATCCATTCATCAGCCTTAACATCGTTAACATCATTAGCAAATGCATAGAATACGTCGTTAACAAGCTCAGCAGCTTCGTTATTTGTAGCAACCTTACATTTTACGGTTACTTTGATTTCTTCGCCAGGTTTAACTTCTGGAATAATCCATACTACTTCGCCCGTTTCCTTGTCATATTTACCATCCAAATCTGCCTCTACAAATTCTGCCTTATCGGCAATCTTTGTTTTTACAACAAGATTCTTGATGGAAGATGTTCCTTCATTTTTGACAGGTACAGAGTAGCTATATTCATCGCCGTCTTTAAGGACTGTGATGTCAGACTTTTCTCCAACCTTACCAATAAATGTTGGTTTGGAAACGCCGATTTCTGATTCAGAAACCTTAATATCTACGATATGAGAAACTTCGTTAGATGTAATTGTTGCGAATTCGATGTTTTCATCATCAATTCTGTTTTGCTCATACATAAGGTCAGCCTTATTGATAAATTCCTTATCAGAATTTACAGCAATATTATTTACCTTAACCTTAAATCTTACAAAACAATCAACCTCACCCAATGTTCCACAGTAAAGCGCGAACACACCATCTTCAACTTCGTGTAAAGATTCTTCGGATATGTTTTCCCACTCTTCATCAGCAATCTTTGCTTCAAGAGAATTTTCAACAAATGTTACTCCGTCAGGAAGTTCGTCAGTGAGTAATACATAGTAAATCGTGTGAGGAGCACTAATTTTAAATGTATAAGTGATTTCATCACCAACAGAAACTACACCATCTTCGAAATCTGCAGATTTCTCAAAGCCGATAGACTGTAGAACAGGTGCGCTTACAGTTGCAGCAGTTTCTGGTAAAACAGGAAGTTCAACAGGAGCTTCTTCGAATCTACCATATGTAGCGGTTGTTGTATATACAGCTGCTACTTGTGCATCAACAGCAAATGTAACCTCTACGGTTGCAGCGCCGCCAACTTCAATAGAATCAATACCAGCAACAATGTCGTCATTGAGCCAGAATTGGCCGTTAACGCCATCTCCAAGTTTGCTTGTAACATAAGTCATGCCAGCTGGAACAGGAATATTAATAACAATGTTATCTACTGCTGTTGAACCAGTATTCACAACTTTAAATGTGTATGTTACTTCGTCACCCTTCTTAACAACAGGGATGTCGTTAATTCCTGCAGGATAATCAAAGTTTGTTGTTGCGCTTACAGTAAACTTCTTCTCCGCACTTACGATTTCGAATTCAACCGTATCGAGAGGAGGTAATACGAAATCTCCACCCTCACTAGGAATGTAGATATAAACAGATTCAGGAACTCCGAATCCAGGAGTTTTATGAGGAACAATAATATATTCACCGAATACAAGTTTGTTTGTAGTTGTAGCAACTCCATCTTCTCCACTTGTAATGGTTTCTTCAGGAGCAACCTTGCCATCAACTAATGCAATAACATCGGCTGTTGTAAGTTTACCAGTAGCATCATTCCAAGGAAGATCTGCCTTATCAATACCTAAGATATCGATAATTTTAGCAACACTATAGATGTCATATTTTGCACCAGCAACAGGTTTGTCAGAATCAGACTTGCTCTTAACTGAAACATGTTGTTTTACAACAATTTCATCAATAGAAGCTGTTGCTTCAACTTCTGTCTTGTCCGCATCATATGCAAGAGAAACTGCAACTTCTGCATTTTCTACAATGTAACCAACAGATGCAATATCAAGAACTAACTTATATTCACCGTTAGGAATAGCATGACCCTCATAATCAGCCGCTGTGAATTTATTAATTACAACAGTGCCGTTTTCAAGATTGTAAAGACCAACGAATGTATTAGCAGGAATAACCTCTCCTGTCGTAATATCAATTACATCAGAAGCTGTGTAAAGGTGAACAACAGCGCCATTCAAAGATGCTACTCTCTTAGCATCTGCTAATGCATTATATGTTGCGTCGCTAATATCATAATAATCAGAAGGATGTGCTACATCTGCATCTTTAATGGAGAATGTAATTTTACCAGTTTGACGTGTTCCGAAGAATTCTTTTTCTGCCATAACGAGATATAAGCCCTTAGCAGATACAGAATAATCATCAGTATCAACACCAGTGTCAGTTTCATTCTTTACGTAAGATGCGTCAAATTCAACCTTACCTTCGTTTTTGATATATTCGCCAGGAGTGCTTACTTCTACGAAGTAATATTCTCCGTTAGGCAATGCTGGAAGGTCATCAACAATAGTTCCGTTAATGTCCATTGGGAACATATCGGGATATGTGTCAAATTGAGTTGTACCTACAGTGTTGGCGGTAATTTTACCATTAACATCTGTTTTATAATAACCAATAATTGTTTCAGGATCAATAATTTGGCCCTTTGTAGGAGTTGTTAATCCGCTCTTAGTAACTAATGCAAAAACAGCGCCTTCAATTGGTTTCTTGGAGTCTGCATCCTTCTTAATCATAGATACAGATACCATTTGTCTTTCAACACCAAAAGTAACTGAGGACTCAATAATTCCACCATTTTCTTTTGTTGCTTGAGATTCATCAAATACTACAACTTTAACAACATTATTTGTTACATATCCATCAGTAGTACCGATTTCTTTAATATAGTATGTACCCTGACCTAAATATGCACCAGTTTTACCGTCTGAGCCAGTTGTTAAGTCGTTGAGTATAACACCATAATTATCACATGCGAACTCTGTGCATGCTTCATCTGTATATACGCCATAAATAGCACCAGCAATACCATTTAAACCAACAGAAGTATTATCAACCTTGTTGATTGTAAGTTCGCCGTATTGGAAAGGAACGTAATTTTCATCTATTGCGAGCTTAACAGTAAGATTTGTTACAAACGCACCATCACGAATATTTTCATCATTCTTTTCAAAGCCAAAAACACAACCATTTTTATAAAGGTCTTGAATTAAATAACCCTTAGGAGCGTTTTCATTTGTTTGATAAAGAGTTGGGAATTTATTAGCTTTTTCGCGAATAGAACCAGGAGCTAACCCCTCAATTGCAGCGTTACCGCTTGCATCTGTAGAGTCGTTTGCTGCAATTTCTTCGCCATCATATTCAATTTTGAAGTCTTGGCCAGCGACAGGAGTTCCATCGGGAAGAGTTGCCTGTATGTCAACTACGAAAACAGCTGTGTTAAACCAGATGAAAGGTGCAGAATCGTCAAGATCGTTAAGACCAAATTCAATGGCATCGGAAGTGTTTGCGCCATAGCCAGCCTGAGCTTCTTCTTGTCTTACTCTAAATTTACCAAGATTTTCAGCAGTGTTATGTAGCTGTCTATCTTTTATGAGCTCGCCAGCAGTATTTTGATACTCATCACAAAGAGTAAATGTTTGTGAGTATTTGTTATATCCCAAAACTGCAATAGGACGATATTCTTGAGCTGTTTCACTCCACTCGTCAAGAATCATTTTAGAATCGAGCAACAATTTGCCAGTGTCAAATTTATCTACAACCTGAACATGAATTGCGTTGATTTCATCAGTGAGATAAAGTTTAACAACTAAATCATTTTTACCATGAGGAACAACTTTAACAATTTCGTTAGAAAGAGTGTATCCTGCGGGTACTGCAACCTGCTTCAAGTAATATGCAGGAATTGCTTCGGAGTTAAAGAAAGCCTTACCATTAGCATTGGTTGTAATAGGATTTGTTCCTGTTACTGTGGCAAGAGTTGTACATGCTTCGTCAACATAGATTTCATACGAAACACCTTCAACAGGATTGTTGTATGCGTCATACTGTTCAATAACGAAGTCAATGGTGGTAGGATCTGAATATGCCTGAAGAACGATGATACCGTCTTTGTTTGTTTCCAAATCACCAGGAGTATGTACATTATGAATTCCAATACCATTGTTTACGTCTTGTGCGTATGCGAAAAGTGTTTTACCGAACCAATAACGAGTGTCGTTTTCGATAAACATTTCACCATGGTTATATGCAAGTTCATTATAATCAATATCAGCAATATCATAACCTAAGTCATTATATTCGTTAATAAATCTTGCTTCATCATCATAGTGACCAAGAGAGATTGCATATTTACCTTCATAGTAAATGATTGAACCTCTATTTTTACCAACACGAGACACATAGGAATTGTAAGACTGACCGCCTCTTGTAATATCAGAGTCAGCTGCAGCTTCTGCCATTGCTACTTGGAAGTAAGTAACAAAACCAGGACCTTCTAAACAAATGAACTGGCCAACGTACTCTTCTAGGCTTGCGGGAGTCATGTTAGCAAGATCAATATATTGTTTTTCACCAACAACAGCAAAACCGCCGTCTTGTTTTGGTGATACAACATATGCTTGCGTATTTCCGTATGTTTGCATTAATGCGTGCGTCACAAATGTTTTGGAGTCCATTTCTGCCGCAGAGTTTGCTCCTTCAACATAACTAGGCTCGCTATTTACGATTGACACTGCTGTTTCAGCAAGTGTATAACCAAAGTCGTTGATAACGGGAGCTGCGAAGACAGATGAAAAGCTAACGCCAGCAGTTGCAAAGCAGCTGAGGGCCATAACAATAGACAACACCAATGCAAGTTGTCTCTTCATCAATCCAGCTAGTTTTTTGCTTTTCTTAAACATAAGAAATCTCCTTTGCTATAAATATTTCGACAGTTTTATGTCTGTATTTAATTTAGAAGATGCCCCGTTTTTGTATAAAAATAAAGGACCGAAAAATCGGTCCTTGTATATAAATATATTTTATTGTTTATACAGTGCGTCCATTAGCTCGCATTTCGTCCAATTCGAGACGTTTTAAAGTCATAATTTTAGCAACATTTTCAATTTGCATTTTAGAAATTTCTTTAAACGACTTAAATACCTCTTCGACACCTAGAAGTCTATCTGCCTCTTCCTTATCCTTGTTGTTTTTAGCCGCCCTCTTTAAAAGCTTGGCTTTCATTTCCATTTCTGCAAAATACGATGCATATGCTGTTGCCTTTGTAATTGTCATTGTTGCAATGGTTTGATTGTCTTTTGTCTCCACATTTTCTGGAATTGTAAATTGGACGTCTTCTCCAAGTTTTTCTACAAGTTCAAGTGGATCCATCTGCAAATACTTCTTTTGGTCAAATGTTGCTCTAATATTCATAACACACCTCTGGCGTAATTTAATTATCTTAATTTAATATAGATTGTTTTATAACATTATATACATAATGTCTTGTTTATATTGTAGTGGAAATTAAAGATAAATGGAGTGTACAAAATATAAAAATATAACGCAGAGCCATCTCACCTACTCTGCGTTATATGTATTATATTGAATTAGATTGTGTCGTCGGTTGGATCAAGGTCAACCTCGGGAGTGGCAATTGCAGGAGCATCTTTTGTTTCAACCTTAGGCTCTACGGTAGATGCGTCATCATTAACTACCGTTGTGTTGTTCTCAGAGTGAGAAAGTAGACCCTTAACAGGACCTGCAAGTGCGCCTACAAGATCACGGAACTCATCATTTACAGGGCGACCGTTGAGCGCCATGTTCTGAGCGTCAAGACTCTTCATGAGAGTAGGAATGCTTGCGAGGGTGTCAATAAGCACATTGCCAGTTCCGCCGCCAAGTGCGCCAGGGCCCTGAGCTGCGCCGCCAATATTGACGAATTCAGCATTCTGACCAAGGTTAGCCATAATTTCAGCAGTCTTAGTTGCAATAGTAATACGAGCTTCATTTTCAATCTTAATCTTTTCGATTTCGAAGTTAACCTTTTCGTTAGATGCACGAGCTTCAGCAAGAGCACGTTCACCATCAGCCTGAGACATTAATCTGGCGCGTTCTGCCTCAGCTTCAGCAAGACCCTTTTGCTTAATAACCTCGGCATCAGCAAGACCTTTTTGCTTTTCAACTTCCGCCTCAGCGATACCTTTTTCCTTAATAACCTTAGCCTCTGCAAGACCTTCCTTTTGAGTCTTATCAGCAATAGCTTCTGCTTCCTTCTTGGTCTTTTCTGCATTAGCTTCAGCTTCAATCTTTACGGCGCGGGCGTTACGTTCAGAAACGGCTACGCGAGCTTCAGCTTCAATCTGCTTAACGTTAGCTTGTGCTTCTGCTCCAATTTGCTCTCTTTCCTTATCCGCAAGGGCGCGGGTAACAATAACTTCCTTTTCCTTTTGAGCAGCAAGATTTGCTTGTTCTTGACGAACGATTTCAACCTTACCTTCCTGTTCGGTAACTTCTTGCATACGAACAGTTCTCTGGAGTTCACCAGCAATATCTGCGTCAGCCTTAGCACGGTCAGTTTCAATCTTGAACGCTGCCTTCTTAAGGTCATTTTCCTTAGCGCGCTCTGCGATTTCAAGTTCAGACGCAAGCTCAGAATGTTTAGCTGCCTTTTCGGATTCAGCAGCCTGCTGACGAATCTGCTGGTTGGCAGTGGCTCTTACCTTTTCAGCGTCTCTACGCTTCTCTTCACGGTCGATTGCTGCGATATCGTCGTAATAACCGCCGTTGTCGGTAATATCCTGAATATTAAGAGATACAAGTTCGAGGCCCATTTCATCAAGCTCATCAGATACGGACTTCATGATCTCATTCTTAAAGGTTTCCTTATCATTTTGAACCTGTTCAGGGGTAAGGGTTGCCACAACGCCACGAACAGCACCCATAAGGGTTAGTTTAACGTCATCAATAATACCGTCATTACCACGTTCTTTGAAAGACACGATTGCCTTTTTAAGAATAGCCATATCTTTTGTATTAGGTCTAATCTGAGCGGTCCAGTCAACAACGATAGGTACAGATGTCTTAGTTTTAATTTCATCGCTATCTGCAGGAACTGTTAACATACAAAGGTCAAAATAAGATGCTTTGCGGAAAATAGGGATAACAAAGCTACCGCCAGACACCTTGATAATAGGTTCCTTGCCACCAGTGATGATAAGTGCCTTATCAACATCAGCAACTCGATAGATGCAACATAGGAAAATGATGAGAGCAATAAATGCCGCTACGCCAATTCCAATCATAATAAGTGGGGTCATAATTTGTACATACTCCTTTTAAAATATTTTTTTTACTTCATGACTACGTCACTGTAACTATTATAGTTAGGTTTTGCTGTAAAGGGACGTTAAAAATATAAAAAAGTTGGACATTTTTTTGCCCAACTTCTTTTTTTTATCTTACGACGTCTTTTGAAAAATTATTATTAAATAAAAGAATAGAATCTTTTCCCATTGTAAAAGCGTCACCTTTAATACCGTGCTTTAAAACAAAACATGTAACTCCACACTGCACGGCCCCAACAATGTCGTTTTGATTTTTATTTAATATATGTAAGACTCCACCTGCAAATGCGTCGCCAGAACCAATACGTTCTAGAACTGTAAAGTTTGTGGTTTGTTTTGGGTAAATTGTTAACTCTCCATCGTGTTTATGTGCAACTGTTACTGACACCGTTCCATTACCCAACTTATCAATAATTTTTT
>JAEIGA010012485.1_pt1 | contig 12890 bp, 6 predicted proteins | sample 9270691 | NCBI WGS metagenome assembly JAEIGA01 (sample SAMN17057246, study PRJNA624740) | gut metagenome | biome: biome; isolation source: fecal sample | host: Bos grunniens | place: China: Xizang | collected 2019 | reverse complement strand
TTCGACGCATTCCGTATCGACCACATCCTCGGCTTCTTCCGCATCTGGGAGATTCCGCTATGGTCAAAGAGCGGTCTTGACGGTTACTTCAGTCCGGCACTTCCTTATCCGGCTCACGAACTTCAGAGCCAGGGTTTTGATGTGAATGACACTGCTCTCTTCATGCAGGATCCACGTCAGATCGGTCATTATCATCCGAAGATCGGCGCCAAGGCAACAAACTCATACGGATGGCTTGACGCATACAGACGCGGTTCGTTCGACCGTCTCTATGACGACTTCTTCTACCGTCGCAATAACGAGTTCTGGAAGGAGAAGGCAATGCAGAAACTTCCTGCTCTTCTTGACTCGACAGGAATGCTTGCCTGCGGTGAGGACCTTGGAATGATCCCTGCAACTGTTCCACAGGTGATGTCGGATCTCAGAATCCTTTCACTTGAGATCCAGCGTATGCCGAAGTCGGTTGAGGAGACATTTGCTCATCCTGCAAACTATCCGTATCTGTCTGTCTGCACTACATCGACTCACGATATGAATCCTGTCCGTGCATGGTGGGAGGAAGACCGTCAGGTTACAAACCAGTTCTGGCAGATGATTCTCTCGAATCATGGAGATGCACCGTTTGTCTGCGAGCCATGGATCTGCCGTCAGATACTCGAGCAGCATCTGTGGTCTCCTGCAATGCTGACCATTCTTCCGCTTCAGGACTGGCTCTCAATGGATGGCGCACTCCGCCGTCTTGATCCACATGCCGAGCGTATCAATGTGCCTGCGAACTCACGCCACTACTGGCGTTATCGTATGCACCTGACAGTAGAACAGCTGTCGGCAGCATCCGAGTTCAATGAAAATCTTACAAATATGATTGCAGCAAGTGGCCGTAAATAATATGTCAGCCCCGAATATCTTTTACGATTTTCGGGGCTGATCTTTGATGTAGCTCCTCCCGTCCATGATTTTGTTCGATTTCATGGACGGGAGTTGTTTCTTATGCCTGCCATCCATGTTTTGGCTCGATTTCATGGATGGGAGAAGAGTTTAGGGTTTGTCGTCCATAAAAACGGCCTATTTTATGGACGGTGAAAATAAAAAATGAGGAGTTCTTGCGAGTTATGATATAATATGTAATTTTGTGATATCTGGAACTTTTCTAGTTCGCCATCCATAATCGAGTGGCATAGAGAGTGTGAGGGGAAGTTGTTTATGGATAGGGATCCGTCCTTTCCCACAATAATAACAATAATATAAGGATCGACGCAATGAGTAGTCAAGTGAAGAAGGGAGGAGTCACTGTGTCAACTTTTGGGGATAGGGAGGCAGAGTGTGAAAGAGTATTTGAAGAGATGGGACCTTTCTGGCATGTCTGTACAGATGGGACCAAAATGCAGAATGTCTTTTGTCAGGATGACGACAAGAATATGGCAATGATTGCATTAGCTGTTGAAGAAAAGTTACAGAAGGAAGTCATGCTGATTGCCTTTGAGATAATGATGAATCATGTCCATTTGATTATGGCAGGGAAGCATGAAGCTTGCCAGAACTTTTTCAAGAAATATAAGCAGCGTCTGATGAGGGCTTTCCCTCCGTCTATTAGGTGCGTTGATTGGTCTAGATTTGAGGCGTCAATTATACAGATTGATTCCTTGAAGGCGCTACGCAATGAAATCATATATACACATAGGAATGCCTTTGTGGCAAATCCAGAGTATACTCCGTGCAATTATCCATGGGGAAGTGGTTTGGTGTATTTCAATACGATGCTAAGTAATCTATCTATCACCACATTGAGTGACTTTGGGGTTTTGAAGCAGAGGGAGATGGTTAAGTGTCGCGATGTGAGTGATCTTGGAACTCTGGAATTTGTTGGATGTGTACCTTTCATACCAAGTTTCTGTAGGATAGATATAGGAGAAAGGGTGTTTCGTGATCCAAGGAGCTACTTTTATGCGCTGACACGCAATGCAGAGACCTTCAGTCAGATAGCCATGAAACTTAAGGATGAGGTCTTCTTGACCGATAATGAGATGTATGCAGTGGCTATACAATACTCACAATCAATGTTCTCGATCGCAAAGCTGAATATTTTGTCTCCGGAACAGAAGATCGACCTGGCAAAGGAATTGCGCTTCAGATTCAAGGCGACTCAGCAACAGTTGAGACGAATACTGAATCTTGATATGAAGGTTATATCGGAACTGTTTCCGTAAAAGTTCTCCCGTCCATGATTTTGTTCGATTTCATGGACGGGAGTTGTTTCTTATGCCTGCCATCCATGTTTTGGCTCGATTTCATGGACGGGAGTTAGATTTAGCAGATGCCATCCATGATTTGTGCGGTTTTTATGGATGGAGTCGGATATGGATGGATTATTTTTCGAGCCAGGTGAGGAAGTCGTCAACTCGGGAGCGGCTGACTGTCATTTCGAATGATGATGCCGGTTCAGCCGTGATGCGAAGGCGCCCTCCCTGCTGTTTGAGAATACTTCTTATGGATTTCATTGCCAGGATGCAGCTTCGGGAAATCCTGAAGAATTTTTCCGGGTCAAGTTCCTCGCTCATCACGTCAAGGGATGAATCGATGATATATTTGTGGCCGTCTATGGTAATGAGATAGTTGTTCTTTTCCTCAGAATACACGTAAGCAATCTGTGATGCCTGTAGCGGGACGATACGGTCGTTGAATTTGATTATGAACCTTTCCTTGTACTCCTTCTTAGGCTCTGCAGCACCGAAGTTTCCCATGGCTTTCATTAATGTCTCCACGTCAATCTGGGTTTCGCGTGTCCTGCATCGTGAAACGGCCCTCTCCAGAGCATCAGAGTCTACAGGCTTGAGAAGGTAGTCTATGCTCCCTGCTTCAAATGCCTTAAGAGCATAGCTGTCATATGCTGTAGTCATGATGACCTTTGCCTTTACATCCACCTGACGGAAGATCTCGAAGCAGACTCCGTCAGAAAGTTCCACATCCATGAATATCACATCGACATTATTCTCCGGAGACTTGAGGAAATCTACGGTGCCTTTGACTGACGTTGTCGTAGCTACAACCGACATATCTGGGAAATGCTGTGCCAAGACTCGGATCAGACTCTTCTGAGCCATTATCTCATCTTCAACAATCAGAACTTTCATAGCCATATCTTATTATAATAGAGGTAGGGTTACACAATATGTTCCATTCTCCTGGCTTATCTCGATTTCCTTACCGGAAAGGTCGAAATATTGCTTCTTGAGGTATTTATGACCCAATCCAGCTGACTGGACGCGGGTTACTTTCGGTATGATGACATTGCTGACACTGATGGAGTTGTCAGTTGAGGCAACAATGATCTTCAACGGCTTGTCAGCGGTTACAGCATTGTGTTTGGTAGCATTTTCTATCAGAAGCTGTAGAGAGCAGGGTAGTACAAATCTCGACATGTGCTCATCGCTGACATTGATCTCGACTTCAAATCCTTCTGGGAAACGCACCTTCAGAAGGTCTACATAAAGGCCGACAAAAACAAGCTCGTCCCTCAGCTGGACAAGCTCTTCGTCCTCGCTCTTGATCATATATCTGTAGATTCCTGCCAGCTTATGGATATAAGTGCTTGCCTGCTCGGTCTTCTCTTCGCACACCAGGCAGTCAAGGATATTCAGACAGTTGAACAGGAAATGTGGGTCCACCTGACGCTTGAGCTTGAGATAACGGTACTGTGCAAGATGGGCCTTTTCCCGTTCCGCATACATCTCGGTTTTTGCATTAATAGCATAGTTTGCAACGTATACGATGCTATGGATGGTGACCTGTACCAACAATGATATCAGAAACAACAGAGGGAAGTCCTTGAGAAACTCGTGGTTGATGTTGAATGGTATCCCCGATCCGATAAGCACTGTCTCCAAAAGTGCACATCCTGTCATGAATGCACAGACAGATGCTGTTTTTGACAGCTTGCTCCAGTTGTTTGAAACTTTTCTGAGATGTCTGATATACAGAATGTTAAGACATGTAAGGACAATTATTCCAACTGAATTTGAAAGTACTTTCGCAGTGAGTCCGTAAACGATGTCAGCACCGGTCGGGTCTTGCGAATATATGAATACAATGCCAAGTCTCAGAAAGAATATGCCTCCTGCAGCAAGCATTATCCATTTGATTGACGAAAAGGATATTCTGTTTTCAATCTGTGACTGGGAACTTCTTTTTGGGAACATCCGTTCTGTCGCAATGATGCCCCAGCCAAGGATTTCCGTCGTGAGGGCAGTTGAGACTGCATGGACGACGAACGGCTGGCTTACAAGGTGTTCAAGCAGTGATGCTCCCAATGTTCCGAGCAGGTAGCCGATGATGTTTACGCTGATGATGATGGATGCTGTGAACTCGATGCTCAGTGATTTTCTGAAACACAGAAGGAGCGCCATCGTCATGGTAAGCAAAGTGAGCAGGAGCTCATCTTCAATACCGGAAAGTCTGCAGCTCAATGCGACGACAGCATGCATCAGAGCAAAGATGTGAATGATCCATCTTGGTTTTATTCTGCTTAGTATATTGTTCATCAGGTTTTCTTTGTTACAGGAGGACTAAGGTAATGATTTTGCCCGGATTTTCCAATTTCTGCCGGGATACCTTGAAAATTCATCTTGAAAATTCCCCCGTTCATCATAATCTTCATACAATTCGTCATTGGGAATCATTGCATCTTATATATAATGGTTATATTCGTCTGCTTTATACACTAAATTTATAACCAAAATGAAATTACAGAAACCCAATCTTACATTCTGGCAGATGTGGAATCTCAGTTTTGGATTCTTTGGCGTACAGATCGCCTACGCACTCCAGAGTGCTAATATCAGCCGTATTTTTGCAACTCTTGGTGCTGATCCTAAAAGCCTCAGTATTTTCTGGATTCTTCCTCCACTTATGGGAATGATCGTTCAGCCACTGGTAGGAAAGTGGAGCGACAAGACCTGGTGTAAATGGGGAAGACGTAAGCCATATCTTTACGTCGGAGCTCTCGTAGCTGTGATTGTAATGGCTCTTCTCCCGAACTCGGGCAGTCTCAATCTTACAGTAAAGGCAGCGATGGCATTCGGTCTGCTTATGCTCATGTTGCTTGATACGACTATCAACATGGCCATGCAGCCGTTCAAGATGCTTGTCGGTGATATGGTAAATGAAAATCAGAAAGCGAAGGCATATTCTATCCAGAGTCTCCTTTGCAATGCCGGATCCCTTGTCGGATTCCTTTTCCCTTACTTCTTCACATGGATCGGAATCAGCAACGTGGCTCCGGACGGAGTCATTCCGGATTCAGTGATTTATTCATTCTACGTTGGCGCAGTCATCCTTATTCTTTGTGTAATCTACACTGCATTCACAGTGAAGGAGATGCCTCCACAGGAGTATGCAAAATACAACAACATCGAGGAGAGTACTGAAGAGCAGCCTGGTTTTATGGTGCTGCTCAAGAAAGCTCCTGCTGCCTTCTGGCAGATCGGACTTGTCCAGTTCTTCTGCTGGTTTGCATTCCTTTTCATGTGGAACTATACTACAGGTGCTCTTGCTGAAAATGTATGGGGTATCAACACATCTATGGAAGGCGCTACCAAACTCCCTGGATTCCAGGATGCAGGTAACTGGTGCGGAGTCGTATTTGCAATCCAGTCAATCGGTTCTATCCTTTGGGCTATGTTCCTTCCTAAGTTCAAGAACATCAAGGTTGGTTATGCTGTCAGCCTTCTGTTGGGAGCTGTCGGATTCGTGATGGTGAATTTCGTTCACAATCAGTATATGATGTTCGTTCCTTTCATCCTTATCGGATGTGCTTGGGCAGCAATGCTTTCAATGCCTTTCACACTTCTTACCAACGCTCTTAGCGGATCTTCTTCAATGGGATCATATCTCGGCCTTTTCAACTGTACTATCTGTCTTCCACAGATCATTGCATCATTGGCAGGTAGAGGTTTCATGGAGATTCCTGGTGCAACTCAGGTGCTCATGATGGTCATCGCCGGAGTAAGCCTTGCGGTTGGAGCTGTATGTGTGAAATTCATCAAGTCTAAATAAACGACCAAATATTTTATACAAACAAAACAATCTACTAACCAAACAAAATTCTTATGAATAGAATCATGACGCTATGCGCATCCTTTGTGCTTTCATGTATATTGGGTGCGTCCGTATTCGCCCAGGGCGGATATGTGTTGAAAGGAGTAGTTGTTGATGCAGTCGGTCCTGTAATCGGCGCGACAATCGTCGAGCAGGGTACCACAAACGGTACTTCTACCGGACTGGATGGCGACTACGTCCTTAATGTCGCAAGCGCCGATGCTGTTGTCGAGATCAGCTGTATTGGATATGCTAGCCAGACATTTGCAGCATCACAGGTTCCTTCTACAGTTACACTTCTGGAAGACACCCAGTTCCTTGATGAAGTCGTGGTGATCGGTTATGGTACTGTAAAGAAGGAAGACATGACAGGATCGATCACTGCTATCAAGGCAGAGGATATCAACCGTGGTGCTGTTGTGAATACTCAGGACATGCTTAAGGGTAAGGTCCCTGGACTTCTTGTAAGCCCTGGAGATGGTGGTCCTGGATCGGGCTCAAGAATCCGTATCCGTGGTGCCGCTTCACTCAACGCATCAAATGACCCTCTTATCGTGATCGATGGTGTTCCTGTAGCACAGGGTGCCGGAGCAGGTATGTCAAACCCGCTTGACCTTATCAATGCAAATGACATCGAGTCATTCTCAGTATTGAAGGATGCATCTTCTGCAGCTATTTATGGTTCACGTGCATCAAACGGTGTCATCATCATCACAACAAAGAAAGGTAAGGGCAACAGACCTTCGATTTCGTATTCAGGAAGTGTCAGCGTTCAGCAGAACTCTGCTACAGTTCCTACCATGACCGCAGATGAGCTTCGCGCATTTTATTCAAAGGCTTATCCTGCAGGCACTTCAACAGGAGACAAGATCGCTGCTCTTCTGGGAGATGGCAGCTATGACTACCAGGATATGGTCTTCAGACTTGGTGTGACACATGACCGAAACCTCAGTATTCATGGAAACTACAATGACCGTATGCCATACCGTGCATCTATCGGTTGGATCGGTCAGACAGGTACTCTCAAGGGTTCAAGCTATGACAGAGGAACATTGGACTTCAACATTGCTCCTAACTTCCTTGACAAGCACCTTACTATCGACCTTAACGCCAAGGGCGTATATTCTGTTGCAGATTATGCTGATGGCGGAGTGATCGGCAATGCTGCGTTCTTCAACCCTACTCAGGATCCATATTGGAGAAATGAGGATGGTTCTATCGACTATACTACAACCAACGGATACTGGAACTACGGTACAGGACGTGGTGAGGGATTCAGTCCTAACACTCTTGTAGGCGAGTCTCCGCTCTCACAGCTCTATGACAAGTTCAGTTCTAAGAACTCTACACGTTTCATCGGCCGTGCAGCAGTAGATTACAAGGTACATGGTTTCGAGGCTCTTCGCTTTAATGTCAGTGTCAGCATGGATTACACAGTATCAGAGAGCAAGAGCGGTTCTAGACCTGGTTCCATCTTCGCATGGAAGGATACTGAGAACAAGGGTATCGGACAGTACAGCAAGGGCTATGATATGGCACGAAGCAAGGTGCTTGAGGCATATGCCAACTACAATGAGACATGGGGAATCCATAATATTGACGTGATGGCCGGTTATTCTTGGCAGAACAACTACTGGAAAAACAGGTCTATCTCATACTTCAACCGTACTAATGAAGTAAAGCTCAAGGAGACTGAGACTATTGATTCAAGATATCCTTGGGGCATGTCTGAGAACTACATGGTTTCATTCTATGGCCGTTTGAATTATTCTATTGATTCCCGTTACATCTTCACCGGTTCGGTTCGTTATGACGGATCTTCGAAGTTCTCAAAGGCAACAAGATGGGGCTTCTTCCCTTCAGGAGCCTTTGCTTGGAACATCAAGCAGGAAGGCTTCCTTAAGGATGTCAAGACAGTGTCTGCACTCAAGCTTCGTCTTTCTGCAGGTATGACAGGTCAGCAGGATGGTATTGACAATTATATCCACTTGTCATCTTATAAGACTAGTAACAATGTATATCAGATGTATCCGATGGGTAATGTGTCGACTCCGGACGGATCCGGCTTTGTACATTGGCTGACCCCAGGAGCTTACGACCCTACAATCAAGTGGGAGACTACAACTACATACAATGCCGCTATTGATTTCGGTTTCTTCAATGACAGACTCACCGGTACATTCGATCTTTACTTGCGTGATACCAAGGACCTTCTCAACAATGTGGTGACTCCGATGGGTTCTAACTTCGGTAACAAGGTTATGACCAACGTCGGTTCGCTTCGTAACAAGGGTCTTGAGTTTGCAATCAATGCAATTCCAGTACAGACAAAGGATTGGAGCGTTCAGGTCGGCTTCAACGGAACATTCCAGGATACAAAGTTCACCAAGTTGAACGCCAATGCAGATCCTGAATATTTCGTAGAGTGTGCTGGTAAGCCTTCAAAGGGTACCGGTGGAGGACTTTCACGTCAGATGGTAGGTCACGAGCCATTTACATACTATTGTTTCCAGCAGTTGTATGATTCAGACGGCAACCCTATCCAGAACGCATTTGTTGACCGTGACGGTGACGGATCTATCACTGAGAATGACAGATATATGACAGGAAAGAGCATCAACCCTGATTTCTTCTACGGACTTAACTTCAAGATGTCATACAAGAACTGGGACTTCGGTTTCAACGGTCACGGTTCAGTAGGAGGCTGGGCATTCAATGACTTCAACTCGTCAAATTCATCATCAAATGTTGATGTAAACTCAGGTGCGCTTTCTAACCTCGCATACATTGTCAACAAGACTAACTTCATCAAGGCAAACAGCAGAGAGCAGTGGTATTCAGACTACTTCCTTGAGAGTACTTCATTCTTCCGTCTTGATGACGTGAACCTTGGCTATACATTCCAGAACGTTGGAATTTCTGAGAATATGAACATCCGTCTCGCACTTTGTGCGCAGAACCTGTTCGTAATTTCAAGTTATAGCGGAATGGATCCGGAGGTTTCAGCTGAAAACGGTATCGACGGAACAATCTGGCCACGTCCACGTACTTATGCAGTCCGTCTTAACATCAACTTTTAATCAATAGACATCAAATGAAACTTATTAACAGATATATATCAGTTTTAGCCGCAGGACTTGTTGCCGTGTCGTGTGTCGGTGATCTGGATACTATTCCTCTCGATCCTTCAGAGACTGTTTCTGAGAACGCATACGGAACTGATGAGTCAGCTTACATCAGCGGTCTTGCGAGAATATATTTCCAGTTCGTTTCGAATGACCTTACTGACCTTCAGCCAATGGACAGTGGTGCATCTGAGATCATCCGTGCATTCTGGTCAACTCAGGAAACCACTTGCGACGCAGTTAAGTGTGCATGGGAGAATGACGACTGGGTAAGAGCCTTGAACACAAACACTTGGAATGAGGCTCAGAATCCTGCAGCTTACGCAGTGTACGTCCGTGCATTGCAGGGTATTACCTTTGCGAACGAGTATCTTCGTCAGACATCTGAGGATGTCCTCCGTTCACGTGGAGTAAGCAAAGATCTCATCACAAAGATTGACGGTTTCCGTGCTGAGGCACGTTTCCTTCGTGCTTATCTCTACTGGATGGCAATGGATACATTCGGAAGTGTTCCTTTCACTACAGAAGAGTCTCCGTTTGGCGGAACTTATAACCCTAAACAGGTTTCCAGAACAGAACTTTTCAACTTCCTTGTAGACGAACTTAAGGACCTTATGTCTGACAGCAGCGCAATGCCTGCTCCAAGATCTAACTATCCAAGAGCTGACAAGGGATCTGCTGCAGGTCTTCTTGCACGTCTTTATCTCAATGCTGAAGTATATACTTCTGTAAGAGGTACTGCCGGTGAGATCATTACTCCTGGTACTCCTATGTGGAACGAAGCTAAGGATGTTTGTGAAAAGATCTTTGATATGGGTTATTCTCTTTGCCCTGAGTACGCACATCTTTTCAGAGGTGATAACGGTGAGAATGCAGCAGCTCGTAATGAGATGCTTTGGACCGTGGCTTATGACGCAGAGAGCACTCAGTCATTTGGTGGAACAACATATATGCTTTGTGCTTGTGTTGCAGCTACCGACGTGACAGATGTCTGCAAACCGAACGGTCAGGTAAACGGTTGGGGTGGTCTTCGTGCTCCATTCGAGTATGTCGATAAGTATTTCGCTCCTACCGGTATTTCTGAAAAGAATGACAATGGTGAATACATTGAGAATACATATACTATCAAAGATAAGAGGGGACAGATGTTCTACATCAAGGGACGTAAGGAGTCTATGCAGGACAACCTCTATGTCTTCCTCAACGGCTGGTCATGTCTGAAGTACAACAACTATCCAAGCACAGTGAAGGATGTTCTCAATGCTGACGCCGATGCCCTTAAGACAGCTGGTCTGAAGAGTTACAGTGATATCGACTTCCCAATGATCCGTCTTGGTGAAATCTATCTTATCTATGCTGAGGCATGTATGCATGCAGGTGGAGATGCTTCGACTTATGTAAAGGCTCTTGCTGACCGTGCAGGTGTTGCAGCTCCTTCAAAGGTTGATCAGGATTTCCTCGTTGCTGAAAGAGCGCGTGAGCTTATGTGGGAGGGTCACAGAAGAACTGACCTTATCCGTTACAACCTCTTCGCAGGCGAGGATGTCGACTTCAACTGGGTATATAAGAATGAATCTCCATCAGGTAAGCCATTCCCAGGATACAAGTACATCTTCTCGATTCCACAGTCTGAGTTGACAGCAAATCCTGATTTGGTACAGAACCCTGGTTATCTGTCAGTTAATTAGTGATTATTCTGAATATCTTTTGATAGTATGAAAATAGCAAAATATATTGCAATGTTTGCAGCTGCTCTCTTTACGAGTGTAGCCTGCGTTGATGAACTGGAAAAGGTGCAGATCGTTGACCCGTCTGACGTCATTTATCCTGTTCTGACTTCTATGGAAGAGTCTTTTGTGTTCGAAGCTGAGAATCTTGCAAATGAGTATACATTCACTTGGGATGCTGCTGACTTTGGCGTAAAGACTCAGATCAATTATGCAATTGAGGCTGCTACAGCAACTGCCGGCCCTGTTGAAATTACATCTGGTATAGTCCAGACAAGTGTTAAAGTGGACTATGAACTCATCAACGAGAGGCTTTTCAACGGTCTCGAACTCGTTGCAGATGAGCCGATTTCTGTAGACTTTATGGTGTCTGCAAAGATCGGTGAGGGACAGAAATACTACTCTGAGCCGGTAAAGGTACTCGTAAGCGTTACTGCAGCTGAGAAGCAGTATCCTAAGCTTACTGTTGCAGGTAGCTACGCATACAACAGCTGGACTCCTGGCAAGGGACAGTTCGTATTCGATTTCGAGGGCAATGACGCTAAGTATAGCGGTGTGATCGATTTCGGTGAGGATGTATCCGCTCTCCAGTTCAAGTTCGTAGGCGAGGCATGGGGTAATAATGAGTTCTCGGTTCCTTCTGGTGAGGAACAGGCTCCTGAGGCTGCTGAGCTTGCGCTCGTAGCTGGTGGTGGTGACAACATCGCTGCTTACACAACTCACAGATTCTACAGCCTTACACTCGACAAGGGTACTCCTAAGCTCGTCAAGAACTTCTCATTCAACTCTCTCGGTGTTATCGGTGACGCAACTCCTACAGGTTGGGATGCTGATACTGATATGTCATTCAACGCTGACAAGCAGAGATTCTATGTTGACCTTACTCTCGTAGACGGTACTATCAAGTTCCGCGCTGACGATGCTTGGGATGTTAACTGGGGTGGCGCTGACGGCGTTCTCGTTGCTGATAGTGACAATATCGCTGTTACAGCAGGAAACTACCGTATCTATGTAAACCTCAACGATCCTGCTAACCTTACTTATGAGCTCAACGCTGATATGTATGGCAAGGATGAGCCTACTTCAGGTACTACTACTCCTGAAACACCAGAGCCAACTCCAGTTCTTGGATGGGGTCTCGTAGGTGAGTACAACGGTTGGGGCGCAGAGGCTGACGTAATGCTTGCTTCTGACGGTACATTCCTCGTAGCTAAGGGTGTTGCACTCTCTGGCCAGGTTAAGTTCCGCAAGGACGGCGGCTGGGATGTAAACTTCGGTGCTCCTGGTGATGTTGAGCCTGTTGAGGTCGCTGTAAATACTGAGCTTGAGCTCGTTGCCAACGGTAAGAACTTCACTATCGCTGAGGGAACATACGACGTTTACCTTGATGAGGCTAACGCTAAGGCATGGTTCATCAACGACGGTTCATACCCAGGTGGCGGAGCTGCTCCAGAGGCTTCTGAGTGGGGTATCGTAGGTCAGGTGAACGGCTGGGCTGCTCCAGACATCACAATGTACAAGACTGCTACTGAGGGTCTCTTCGTTGCTTACAAGGTAGAGATGCCTGACGGTGGCTTCAAGATCCGTGCAAACGGTGTTTGGGATGACACAGCAAACTACGGTCTTGCTGCTGCTGGTGCTGTAGAGGTTGACCACGCATACGACCTTATCTGCGGTGGCGGATCAGGAGACATGACTCTCGTTGCAGGTACATATGACATCTGGTTCGACCTTACAAACTCTAAGGTTTACATCATGACTCCTGGCAAGCCTATTTCTGAGGCTGTAGGTGGTACTACACCGGAGCCGGAGCCGGAACCAGAGCCAACAGACCTCACATGGTACCTTGTAGGTAACTTCAATGGCTGGACTGTTGCTGATGCTGCCTACGCCATGACCAAGGAGGCAGAATGGTTTGTATTCAAGGGCTTCGTTGCTGACGGAG
>JAEIGA010012484.1_pt1 | contig 12891 bp, 8 predicted proteins | sample 9270691 | NCBI WGS metagenome assembly JAEIGA01 (sample SAMN17057246, study PRJNA624740) | gut metagenome | biome: biome; isolation source: fecal sample | host: Bos grunniens | place: China: Xizang | collected 2019 | reverse complement strand
GACCGAGATGCTTCGAGGTGTCTACCTTAAGGTCCTCGGGCTCAATGCTCGTTACGACTATAATCTTCGATTTCGCACGCGTTATAGCAACGTTCAGACGGTTCTCACCGCCCTCCGTGGAGAGCGAGCCGAAGTTCGTATAAAGCTTGCCGGCCTCGGTCGGAGCGTAGCCGATAGAGAATATAATAATATCTCTCTCGTCACCCTGTACGTTCTCGAGGTTCTTTATAAACAGGCTTGTATCCTCGCCGTTATCCATTCTGTACTTTTCCTTCATAACGGCGGAACGGAAATCAGCGTTTTTACGCGCTTCCTTGTCAATAGCGTCGGCAATACAGGTCTGCTGGTCGCTGTTGAAGGTTATAATACCTATGCTCTCGTTGTTTTTGCGGGTCAGGAATATGTGCTTGAGAAGCTGTACTATCTTGTCAGCCTCCGCAGGGTTAGTCCTGTCAATCCAGGTGCCCTTTACCTTATATCTCTCGATAGGACGGCTGTCCCTATTCGTAGAAATGTTAGGAGCTACCTGCAGATTTGAGGAATAGAACGCAGCGTTTGAGAAGTCTATAAGCTCTTGGTGACGGCTTCTGTAATGGTATGTAAGATTCGCGCTGTCGTATCTCGCAACCGCCAAGTCGAGAAGGCTCTCAACCTCCAGCGCCGCCTGCACAGAGTAATCGTCCTGCGTGTCGGGGTCAGCTCCCATATAACGCTTCATAAATGTAGCCGAGGGACGAAGCTGCTTTGCATCGCCCGCAACAACTATATTTTTGCCGCGGTATATCGTGGGGATCGTGCTCTCTATAAATACCTGCGACGCCTCGTCGAATATAACTACGTCAAACATATTCTTTTTAAGAGGCAGTATAGAGGATACGTTCTCGGGCGAGAGGAGCCAGCAGGGGAACAGGGCGAGTATAAAGTCGCCGTATACGTCCATCGTCTGTCTGATAGGCCAGAACTTCTGCTCCTTTGAAATCTGATAAAGGAAGTCCTTGCTGTTGCTCGCGCTCTCAAACATATTGCGGTATTCACGGCTGTTCTTGCCGGCGCATATCCTGTAAGCGATAGAGAGCTGCGACTCCTTGAGCTTGTAAATTCTCGATGTAATATTTACGAAATCCACCGTCTTTGCGAGGTCGTCCTTGCAGATCTCCTCGTACCTTGTTACCTCGTGATATATACGGAGAACGGGGATTTTGCTGATGATATCAATATAATTCTGGTAGTTTCGGCTCGTCGTGTATGCAAAGTTCAGAACGTTAAGCATATGCTTGTCGAGTGAGTCCATAAGCTTTGATACGTCGCGCAGAGTAATGTAGTTATCGAGCGCCTCGTGAACGAGCTTTATGTATGAAGTGTTTCCGCGCAGTATATTGTCGATAACCGAAATATATCCGTCGCGCGTCATTACTCTGTTAAGGCAGTCGTATTCCTTGACGTATGCGTCTATTGCCGATATGGTATCGACGAATTTTTCACGCATCTCGCGTCTGCTCCGCACACCGTCGGCGGCAGAGGGCTTTTTAAGCTTGTAGGACATATTAACCACAGCGTCAAGAGAGCGCTTGCTGTCGAGCTGTGAATAATATGCGAGAACCTGCCTTGTATAAGGATATTTCGATATGTTGAAAAGTCCCTTTCTAGATTTCTGTATTTCCTCGAGAATTCCGCGCACCTCGCTGAGGGTGCGTATATCAAGGTCGGGCTTCATTGTGTCGATAAGGGGGTTCTTTTCCTTCGCCTGTACGAATGCGTAGTACATTTCGTCAAGGTTCTTCGCCTTTATAGTAAAGAGCGCGTCGGAAAGGTCCTTGTATTTGAGCGACATCAGCTCGGGCTCTTCCAGCATCTTTAAGTAGATTGCGTATTCCGATGAGTTCTTCGGCAGCATATATGACGAGGAGTACATCTCGGAGAGGGAAAGTCCGAAGGGACGCTTGTCATTTAGAGTGTGATATATTTTTTCAAGCGTCTGCTCCTCGAGCGCTATACGCTTTTCTATATCGTCGTATTCCGCCTGAAGCGCCTCAAGGTCAACGAGACTGTCAACCTCGTCCTTCTGATGCGCCGCAAAGCATCTTTCGTAAAAGGACTTCTTTTCCTTTGACTCGTCGGTTATGTACATAGCCTTCTCGTTGAGCATACCAAGACGCGAGAAAACGACGTCAAGCGCCGCCTTTTTCTGCGATACCACGAGAACTCTCTTGTCCTTTGAGATAGCGTCGGTTATAATATTAACTATCGTTTGCGATTTACCGGTGCCGGGAGGTCCGTATATAACCATATTACCGCACTCTGAAACCTTTTTAACCACCTCTGACTGCGCGTAGTCGAGCATTTTAACGATATAGCTGTGATTAAGCCCGCCTGCGCGCTTTGCGCGCTTCAGCGACCTTATTCGCGATCTTAATTTAGCGCGCTCAAGCGCCTGTATGCGCCTTGCGCCGCGCTTGCCGCCTGTGCGCAAAAGCTCTCCTATCGCGTCGTTTGTCAGATTTTTCTTTTCAAGCAGGGTGTAATCGTTATATATCGAGTTCGAGAGAGGGAAGCGCGCCATAACGGCAGCATATCTCACCGAAAGCTCACCCTTGGGCTCGGGCTCTTTAAATCTTCCGTAGTTGTAGATATGCTTGGAGTTTGTGCATTCCACCTTTATTCTCGCGCGGTTAAGGTAATCGACCACCTGCTTTACGTTCTTGAACGAAGAAAGGTCGTCAAATTCGAGGTCTATGTTCTCAATGTTTAATTTTTTCGCCTGCGCGTAAGCGAAAATAAGCGCGCGGTTAAGCTGAATATTTTCACTCTCATTGAGACGTATCTCCACCGTGCTCTCATCAGGCATCTCAATCTTGACGGGGAAGAGAAGGAGCGGTGCTTTAATAAGAGTTTTGGTTATTCCTTGATTTATAGAGCCGAAAACGAAGGGATAGCCGATATACAGCTCGTATCTTCCGGTTTCCTTCTCAATTTCCTCAATTTCGCGCTTCAGCTCCTTGATCTTGGCGATTTCGGACTCTATTACCTTTGCGCTGTCCGATGCGGTATTTTTTGCGTGGCGGTCGAGTGCGCGCCTTGCGTCCTCACTAGACATCTCGGATACGTCGGGCGCATTCTTTGAACGCGCGGGAAGCCCTAGGTTTTTAACTATTTCCTTGGTCTCGCCCTCGCTGATGAGGGTGAGCGGATATTTATTCTTTGACCAGAGAAATTCGACAAGCTCCGAAACCTTGTCGTCGCGTCCCTCGAAGAGCTTACCAATATCGTACGCGCTCTTGCGGGTTACGTTTTTGAGGTATAGACATCTGTTGTTTCCGCCTATTTCAATAAGGCGTTCCTTGTAATAGGTATATATGCCCTTTCCCATTTTCCTCTCCTGTTCTATCTATCTATGTAATCCGCACATGGCGGAAAGATGCAAAAAAATAAATTTGCAAAAAGAGACGCGCGGCTTTTATAAATGCTAAAATGCCGAAAATGCACACAAAAGTGTACTATTTGAAGCAATAGTTCCAAACGCGCTTTTTCACAAATATAAGTATACCATATCCGTGTCAAAAAATCAACTAAAAATTTATAAAAATATAAAATATTTCCATAAAATTCACCACGGGTATTGTAAAAGAGTCAGCGTTGTGGTAAAATGAGTTATCACAGATTGTTTTTCGTATGAAAAACAGCAAAAAACAGCGCAAAAATAACGAAGCTTACATCAAAAAACCGAAAGGAGTATATATGCTTTCACACAGCGAAAGACTATACAGTATTATCTCTCAGCTTGATGAAACGAGAATATCCGAATACGATTATTTTAACAAGCACGCGGTGGCTGTGCCGTCAAGAAACGAGATAATCGGAATTATCAAAAAAATGCAGAGTGTAATGTTTCCCGACTATTTCCGCATAGAGGAGAACAGGGGGCGGACGAAAGAGGAAATCTTAGACGCGCTTTTTCTTTCGCTCAAGCATCAGATAAGCTCTGCCTATGCTTTTTTTGACGATAAGTGTATCGTGGATACCGAGAGCGTCGCTTACTCGGTGCTTGAGACTCTTCCCGAGATCAAGAGCAAGCTTATGAAGGACGTCATAGCCATATACGAGGGTGACCCGGCGGCTCGCTCGCCTGAGGAAATTATACTCTCATATCCCGGATTCTATGCAATATCCATTTACCGAATGGCGCACGAGTTTTATATCAGGGATATCCCGTACATAGCCCGTATTATGACCGAATACGCCCACGAGAAAACAGGAGTGGACATTCACGCGGGCGCGACGATCGGCGAATATTTCTGCATCGACCACGGCACCGGTATAGTTATAGGCGAAACCACCACGATAGGCAACCGCGTCAAAATTTATCAGGGCGTTACTCTCGGAGCAAAAAGCTTTGAGCTTGATAAGGACGGCAACCCGGTGAAGGGAATAAAGCGTCATCCCGACATAGGAAACGGCTGCGTCATCTACGCAAACGCGACCATTCTCGGCGGCAATACCAAAATAGGCGACGGCTCGGTTATAGGCGGTAACGTATGGCTCACGCATTCCGTTCCCGCAGGCGAGCGAGTATATTATAACGCAAAATAAGGCGTATCGTTTTCGCCGCCCGCACCGATAGAAAATATTTACCATAACTATAAGCGGCAAAAATGAGGCTGTCTCAAATGTGATTTTGAGACAGCCGCTATCTTTATTTAATCCAAGCCTTGACAGACTTTTGGATGTTTTTGTTTCAGTTCAGCTTTGATTTACAGCTTCAGCTCGTTTTTCATTTCTCTGGTCATAAGAGACCGTATTACCGAGTAGGGAGATGAGGAGTTAATCATAACCTCGTATACACCCCGCGTTATAGGCATATCTACCGAGTATTTTTCGGCAAGCTCGACAGCCGCGCCCAGCGCGTGGTAGCCCTCTATGACCATTCCTATTTCCGAAAGAGCCTCTTTGTAGGTTTTACCTCTTCCGATAAGCTCTCCGCAGCGGTTGTTTCTGCTGTGCGCGGAGGTAGCCGTAACTATAAGGTCACCGATTCCGGCAAGACCGTAGAACGTCTCCTTCTCACAGCCCATAGCGATGCCGAGCCTCGTAATTTCCGCCATGCCTCTCGTTATCAGCATAGCGACGGCATTATCGCCAAATTCTATACCGCGGCAAATTCCCGCCGCGATAGCTATAATATTTTTCAGCGCGCCGCAAAGCTCAACTCCCTGAACGTCTGTGTTTATATACACTCGCATACATGAGTTTTTAAACGCGTCAGCGATTGTCATAGACGTTTTTTCGTCCTCACAGGCGGAAACGATAGAGGTTGGCAGACCTATCGCCACCTCTTCTGCGTGAGTAGGTCCTGAGAGAGCGGCAATTTTGTTTGTACACTCGCCCTTGGCTTTTTTAATTTCGTCGTAGATTATGTCGGTCATTGTCATAAACGAGCCGCGCTCTATACCTTTAGCCGCGCTGACGAGTATCATCTCGGGCGTTATATATTTTGCGGCATCCCTTGCAGTCGCGCGTATGAACTCCGACGGAGTTACGAAAAGCAGGATATCGGCGCCGGAAATCGCGTCCTCCATGCTGTCGGTATAATCTATTCCTGTGGGTAATATAACGCCCGGCAGGTTTTTGTGAGTGCCGGCCGCTTTTATTTCTTTTATCTCCTCGGATATTTTCGACCAGAGGGTGACCTCGTGTTGATTTTTGGCGAGCAGGGAAGCGAGAGCAGTGCCCCAGGTGCCTGCGCCAAGTACGCATATTTTCATAAAAAGTCCTCGCATTTAGTTTTTTGCTACGATTAAATACATTGTAGCATAAAGGCGCATAATTTTCAAGTATAAAATAAAGACATAGGATAAAAAACATAAAACAAAAACAGGCAACCTCATCATCAGCTTCAGCCGAGGAGCCTGTTTTTATATACTTTCGGGTCAGGACATTTCATCCTCTATGACGTATGCGAGGTCTATGGGAGTAGCTAACCCGCTTACAATCTTTTCGTAAAAGAGAATTGCTTTGCCCGCATCGGCAAACGCTTCCTTTACCCTGGCAGATGATGTTTTACCGCCTTGGTCGGTCATATCCACGTGAATAGAATAGAGAGGGATTTTATAGCTTGCGAGATTTTTGTTTTCGCTGACTCTCAGCTCGTATACGTAGCTGTTCTCTCCGTCTGACCTTACCTCGCGCCGTATAACGCTCTCAACAGTTTTTGCTTTTTCCTTTTGCTTCATAGCTTTTCCTCCGATGCTTTCGTGAACCGCGCGGAATAGCAGAGGATTCTCTCCCGCTACACTGCTTATGCCACACTGTAATTCTATCACATTTTAACACTTTATGACGTGCGAAAAATGCGGAAACAAAAACGTAGATATCGGAGTTAAAATATCAATATTGCAAAAGTTGCTTTACCGCAAATTATATAGTATCTAATAAGCAAAATGAATACACGTTTTGCAAGATGAGATTGCATTTTTTCGCGAAAATGGTCGTATTTTTTACAAAAATAGTGTGTTTTATGGATATTTGACGGTCGAAAAGCAAGAAAAGCAATATTTATTTCAAGAAAGCCGTATAAAAGCCTATTAAATATCGGAAATTACTATTTGCGCCTCCGAGTTTATTTTGCCCGAGGGGAGTAAGGTTCTAAAATAAAACGCACCGTCCTCCTCACCGCGCATAACAGTGAGTGTATCCCCCATTTTTGCTTCGTTAAGATAGCTTACCGTTATATTCGTTATCATTTTCTTATCGAGAGGCAAAAAATGGGAATATATGTCGGGGTATCTTGTATTATTCATATGTCTGTTGCGGTCTATATCACTGTAGCGCACGGTGTACTCGCCCACCCTTGACATATTTTCGGGAAGCCGTATTCTTTCGGGAACAAGGTCGTTTGCGGGCAGAGTATCCAGACCTAGCTCGAAATCGTTAACACGGACAAGCGATCGGTTATCGGTATCAATCAGAGCCCAGAGCGATGCCGCCCTCGCTACGATTTTACCGTCGCATTCGAGCGCAAAGCAGCGTAAGAAGCTGTATCCTCTGCTGTCGCACGGAAAGGTAATTGCCGAAACGGGTATGCCTACACCGAGCGCAGATGTAACCTCAAGTCTTATTTTGGATAAAATGAACGCGCGTCCTTGCCCTTTAAGCTCGTCGTATGACATTCCGTTTTCGGTAAGCTGAGCCTCGGCAGCCGACTGTAAATATTGCAGTATGGCTGAGGTTCTCGCGACTCCGTTATAATCAACGTCGTGTACGTCTACCGATTTTTTTATTCTGTAATCCTTCATATCTGCTACCGCCGTTTTGCTGTTTTTGGACTTTTATGTTTTGTCCGTTTGATAATTATATAATACACCGATTATTTGGTTTTGTCAAATATATTGTTAATAATGTTAATTTTTATAATTTTGTTGACAAGAGGTTATTTTATGTGTTAAAATGTGATAAAATAACTATGAAAGCGAGGAAAATCAAATGACTGTACTCACAAGCGCAAATTTTAAAAGTGAAGTAGAGGAATACCGCGGCCTTGTCGTAATCGACCTTTATGCGGATTGGTGCGGTCCGTGTAAAATGCTCGCGCCCATTATAGAGGAGCTTGAAAAGGAAAATCCCGATGTAAAGTTCGCAAAGATAAATGTGGATGACGAGCGCGAGCTCGCTATGCAGTTCAAGGTTCAGAGCATTCCCATGATAGCATTCGTAAAGGACGATACACTCCTTGACGTTTCCGTCGGATACGTTCCAAAGGAGAAGCTTCTTTCCCTTATAGGTATGCATAAATGAAGATAAGGTATAATGAGAACGCGGAAATCGTAGAGTCCATCAAAGAGGGGCTCAAACGCACGGGCGGATACTGTCCCTGCCGTCTTGAACGCACCGAGGATAATAAATGTATGTGCCGCGAGTTTAAGGAGCAGGTTGCCGACAGTGACTTTGAGGGCTACTGCCACTGTATGCTTTTCTATAAGGAAAAGTAAGACTCCTATTAACAGGGAAGCTTATATTAAGGAAAAGCTGAAATCCTTAACCGATAAGGGAAAACGGTTAATATACGAAAAGCGAGCTTCATATGCGAAGTGTGGTTAAGAGCACTTTGTATATGAGGCTCGTTTTTTATTTATGCTTGGAAATGAAAGACATAAAAAGAGTTTTCACCTGCGCAAATTAGCGTATTTTGAAGGATAAGAATAAAAACAATCACCCTCTGTCAGATAATCCAAAACGAGCGAGAAATCTTAACGCCGCCTCTACTTGAATATCTCTGCCTTGAATGGTATAATCTTTGGTAAATAATGGCAAATAGAGGTTGGCTAATGAAAAAAATACTGCTTGTTGCTTTTTTTGCGCTGTCGATAGCGTCCGTATTATCAATTACCTGTCGGGCATATGAGAAAGAGGGATTGTCCGAGCGATTCACATCCGCGCCTGTGCTCGGTGCGTCGGCAGATACGGGAGAGAGTCCCGGAGAGCCTGTGCAAGGCGCGGAAACGGAAGAGTATGCCGAGTCCGTCGGATATGAGAAGAGCGGTGACGGCACACCGGACGACTTATCCGAGTACGTCATATCCGAGGGTGATGCGGGATATATTCTATCGGCTGTATCAGACTCAGGCTCCGAGGTTGTCGCGGAGGGAGAGCTAGAGGCGCTTTTAGACTTTTGCGAGGGCAAAACGGTTCGTTTTGATAAAATCACAGTCGAGGAAGATATAGAGCTGCCTTCGGGCAAATTTACCCTGACGGGTAGTATTTCCACGCGCTTTTCTGTAAAGGTGAATGTCGACACTAGCGTCGTTTTGGACTCTTTTGAGCTTGTCCTTACGGGTGGCGGCTCTCTTACAGTAAAGGGCGGCGAGGTAAGCGCCTTTAATACAAATATTTCCTCGTCATATTCGAGCGCTGTGAGCCTTATATCGGATTTGTCCTCGTTTAAGTTACATTCCGGCAGCATCAAATCCTCATCCGACCGGGCTTGCGTAGATGTTTTGAAAGGTAGCTTAGAGGTTCTTGGAGGTGAAATAAGAGCTGAGCGTTCGGAGGCAATTCTCAACAGCTCCTCTCTAACCCTCTCCGGCGCGCCGGTCATTTCGGGAGTAGGCTATGCGGTAGTAAGCACCGGAACTCTGAGGCTTGGCAAGGATAGCGTACCGTATACACCGACAGAAGCATTAAAGCTTAAATATAACAGCGCCTTTGATAAGGGCACTATAACACCTGTCTGCTACATTAACCTATACACCTCATCCTCATCCGTTAGGGTGTTTGACAGCTCGGGCAGGGAATACCCGCTCACTTATTTTGATAGGTATACAGGCGTATCGGAAGAAGCGTTCCTCTCGGTTTATCTGCCGTACAGCGTAAAGTATTATAGCGGCAGTGCTTTAGTAAATACTCAGCAGCTGCTCAAAGGAGAGAGTGTAGTCCCACCTATTTTGGATGCTAAAAGGGGTTATAGCTTTGTCGGTTGGTATCTTGACAGCTCGGCGGACGAGCCCCTTACTCAAGGCTTTACGGTATCAGAGGATACTAAGCTTTATGGCAAATATAAGCTTTTAGCACCCGAGTTTTCAATATCCTCATACAGCGGAGAATACAGTGGCAGAAAGGCCGAGATAAGCTTTGATACACTTACACACCCGCTTGACGGCTATGGTGGCAGGTATGAGCTACGGTGGTATAAGGACGGAGTAGCGGTCTCGGAGGGAAATGTGCTTTCGGTATTAAAAGTATCGGACAGCGGAGTGTATAGCTGTACTATTACCTACTATTATGCGGCGGACAGCGTCAGCGTACGCGCTGAGGGGATAAGCGTCATTATCGCAAAGCGCACGGTGCCTATACCCGCTCTTCTGCCAAAGGAGTATAACGGAAAGCCGCAAAGCCCGACCGTATATCCCTCGTCGCTTTATACAGCAAGTGACGCATCTGGCACGGATGCGGGAATTTACAGCGTAACCTTTACACTTACGGACACCGAAAATTACAGATTTGAAAGCGGCGAGGGTGTAGTAAACGTTGCTTTTGAAATCACCAAAGCAAATAATGTCTGGACCGAAGAAATATGCGCTTTCGATGTTTATGTCGGGGCAGAAATCGATGTCAAAGCCAAATCTCTTTTCGGAGAGCCGATGTATCTTTTCTCCGAAAGCATCGATGGAGAGTACAGTGCGACATACCCCCACTCCCCCGGTAAGTATTTTGCAAGAGCCCTTGTTCCGGGAAATAAAAACTATAACGAGCTAGTCTCAGAGCCAATAGAATTCTCAATTATTGATGAGCGCGCTGTAGCGCTTGTCTTGATATCGCCACCTTCCGTTACGGAGTATCGCGCCTTTGATTTGATTTCTCTCTCAGGTGCGTCGGTGAAGGTCATTTATAACAGCGGAAGAGAGGAAATTATATCCGCGGAGCGCCTTGCGGTATCCTATCAGCAGGGAGATAGCTTCAGATACGGTGACAGCGCGGCGGTAGTAAGCTATATGGGCGCGTCTGTCGGTATACCGGTGAGTGTTACCCGTGCTGTATATGATACCTCTGGAGTCATTTTTACCGATAGAGAAAAAATCTATAACACTCTCTATCAGAGCATATCCTATACCGCATCTCCCATAATTGGAGGGGACGGAATACCGCTGGATATAAGCGTGTCGGGCGGCGGACTTAATGTTGGCGAGTATACCGTGACCTTATCCTTTTCAACCGATAGCCAGAACTATGAAACACCCGCGCCTATCAGCGCAAAACTTACCATTTTGCCATATATAGCTGAAATTTGTTGGCAGAATACAGAGTTTGTTTATGACGGAGATGTAAAAACACCAACGGCATCCTATGTCGACGCGCAAGGAATAGCGCGTTATCCAAAGGTTTTTGGCGGAGCTGTGGCGGCAGGCGAAGATTATATTGCCTATACCGAGAGCGCCGACCCTAACTATAGCTTCACCTCAGATAGCGTGTCCTATAAAATAACAAAGGCAGACTACGACCTTTCTGGAGCTTTTTGGGATGGCAGAGGCTTCGTATATGACGGCACGGAAAAGAGGGTAATCCTCTCGGGCTTGCCGGATGGCGTTTCCGTAATAGGCTACACCGATGCAAAGGCGACAGCAAGCGGTAAGTACACCGCGACAGCCTCGCTTTCTTTTGACGAACGCAACTATAACGCGCCGGAGGTGTCAAGCTATATTTGGGAAATCGTTCCTGCAAAATACGATATGTCGGGCGTGGCATTCACAAGCTACACTACCGTCTTTGACGGGGGTACGCACTATCCGGAGCTTGTCAGCTCGCTTCCTGTGGGAGCTGACGGTATAACTCCCGAGTACACATTCTCACAGGGTGCAACTCATGTATCCGAGGGGTGTGTCACCGTAATCATAACCTTTACCACTACCAGCAAGAATTATCTTCCGCCGGAGCCTATGAGCGCCACCGTCACCGTTAGTCCGAGAGGAATATCCGTCAACTGGACAGGTGAGAGCATTGTCTATACCGGAGAGGCGCTCGCCCCTCGCGCGACAGCGCCCGAATGCAAAATTTCGGTGTCGGGCGCCGCGGTAGATGCAGGCGAATATACAGCAAAAGCCATATCGCAAAACAGCGACTACTTCGTTATAAACTCAGAGTTCAGCTTCAGAATTTTAAAGGCGCAGAACCTATGGATATCCCCCCCGTACGCTACCGATATTTATGAAAGCGGAAGCCTGTCGGTAGGTGGAATAGCAAAATCCGGTGCGGCAACCGTATATTACTATACCGATCCGGAATGTAAAAACGAATGTCCCGCGCCAACCGCCCCCGGCATATATTACGCAATTGCCGTAGCTCACGAGAGCAAAAACTATCTTGCCCTCCATTCACAGCCTATGCGCTTTGAGATAATCAAGGTTGTCCCAATCTCTCTTCAGGTCTTTCTCACTAAATCCGCGTACGTCGCGTGCAGCGGTATAACGGATGGCGATGTGTCCGCCCGTCTTATTCATAACGACGGGAGCGAGCTGCCGCTTTCCGTATCCGATATGACTGTCATTTACCAGGACAGCGGAGAGCTGCGATTTTGCCATAAGGAAATCAGCTTCCGACACGGTGATTTTGAGATAACACTGCCGATAAACGTTCTCCGCGCCGATTACGATACCTCTGGCGTTCTCTGGCAAAACACAGTGTTTTATTATGACACTATGGCAAAGCAACCGACGCTGACAGGACTTCCGGACGGAGTTTCGGTTGTAGGATATACCACTGCAGATGCAGTAAGAGCAGGAACGTATACCACCAAGGCGATACTTTCCTATGACACGGAAAACTATAATCCCCCGAGTGTCCCCGCCTGCAGCTTTGAAATAAAAAAATGCACGGTCAATATTCCGGCTGTTCCTACCGCGGAATACGACGGCAAGCCTCACGTACCTGCTACATCCTCGCCGCTTTACAGATTTTTGTATGAAGAACCCTATACGTCGGCAGGCAGATACAGCTTCCGCGCCCGTCTTACAGATGCGGAAAACTACGTTTTTGAGGACGGCAGCGGGGAATGCAATCTGATTTTTGAAATCACACCGCGTAAAATAAGCATTTCCGTATCCGATATGAATATTTACCTCTGGGATAAAATATCAGAGGCAAAGTATGTTATATCAGACGGAAGCATAGTTGCCGGTGAAGACCTGGAGCTTGAGCAGTACGAGGCTGACGGCAAAATATACCTTCGTACAAAAAATCCAAACTATTCCTTAATCATTGTCCCGGGACGCATAAACAGTCTCTCCTATCCCTCACCCACTACGAGCGCTAAAATAATTATAGGTATTATAATTTTGATAGCTGCGGCGCTTTTAGCGTTTATTATATATCTCGAAAGGGAAAGGATAGCCGATGCTATTGCAATAG
>JAEIGA010012483.1_pt1 | contig 12891 bp, 12 predicted proteins | sample 9270691 | NCBI WGS metagenome assembly JAEIGA01 (sample SAMN17057246, study PRJNA624740) | gut metagenome | biome: biome; isolation source: fecal sample | host: Bos grunniens | place: China: Xizang | collected 2019 | reverse complement strand
TCGCGGAGAGCCTCGTCGTATTGTGAATACATAGTGACTTTTCCGAAGAAATATTTTGCGTTAGGTGTTTGTTTCAGCACTGCGCCAAGTCCGTCCCATAAGTTGTCGAGGGTGAAGATGCTCTTTCTGACGTTGCCTGTTGATTGGTATTTAGGCTGGATGAAAGAACGTCCTAACTCAATGGTATATGGCAGGTAATTCTTGATAAAATCTTCTGAATAATAGAAGAGTTCTGATGTTGGAGTGTCGACTTGTCCGTTGTTTTTGATAGGAAGTTTGCTGCATTCGATGAAGCGGTAGCCGCCTAATATTTCTTTTTCGACTGGGTCCCAGACGATGAGTTGTTCAAAGTAAGCTTCGTCTCTTGTGTCAAATTCGTCGATGTCGATGCTTTTTCCGGTGCCGCCGCCAGATTCGCGGAAAGCCCACTCGCGCAAGCGACCGATTTCGCGCATAGTGTTAGGTGCGTTATGTGCGTTGACGACGTAAATCTCGTTGTGACCAAAATTTGTTTTTCTGACAAAACGTTCCTCGGTAAGTTCTTTTATGATGTCTTCTGTTGGAACTGCTTCGATGATATTTTCCATAATTTATATTGTATAATTTTTTTCAGGGTCAAAAGTCTGCTCGCAATCGTTTGGAAGATTGTAAGCGAAGTTCCTAAGTTTCATTGCCCATTCGGCATCGGTATGTCTGTTGTCGAATGTTTGCCATGGTATTGGTTTGCCGAATGTTATGGTGAGAGTCTGATTTTTTTGTTTGTAAAACTCGTCAACAAGATACAACATTTCAATATTACCTTTTATGCCCAATTTCTTGCGAATGTTGGAAAGATTGTAGAAGAAATTGCTGTTTCTTCCTGAAATGTGTGTCGGGATAATATCGCGTTGATATGTTCTTGCTTTTGTGATGAATGTTTTCTTCCATTCCAAGTCGATGATTTTGCCTTTATGTTTTCTTGAACATAAACCGAAAGGATAGTAGCAGATTGTTCTGTCGCCGGCAAATGTCTCGTTGAAAATCTTGATGTTATCGGCATTGCTGCCTAATTTGTTCACTGGAATGAAAAGGGGTCTTAAGTTTGGAACGAAGAGTAAGAAGTCGTTGACAGGAGTGATGACGTCTGGCTTTATCTTTCCGACGGTGTCGATAAGTGCGATGCCGTCAAGGCCACCGATTGGATGGTTGGCAGCGACTATGTAACGTCCGTCTTTTTCTATATGATCAAGTCCAACGGCATTGACGGAAGTCTTGAATTCTTTCATGACTTCAGTCACGAAAGGCAGTCCTGATATGCCTTCTGTTCTTCCTAACAAACTGTTGATGTCATCTTGGTGAAGAGTTTTCTTTAAATATTTGAAAACGAATCTTGGAAGCTTGCTGGCGAGTTTTGGAAGTTTTTCGCTAATAATCTTCTCAATGTCAATTTGTAATGCTTTATTTTCGCTCATTGTGTTCAATATTAGAAACCGATTTTATGAAACGGTTTTTCCCTTTTGCAAAAATAAATAATTATTGAAATAAAGCAAGAAAGTTTTTTTTCTTGAATATGAGGGAATGAGGAAGTGGGGTGGATATTGAAAATTGAAAGTTGAAAATTGTCAGTTGGTTGAGAAGTTTAAACAACTGGGAGGTGTAAGGAAGAGAGAGGTGATATGATTATTCTTTGTCAAAAGCATAGGAAACCCACGCAATAACAACTACAACGCCAAATATTATAGAAATAATCATATCTGTAATTTTTTCTACAAATATAAACATATGGATCAAACTGTCAATATGAATTTTAATATTTCTGGGAGTGATTCCTTAAATCCTCAATTCCTGAAATCCTATATTTTATTGGGTGTTCAATTATTGTTGAAAACTTTTTGAAAAAAAATAGAAAAAAGTGGTGTAAAGTGGGAAAAAATGCACTAATTTTACAAGTTGAAAAAATGATTTGAGAATGAATTATCCAATCGGCGAATATTATTGTAAATTAGACAGTAAGGGCAGACTTCTTCTTCCTAGCAGTTTCAAGGAACAGCTTGGTGTTGCGCTTGAGGAGGGTTTTGTCCTTCGTCCAAGTCTTTTTGGCGATTGTCTTGAGCTTTTTGGAATGAGCGACTGGCGTGCGATGCAAGAGAAGCTTGGCAGGTTGAATCCGTTCAAGGCTGAGAATGTGATGTTGATTCGTCGCTTCAATGCAGGCGCTCGTATGGTTAAAGTAGATGCTAACGGCCGTCTTCAGATTCCTAAGGATCTGATGGAGAAGACAGGCCTTGTAAAAGAGGTTGTCATGACTTCTTTGATTGACAGAATGCAGATCTGGGATCGCTCTATGAAAGAGATGGAAGATTCCAAGATTTCTGAAAAAGAATTTGCAGAGATGCTTACTGCAAAGTTGGGTGATTGTGATTTTATTGGTTAACTAAAAAAATAAAGAGATGTATCATATTTCTGTGTTGTTAAAAGAGAGCGTTGACGCTTTGAATATTAAACCTGATGGAACTTATGTTGATGTCACTTTCGGTGGTGGCGGTCACTCTCGTCATATCATGGAATTTCTCGGTGAGAAAGGTCGTCTCTTTGCTTTTGACCAAGATGAAGACGCTGCCAAGAACGTGATTGACGACAGCCGTTTCACTTTCATACAGCAGAATTTCCGTTATATGAAGAATTTCCTTCAGCTTTATTGCGGAGGCAAGGTTGACGGCATCATCGCTGACCTCGGCGTCTCTTCATATCAGTTCGATACCCCGGAGAAAGGATTCTCTATAAGATATAACGGCCGCCTCGATATGAGGATGAACCAGAATGCTGCCGTCGATGCCGCTAATGTCGTCAATACTTATGACGTGGCCTCTCTTGCATCGGTGTTCTCTCGTTATGGCGAACTTAGAAACGCAAGGGCGATAGCTGAGACAATCTCGATGGCTCGCGAAGTGAAACCTATTGAAACGACCGACGAGTTGAAGGAGACTGTTGCTCGTTTTCTTCCTAAAGGCTCTGAAAACAAAGTGCTCGCACAGATTTTCCAGGCTCTTAGAATAGAGGTGAATGAAGAGATGAAAGTGCTTGAGATGTTCTTGAGTCAATGCGCCGACGTCTTGAATCCTGGCGGCAGACTCGTGGTGCTTTCATATCATTCGCTCGAGGATAGACTGGTGAAGAATTTTATGAAGACTGGCAATGCCGACGGTAACCTGGAGAAGGACTTCTTCGGCAATCAGCTTACACCTTATAAATTAATAACAAGCAAACCTATCGTTCCTTCCGACGAAGAGATTCAGGTTAACAGCAGAGCGCGAAGCGCAAAACTTCGTGTGGCGGAAAGGAGAGAGAGATGATGAGTCATAATAAAAAAATAGAAGAGCCTGAGACTCAGGAAGAGCTTGTAGAGGAAAAACCAAAAGAAAAGAAAACTTCCCCAAAGACTAAGAAAAACGGTGTGATAGCCGTTCTAGGCGGAGATTTGCTGGTGAATGAGGGATTCTTGAAATTGTTCCCTTTTCTTATGTATGTCGTTTTCCTTTTGATGTTATGTATTGCAAACACGTATATCGCTGAAGACGTTAACAGAGAGATTGCAAGACTTAAAAAGCAAGAGGAAAACCTCTATGTGGAATATGTATATTATAATTCAGAAATAACAAAATACACTACGCAGTCTAACCTGGTTAGAAAACTTGAAAGAAAAGGTATCAAGGAGTCTGTCGTTCCATTGAAAAAGATAGTCGTAAATAGAGAAGGAGGTGAGAGATGAGTAAGTCTAAAAATGATTTGACTTGGAAAGTGGATCTTTTCTATTACTTGATGATAATCGCGGCATTGGTGTGTGTCTTTAATATCGTTTTTATTCAGTTGTTTGAAAGAGAAGAACTTATTGAATATGCCGAGCAGAGAGAAGACAAATATTTTGTTGAAAAGGCTGCTAGAGGAAATATATTGTCTAATAACGGCAGTCTGTTGGCTACTTCGGTGCCACGCTACAATATAATCTTCGACCCTGTTGCTGTAAAAGATGAAATCTTTGATAAGGAAGTGTCTGCTCTTGCTGATAGTCTGAATCGTCTTTTCCATTATAAGACTAAATCGGAATATATATCAATGTTCAAGACAGCTCGCGCAAATTACAGAGCGGGAAAAAAGGCAGGAACTCGAAGCATCAAGATTGCAAATAAGGCTACTTTGGATGAATATAAGAGACTTCGTGAGTTTCCTATTTTCAAATATGGTAGAAACAAGGGCGGATTTGTAAGTGAGCGTGTTTATGTCAGAGAGAAGCCTTACGGCAAACTCGCTTCAAGAACAATAGGCTATACTCGTGAAGATGAGAATGATAGTCTTATCGTCGCTGTAGGTCTGGAAGGCGCTTATAACGATTATCTTAAAGGTCGTAATGGAATTCAGAAAAAAAGACGCCTTTACGGAGATGCGTGGATAGCAGAAAATGACGACCCTAACAATATATCTCCTATAAACGGTGATGATGTATATACTTCTATAGATATTGAATTGCAAGATGTTGCAGAGACAGCTCTGGAAAAATGCTTGATAGAAAATGATGCTCTGCAAGGATGTGTCGTAATGATGGACGTGAAGTCGGGATTGGTAGAGGTGATGGCTTCATTGAGCTATAATGAGAAGAACCGCAAATATGAAGAGGAATATAACTATGCCTTGCGTCAGAATGTAGAACCGGGTTCTACCTTTAAGGCTGTAACGATGTTGGCTCTTCTTGAGAATGACCCTAATTTCAACATCGATCGTAAGATTTATCTCGGAACTACCGACTATAAAGTGTTTTATAGAAGGACTATACGCGACTCTCATCGTGTGACAGATGAGAAAGGCTACACTACAATACGCAATGCTTTTGAACAGTCTTCAAATATAGCGTTCGCATATCTCGTTGAAGAGATTTTCAAGGATAACCCTTCAAGATTTGTAGAGTTGATTTATAACACAAAAATCAACGAACCTTTAAATCTTGAGATAAAAGGAGAGGCTGCGCCTTATATCAAGAATCCTTCCGACAAGACCTGGTCTAAGTTGACTATGCCTTGGATGTCGTTCGGTTATGAGTCGATGATAACACCGATACAGCTCCTCACTTTCTATAATGCTATCGCTAATGATGGTGTGATGGTTAAGCCTCAATTTGTCAGAGAAGTGCGCAATGGAAAAGAAGTCAAATATTCATACGATACACTCGTGATAAATGATTGCATAGCTTCGCCTAGAACTATAAAGACTATGCAGGAACTCTTGAGAGGTGTGGTGGTTAATGGTACAGCCAAGAACTTGAACAAACTTCCATTCCAGGTGGCAGGCAAGACTGGAACCGCTCAGATTTCACAGGGCGGCAGCTATGATAGAAAAAATTATACAGCGACATTCGTGGGATATTTCCCTGCTGATGCTCCTAAATATTCATGTATCGTCATGATTAGCAACCCTCGCGGCGGAAAATATTACGGAGGTACAGTGTCGGCTCCTGTCTTTAGAGACCTGGCAGAGAAGATATATGCGACTCAGCTAGGAATAGTTGAGGAGACTGGCGAATATGAATCCAAGAGTGATGCTTTTATAAATGCGTCAATGGTGGATTATAACGACTGGCTGACATATTGCAATAATGAGAATGTGGCATTCGTCGATAATGTAGATAATGAAAAATGGGTTAAAGTCAATGTCGCAGCAGATCAGATATATGTCAACCCTGTCGCTATCGAAGAAGGCAAGGTACCAGATATGAAAGGCATGAACGCCACGGATGCCGTCTCATTGCTAGAGTCTATGGGCTGGAGAGTCACTTTCTCAGGCTACGGAAGAGTGAAGTCTCAATCTGTCAAGGCAGGTTCTGAATTAAGAAAAGGTAGTGTCATCAATTTAGTATTAAGCGCAAAATGAAAAACATCAACGATATATTAAAAGATTGTAGAGTCACTGAGGTTATTGGCAGCGAAGAACGACTTGTTGCAAGTCTCGCTTTTGACTCAAGAAAATGTTCTGACGACGTTGCGTTCTTCGCATTGAAAGGAACTCAAGTCGATGGTCATGACTTTATTGGTAAAGCAGTGGAACAGAATTGTAAGGTGATAGTATGCGAGCGTCTTCCTGAAAATGTTTCAGATGATGTTACTTATTATGTCGTTGAGAATAGCGCAGAAGCTCTCGGATATGCAGCTTCTGAATTTTATGGCAGACCATCGGAGAAACTGCGTCTCGTCGGCGTGACAGGAACTAACGGCAAGACTACAATAGCTACATTATTGTATCGTCTTTTCTATAATGCAGGTTATCCTTGCGGTTTGCTTTCGACAATAGAAAATAGAATCAACAATACTGTTGTCCCTTCAACTCATACTACGGGCGACCAGTTGCAGATCAATGAGATGCTCGGCCGTATGGTGGAGGCTGGCTGCGAATATGCGTTCATGGAAGTTAGCTCTCATGCTATAGACCAGGACAGAATAGCAGGACTTCATTTCGAAGGCGGCATTTTCACGAACCTCACTCACGATCATCTGGACTATCATAAGACAGTGGCTGCTTATCGCGATGCCAAGAAGAAATTCTTTGATAATCTTCCATCATCAGCATTTGCATTGACAAACCTCGATGATAGAAACGGAATGGTAATGCTTCAAAATACTAAAGCCAAGAAGCAGACATATTCATTGAGAACGGATGCCGATTTCAAAGGCGTAGTGATGGAAAGTTATTTCGATGGCATGGAACTTAAAATAAACAGAAATAACATTTCAACATTTCTCGTTGGCAAGTTTAACGTAAGCAATCTGTTGGCAATATATGGAGCTGCGTCATTGCTCGGCATGAGTGACGATGACTTGTTAAAGGAGATAAGCAAGTTGCAGAGCGCTCCTGGACGTTTTCAGATGGTTCATTCTGACTCTGGTGTCGTCGGCATCGTGGATTATGCTCATACCCCTGATGCTTTGAAAAATGTGCTCGACACCATCAACGAGATAAGAACACATAACGAGACACTTATCACAGTGGCAGGAGCCGGCGGTAACAGAGACGCTGCCAAGAGACCAGAGATGGCGGCAGCAGCAGTGATGAGAAGCGACCGACTCATAATCACAAGCGACAACCCACGATTCGAGGAGCCTGAAGAGATAATAAGACAGATGCGCGCAGGCGTCGGAGGCGAATACTACAACAAGGTGCTCTGCATAACAGACAGACGTGAAGCCATAAGGACAGCAGCTGCTCTGGCAAAAAAAGGCGATATTATCCTGGTGGCTGGCAAAGGCCATGAGAACTATCAGGAAATTAAAGGCGTACGCCATCACTTCGATGACGTGGAAGAATTAACTAAGGCGTTGAATGAAAAATAAATAAAACAATGTTATACTATTTATTCGAATATCTTCAAAAATGTGATTTCCCAGGCGCAGGCATGTTCACTTACGTGACATTCCGTGCCATCTTCGCAATTATAACTTCGCTAATCATATCAATATGGTTCGGTGAATATTTCATCAAATTGCTGAAGAGACGTCAGATTTCTGAGACTCAACGCGATGAGTCGATAGACCCTTTCAACACACAGAAAAAAGGCGTCCCTACAATGGGCGGAATAATAATTATAACAGCAATACTGGTGCCTTGCCTCCTGATAGGAAAAATAAAGAATGTCTATATGATATTGATGATAATCACAACAGTCATATTGGGAATAGTTGGCTTTGCAGATGATTACATCAAGACGTTCAAAAAGAACAAGGATGGCTTGAACGGATGGTATAAGGTGTTCGCTCAGGTGCTTATCGGTCTTATAGTTGGATTGACATTACGCTTTAGTCCTGCTGTTGTGATGAATGAAAAAGTGGATACAAAGATTGTAGATAACAAGGAAGTAGTTGTGAAAAGTCCTGACGTGAAGTCAACAAGAACGACAATACCTTTCATTAAAGATAACAACCTGAACTATTCAGATTTCTTCAACTTCCTCGGCGAGCCTTATAAATATTGGGCAGGATGGATTTTCTTCGTGGTTATTACGGTGCTCGCTGTGACAGCAGTGTCAAACGGATCTAATCTTAACGATGGAATGGACGGCATGGCTGCAGGCAACTCTGCCATCATGGGTGTGGCCCTGGCAGTGCTCGCGTATGTGTCGAGTCACGTCGTGTTGGCCGATTACCTTAATATCATGTTTATACCTGGCAGCGAGGAGATAGTCGTTTTCCTATGCGCCTTCGTCGGAGCTTTGATAGGATTCTTGTGGTATAACTCATATCCAGCTCAGATTTTCATGGGTGATACTGGCAGCCTTACAATAGGCGGTATCATTGCGGTGTCGGCAGTGATAATACATAAGGAACTGCTCCTTCCTGTGATATGCGGCGTGTTCCTCTGGGAAAGCCTCTCTGTGATTTTGCAGAAAACATATTACAAAATGGGAAAGAAGAAAGGCGTGTCACAACGTCTGTGGAAAAGAACTCCGGTGCATGATCATTACAGAACATCACTCGCATTGGTTGAGAAAAATGATCCAGGATGCAAGGTGCTCTTCAAGGGCTCACATCGCCTTTATCATGAATCAAAGATAACATTCCGATTCTGGATTGTAAGTATTATGCTAGCAGCATTCGCAATTTTAACATTGAAAATAAGATAAGTATTAACAGCATATAACACATAAGATATTATGACATTAGAACAATTGGCAAGACAGGGTAGAAGAGCAGCTTCGATGACAACAGCATCGACAATTTCTTCAAAGATGAGTCAGATGAGAAAGGAAAGCATCAAGCAGGCTTTCTGTGACTTCGAAAATATTAAATACAGATACGAATTTGTCGATACTATTGAAAACGTGAATTATTATGACGATTCAGGAGCATGCTCCAACGAAGCTGCATGGTTCTCATTCGACAATATTCGCGAAACAGTTATATGGATAACAAGTGCCGACAATTTCGATTGCGATGACCTTATCCCACAGGTTAAGAAATATGTCAGGGCTATTGTCTGCATAGGCGATAACGCTGATAGATTCCATAAGGTCTTTGATGATATAGTAAACAATATCGTTGAATGTCATTCTATAGAGGAAGCTGTAAAGCTGTCTTATGAAATGGCCGAAGAAGGCGATAATGTATTGTTCTCTCCAGCTACACCGGTGAAAGGTGATTTCGTGTCATACGCTCAAAGAGGCGATTTCTTCAAGCAATGTGTTAATTCTTTGAAATAAGTAGAGATGAGCTGGTTCAATAAATTATTTAAAGGTGATAAGGTGATATGGATGGTGGTTGCCCTGCTGTCGTTGATATCGCTATTGGCCTTTTACAGCTCTTCTGAGAGAGTCGCCCATATGAGATATGAAGGCGACACGACCAGGGCGCTTATTAGTCATGCCGTGACATTGGTCATAGGATTAGCTGCTGTGTATGTCGTATATCTAGGTAATTATAAGTTCTATTCAAAGGTGTTCTCTATTGCGCTGTGGATGGTATTGCCATTGTTGCTGATAACAACGTTTGCAGGTGAGAATATCAATGGCGCAAATCGTGTCGTCGATATCTTTGGCGTGTCGTTTCAGACAAGTGACCTTGCAAAAGTCACCTTGATAGGTTATCTCGCCAGAGCATTGACGCTGCGTCAGGATAAAGAGGTCGACTTGAAAGAGGCTGCAATCGCATATTTCCTGCCTATTACGTTGACGGTAGGTCTGATATTTACAGAGAATCTTTCTACTGCGGTGATTCTTTTCTCGGTATGTTTTTATCTTATTTATGTAGGAAAAGTGAGACCGAAGTTCCTGGCAATGTTTGTCGGAGTGTTGGTGGTTTGTCTCGGATTTTATATGTTGATAAAATCATTCGATGATGACTCGGGACGTACTATGACATGGTGGGCAAGAATAGAAAGCTTCTTTGGCGATGAGCCAGGAATGGATGGAACCAAAGAGGAGAAAATCAAAGCGATGAATAACTCTCAGGATATCCAGTCTAAGTTGGCTGTGGCAAGTGGCGGAATATTTGGAAAACTTCCAGGTAAGAGTACACAGAGAAACTTCCTTCAGCATCCTTATTCTGATTTCATATTCTCAATTATCGTTGAAGAATATGGTCTGGTAGGAGGTGTCGCCGTGATGATATTGTATTTGATATTATTGTATAGGGCAGGTCTGATAATGCATGCCAAGCCTGGCTCGTTCGCAGGTTATGTGTCATTCGGACTGGCATCTCTCATTGTGATGCAGGCATTTATACATATAGGCGTTGCAACCAGTGTGATTCCTATTACAGGCCAGCCACTGCCTTTCATAAGTAAGGGAGGTAGTTCAATCCTGTTCACAGGAATAGCTTTTGGAATAATATTAAGTGTAAGTAAAGAGTTAGAAAAGAATAAGGAGAGAAAAAATGAACTCGCGCAAAACCAAGATAATAATTAGCGGCGGCGGCACAGGTGGTCATATCTTTCCTGCCATAGCTATAGCCGATTGCTTGAAGAAACGTTTCCCTCAGGCTGACATATTGTTTATAGGCGCTAAAAACAGAATGGAGATGGACAGAGTGCCTAAGGCTGGCTATCCTATTGAAGGATTATGGATAAGCGGATTTAAGAGAGAACTCTCTATAGATAATCTGAGTTTCCCTTTCAAACTGCTTAGCAGTATGATTAACGCAAGAAGAATAATAAAGAGATTCAAGCCTGATGTGGTGATAGGCGTCGGCGGGTTCGCGAGCGGTCCTACAATGAAGACAGCATCATCTCTCAATATACCTATCGTTATCCAGGAACAGAACTCCTTCCCAGGTGTCACTAATAAACTGGTGGCAAAAAAAGCGGAAAAGATTTGCGTCGCTTATAACGATATGGACAGATGGTTCCCTAAAGAGAAGATAGTCCTTACAGGTAATCCTTTAAGGAATAATATAAAGCCTCTCGATGACCAAAAAGAGGAATGCCTGAAGTTCTTTGACCTTAATCCTGACAAGAAGACGATATTGCTGGTCGGCGGAAGCCAGGGCGCTCTTGGCATCAATAGGGGCATCTCGGCAATGCTGCATACTTTTAAAGATAATGATTACCAGATGATATGGCAGACAGGCACTCATTATTACGACAAGGCTATTGAGGAAGTCAAGAATAACGGACTTCAAGACCGTATCAAATGTACAGTCTTTATCGACAGAATGGATATGGCCTATGCTGCAGCAGATGTGGTGATATCACGAGCCGGAGCAATGTCGATATCTGAATTGTCACTGTTGCGTAAAGCTGTGGTCTTCGTGCCGTTGCCAACAGCAGCAGAAGATCATCAGACTAAGAATGCGATGAGCCTCGTTAAAGAAAACGCCGCCTTGATGGTGAAGAACTCCGAGACAGAGACAGAACTGCTTCCAACAGTGTTCTCTCTGTTGGAAAACGAGGAGAAACAAAATGAGATGAAAGACAATATCGCTAAATTCGCTAAGCCTAATGCAGCAGAGGATATTGTGGATCAAATAGAAATGATTATAAATAAAAGATAAATGTCATCGAAATGAATAAGATTGCTAAACAAAACATATATTTCTTGGGAATAGGCGGCATAGGTATGAGCGCTTTGGCTCGTTATTTTTATCAGAAAGGATGCGAAGTGTCTGGTTATGATAAAACACCGTCGCCATTGACTAAGAGACTCGAAGAAGAAGGTATTCTTATTCATTATGAAGACAATCCCGACTTGATTCCTGATAATGTCGATTTCGTGGTGCTGACACCGGCAATACCTAACGACTCGCTGGAACTTAACTGCCTTAGAGAGAGGAATGTCAGGATAATAAAAAGAGCCGAGGTGCTCGGCGATATATCTCGTCAGTGCAGAAGCGTCGCGGTGGCAGGAAGCCATGGCAAGACAACCGTGACGGCTCTTATAACTCATCTCTTGAATTATGCAGGCAAGAAAATGTCTGCTTTCGTAGGAGGGATAGCAAAGAATATCGACAGCAATGTCATCATAGGTGATGAGAACGATGAAATAGTGGTGATGGAAGCCGATGAGTTCGACCGCTCATTCTTGCAGCTGAATCCATATATCAGCATCGTTACTTCCATAGACGCCGACCACCTTGACATCTATGGCGACAAGGAACAGCTTGAAGAAGGCTTCTCGCAGTTCGTCAATAAGACAATGCCGGAAGGCGTGGTGATTTATAACAGCGCTCTCAATATTAAGACCGATAGAAAACATCTCACATACGGATTCGATGACGCCGACGTGATGGCACGTGACATCAGAATTGAAAACGGAATGACTAAGTTCTCCGTCGTGACAAAAGAAGGTCTTGAATACGGAGAATATGAGATGCAGCTCTTCGGCCGTCATAACGTGATGAATGCAATGTCGGCTATAATAACTTGCTTCCAGCTTCATGTCGATATGAAGACTGTGAGAGAAGGCCTCGCAGCGTTTAAAGGTGTGCAGCGCCGTTTCGATATTAGATTTAGAAATGATGAGGTATGCTATATCGACGACTATGCGCATCATCCTGAAGAAATCAAGGCATCGCTGAAGGCTGTGCGTGACATATATCCTGAAAGAGAATTGACATTGATATTCCAGCCGCATCTTTTTTCGAGAACACGCGACTTCATGAACGAATTCGCAGAGGCATTGTCGCTCGCCGACAGATTGCTTCTGATGGAGATTTATCCGGCTCGCGAAAAACCTATCGATGGGATAACATCTTCTGTGTTGCTTGAGAAAGTATGCTGCAAGGAAAAGCAGATATGCAGCAAGGAAGAGCTTGTCGATACTATCAGAAAAATGAAACCGGAACTCATAATGACAATGGGAGCCGGCGATATAGACAGATTCGTGCCACAAATTGAAACACTGCTGAAATCATGAGAAAGGTATTGAACATATTATTATTGATA
>JAEIGA010012482.1_pt1 | contig 12892 bp, 9 predicted proteins | sample 9270691 | NCBI WGS metagenome assembly JAEIGA01 (sample SAMN17057246, study PRJNA624740) | gut metagenome | biome: biome; isolation source: fecal sample | host: Bos grunniens | place: China: Xizang | collected 2019 | reverse complement strand
TGTATTGACCGCCTTGTAGACGATTACCAGAATTACTGATAATGCAAGCATTGAAATCAGAGTGACTTTCAAAAACTTTTTCACTTTAGGTTTCATATGATGAATATTTAGTATGTGTGCATACTGTTCTCTGCAGCCGGTAGAAGGTTCACTCCCCACCAGCACATCTGCAGACAGGCGAAAGCAAATATAAGTAAAATCCACCATACTTTCGCCTCTCCCTTTCGTAAAATTCTAAGGTGTATGTATAGAATATAACAGAGCCAGGTAATGAGTGCCCACACTTCCTTGAGATCCCATCCCCAGTAATGTCCCCATGCCTGCTTCGCCCAGATGGAACCAGATAACATCCCTAGAGTAAGAAATGCTGTGCCTATATATACCAAAGTGTCTGCGGATTTCAACATTTTGTCCTCTTCCTGCATGCCGTTGCGTCTGATGAGCGAGTAGACTGCGATTATGAAGGAGCATCCCAGCAGTGAATATGAAAACATATATATAGTCACATGTGGAATGAACCATGGACTCTGGAGTGCTGGCATCAGGGCCTGATCGTGAATCTCAGGTTTCAGTATATTCAGCAGTATGAAGACAGATGAGAGGATGCTGGAAAATGGGATGATCCATTTATAGCCCCATCTCAGATAGGTTGCCAGTCCGGATATCATTGCAAAGAATGAATACCATAGCCTGGTCTCTCCTGTGGTACGCAGAGGAGGTCTGTCGAGAGTAGTCCATAGCCCGACGATGAAGGCCAGCAATATCAGAGTCGCGGATATCGAAAGTGCGGCTGTTGTCTTTCTGTGTCCACAGAATGACATTACGGAAGCGATCAGAGCGCATGCCATCGCTCCTGCTCCAAACCATATGAATGCATTCCAACCAATCATAGCTTTGGACCTTTAATGAATAATAACACGGCTCCTGCAATCATCATGATGATGCCGGTCAGAGCGAAGTACTTCCATGGCTCACGTACGATCTGAAGTATGCAGTAGTCGTCTTCTGCGCTGGCCAGATAGATGTCTTCTGATATGCCTCTTGACAGAGGATGGTTTACCTTGATGTCAAATGGCTGATTGTCAATGGATACTGTTGCCGTATATTGCATTGGACGTCCGTCCTCATATCTCTCGCATTTGATGCTTATGAGAGAAATTTCATCTTCCAGGATGTAGCTTTGTCCGTCCATATGATATGCGGTACGCGACGTCTCACCTTCCGAAAGCGCCATACGCAGTTCCTGGTTGTCAGGACTTCCCCAGAATGCCGAGCCAATTGCGATGAGCAGTCCGGCATGGTGGAGGACAAAGTGCCAGCGGATGCGTCCAGAAGGGGCCTTCCATCCTCTCAGCAGAACGCACAGCAGTACTGTCATCAGATACAGCAGCACGAGGATGAAGAATATCGAGTGGGTGAAATCAACATCTCCTGTGATTCCGATCCACAAGCTGGATCCGATGAACAGCAGGATAGATGATATTACTGCTGCCGGGCTGACAATGAATTTGAATCGCCTCCATGTAAAGCAGCATACGGTGAACCATAATGCTGCCAGAAGAACATTGGCAGGAAATCCCAGTACTTCTAAGAATTGCTCCATGATGTTTTATCTGTAGTGGTTTATCTGACTGGTGATGGTCATGGGGGCACCAGTGGAAGGATGTGTGAAACATATGCTGAAGGCATGCAGGCATAATCTTTCAGCCTTGTCTCCTCCATAAAGCATGTCTCCAACGATAGGATGCCCGAGTCCCAGGAGATGTGCGGAGTGTACGCGAAGCTGGTGTGTGCGTCCGGTATGGGGATGGAAGATGATTTCTATGCTGCCGTCTGGAAGTATGTCAGCAACCTCATATCCGGTGATGGCCTCCTTTCCCTGGGGTATGTCTGCTTTCTGTCTCGGTCTTTCGTCGTAGTCTGCGCTCAGAGGAAGTCTGATTGTGCCGGTGTCGGAGATCTGCAGCTTCATTCCTTCTGTGGCGGATCCCAGTCTTGCATGGTATGTCTTCTTGACCGTATGATTATGGAACTGGCATCGCAGAGATGCTGCTGCCATTTCGTTTTTAGCAAAAAGTATGACTCCTGATGTGTCCATGTCAAGACGGTGGACCGGATATACCGGGCCTGATCTGTCATTCAGAAATTCTTCAAGTGAAAGCCTGCAGTCAAGGCCTGGCACCGATGGCATTCCTGAGGGTTTGGCCACTGCAATGATGTCGGAGTCTTCATATATGATTTCCGGGTTTCCTGAAATGATGTCAAGAGGAAACTTCATGTCTCCAAGCATATATCCAAGCAGTGGACCACACTTGCTGGTGCATGATGGATAGAAATGTCCATGAGTCCGCACAGCGGTCTGAGGAGAGCAGCCATACCAGAATTCTCCCATTGCCAGCGGCTCAAGATCATTGCGATAGGCATATTCAAGCAATTTCGGGGCAGCGCATTCTCCTGTGCCTCCAGGAGGTGTAAGCCCCTTCTTCTCAAATATTTCCGCTATTGAGGACGCTTGATCAAATGTGTTGTGGACGACGTATTGTCTGAAGATCCAGTCCTGCAGTTTTTCCGACATGACTGCACGTTTGGTCTTAAGCTGATCTATTTTACTGGTGACTTCGTCAATTGCGGATCTGATGACTGAAATGCGCTCTTCCCAAGCTGATTTAAGCCTTTTGAGTTCCGCCTTTTCGAACTGGCTTTCTCTTGTCAATGCTGCCAATACGGCATCGTCGGAGCATCCGCGACGCATCTCTTCGCGTTGTTTCTTCGAATCAGTCATCCTGACGCGGGCAGACTCAATTTCAATATCTCTATTTAGTTCTGCTTCAGCTAATTCCATCTTTAGTCTTTCCATCTGGGAAGACTGTGAAAGTGCCTGGACAGCTTTGTTAATTTCTGTGATTTCTGCTTCTTTTCTCTTGAATTTTCCGTCAGGATCCAGAAGGTCAAAAACAGGAGGGACGAAACCTTCTATATGACTTTTGCCTCCTATGTTTCCGGAAAAGGCGGAAATGTATCCTATAGTATTTGTCGGGCGATGTCTTACCACCATAACTCCCAGCATCTTCCCTTCTGCAAAATCTGCTTTCAAGGCTGCATCCTCATCAATGTGGTTCATGACAAGCCTTGCCGCCTCCTTTACCGCCGGGTGGGGCGAGTATCTGAACGGATTCGCCAGAGCGCACGGCTCCTGAAAGGATATATGTTCCGGAAAGTTGTGTATCACAGTACCAGATTGTTCATTTTATATTCTCTGCAGAAGTCTTTCAGTCCGCATGTCGCGCACTTTGGCTTGCGTGCCGTGCAGACATATCTCCCGTGCAGGATCAGCCAGTGATGAGCAGTCGGACGCAGCTCGGGTGCAAAACCTTCTGTAAGGTCGCGCTCTACAGCCTCAACTGTGCTGCCGTCAGACAGCCCTAAGCGTCGCGAGACTCTGAATACATGCGTGTCCACGGCTATCACAGGCTTGTCATAAATCACAGACGCTATGACATTAGCGGTCTTGCGTCCTACGCCCGGCAGCTTTTCCAGTTCTGATGGTTCAGACGGCACCACTCCACCAAACTCATTGGCCAGCATGGTGGCCATTCCGATCAGATGCTTCGCCTTGTTGTTGGGAAACGAGATCGACTTTATCATATCATAAATATCTTCGAATGTCGCCGCTGCAAGATCGGACGGCTCAGGATATTTTGCGAATATGGCCGGAGTGTGGATATTCACGCGCTTGTCGGTGCATTGAGCTGAAAGGATCACAGCTATGAGGAGGTGAAACGGAGTGTCGTAATCAAGCTCCGTCTCAGCGACTTCCATGTTATTGGAAAACCATTCTGTGATATGATGGAAGAGTTGATTTCGTTCCATATTATACTGTTGCTTCTGTTGCATTGAATGTTTCCAGACAGCGCTCGTCCCTGCATTCGAAGACCCTGCCGGGATATTTCTCGAAGATCTGTCTGTTGTGCGTCACCATGACGATGGCTGTGCCTTTTTCAATGTTGATCTTGGTCAGCAGCCTGAGAATGCCGTCTGCAGTCTCTGTGTCCAGGTTTCCCGTCGGCTCGTCTGCTATGATGACGGCTGGTTCATTCAGAAGCGATCTGGCTATGGCGACACGCTGCTGCTCTCCTCCTGAAAGCTGGAACGGCATCTTGTGCGACTTCAGCTCCATTCCCACAGACACGAGCACGTCTTTTATTCTGCTGTCCATCTCATCTTCGTCTTTCCATCCTGTCGCCTTGAGCACGAACCTGAGGTTTTCTTCTACACTTCTGTCCATAAGCAGCTGGAAATCCTGGAATACGACCCCCATCTTTCTTCTGAGATATGGGATGTCCTTCTTCCTGATTCCGTTGAGCTTGTATCCGCAAACCTCTCCATATCCATTCTTCAGCTGGTTTTCTGCGATCATGGTCCTTATGATGGATGTCTTGCCTGTACCGACTTTTCCTACGATGTAGACGAAGTCGCTGGGGTAAATTTCCATGTCAAGCGAATATATGACTGTAGCCTCGCCGTTCAGTATGTCGGCTTCCTTAAAAGAGATGATCGGGGTGTTCTCAGACATGTTCAGAAACTTAGTGTTAATGACACAAATATAGTGGAAAATGGTTAAATTTGTGAAATTTTTGTTCGATGATGAAACGTAAATATATAATTACAGCCTTTTCAGCGCTGGTGATGTCTGCGGCGGCACTTTCGGCCCAGGATTTCAGTGAGATCCTAAGACTTCAGCAGCATGGAATGCATAATCGTGCCTCTCTTTTATATAGCGGTCTTTCGCATGATGCTATGTCTTCTGAACCAGAGGGATACGCTATTCTTTGTGATGTGGAGATGAGTGCCAGTTCATACAAGGCACGCATGGATGACTACATTCAGAGAAACCCACATTCTGCCTTGGTCTCGCATTTGAGGCTTCGTCATGCCTTTAATCTTTTCAACGCTCAGGATTATCAGGGAGCTGCGGAATATTTTGCTCATGTTCCGACGTCCCATGTGGGAGAGAGCCTTCTTGATGAATATATGTTCAAAAAAGCTTATTGCGAGCTGGAAACCGGTGACAAGGAAAGGGCGCACCTTCAGTTTGAAGACCTTCAGTCCCGTCCGTTTTCAGATTACACCGCTCCGGCTCAGTATTCTCTTGCTTATATCAATTATAACAAAGAGGACTATGCCGAGGCTCTGAAATGGTTCGAGAAGGCGGCCTCAGACCGCAGATTTGCTGAGATATCTTCGTATTACATTATGGAGTGCCGCTTTTTACTCAAGGACTATGTGTATGTCACAGGTAATGGAGAGAAGGTATACGAGCAGGTGCTTGATGAGCGCAAGCCGTTCCTTGCGCGTATTCTTTCAGAGTCTTTCCTTGTGCTTGGCAATGCCGAGTCGGCAAGAAAATATTATGAGCTTTCTGTAAATGCAGCCCAATCGGGCAACACGAGGGCGGACTGGTTTTACAGTGGCTCTGTGCTGTATGCAGTGAAGGATTACAAGGGAGCTATCAAGAGCTTCAATAAGATGGATTCAAGAACGGACTCGATAGGCCAGGTGGCTAATTATCATCTGGCGTTCAGCTATATCCAGACAAAGAACAAGGTCGCTGCAATGGCAGCCTTCAAGGATGCCGTGTTTTCTGGTTCAGATCCTCTGATTGCAGAAGATGCGTATTTCAACTGGGCGAAGCTTGCATTCGACATCAATAACGACTCATCCGTCTTTCAGGACTATATGAAGAAGTATTCAGACAGGGAGAAGGATGACAGGATATATAACTACATCGCAGTGGCAGCATTGCATAACCGCGATTATGCCGGAGCAGTCGATGCCTACGGAATGATTGATGAGTTGGATGAGGGAATGAAGAACAACTACATCAAGGCCAATTATCTGAGGGCCAATCAGCTCATCCTCTCCGGTTCATATCGTCAGGCTGCGTCATGTCTGAAGGTCGCAGGATACTACTCGGATAAGTCAAGCCGCTTCAATCAGATGACTCGTTTCTGGCTTGCTGAGTCATACTATCGTAATGATCAGTATGCTCAGGCGAGAGAACTTTATACAGAGCTCTATAATCAGTCTGCTTTGAACAGACAGCCGGAGTCATATCTGATCACATACAACATCGCTTATTGCCATTACAAGGAGGAAAATTATGCTGAGGCCATGAAATGGTTCGGCAGATATCTTAAGGAACATTCTGTCAGATTCCGTAAGGATGCAATGGAGCGCACTGCGGACTGTTATTTTGTTGCAAGAGAGTATAGTGCAGCTGCAGAATTATATGAGCAGGTGATGAATGACTACTCTGATGTCAATGACATATATCCATACTATCAGTCTGCGCTTTCCTATGGCCTTTCCGGTAACAGTTCAAAGAAGATAAGCCTTCTGTCCAATGTGCTGCAGGCAGACCCTTCTGCAAGGTTCTATCCGGAAGCTCTGTTTGAACTTGGCAGATCCTATGTGGTCAAGGAAGATGACGAGAATGCATTCAACTGCTTCAGGACCATCGTGGAAAAAGTTAAGGACAGTACTTTTGTGGCTCGAGCATACCTTGAGATGGGCTCTCTGTCGAGAAACCAGTCTCAGTTCAACGAGGCATTGGAGTATTATAAGAAGGTGGTGGAGCAGATGCCTCTGTCAGGTTATTTTGATGATGCTCTTGCTGCTGTCGAGTCTGTCTATCAGACTAAAAATGAGCCGGAAGAATATCTGAAATATATAGAGAGCATCGGCAAGGGGGAGACTAAGACTGAGGATGAAAGGGAGGACATGATCTTCAATTCCGCAGAGCAGGTCTATCTTACTGAAAATCATGAGAAAGCACTGACTGCATTGACTTCCTATATGGAGAAGTATCCGGAGGGTAAATACATAAGCAAGTCTCATTTCTATATCGCTGATTCATATCGTGTTCTGGGTAAATATGAGCAGGCGTGTGATCATTATGCAAAGGTGATAGAAATAGGGGAGGCTTCGTATTTGGAGCCGTCTATGCTTGCCTTCTCCGAACTTTCATTCAGACTGGAGAACTGGGAGAATGCATATGGCGGATATTCGTCGCTCTATTCGTCAGCATCACTCGAAAAGAACCGGCAGACTGCTGTCATAGGAATGATGCGCTCAGCATTCAGATGGCACAATTGGAGTGAAGCACTGAAGGTTGTCGAGCTTCTTTTGTCTGATGATTCTTTCGCTCATGACATCAGGCGTGAGGCCTCATATGTAAAGGCTAAGTCGCTGATGGCTTCGAGCCGAAGAGAGGAGGCTCTTTCTGTTATGCAGACACTTGCGGAGAATGTTCATGACCAGTATGGAGCTGAGTCTGCATATATATTGATACTTGACAGCTATGACAAGGGAGATTTCAATGCAGTGGAAGAAAAGGTCTTCGCATTTGCAGATGCTGGCGCAGATCAGATGTATTGGCTTGCAAAGAGCTTCATTGTTCTTGGGGACTCATATGTGGACCGTGATAATCTGCATCAGGCCAAGGCTACATTTGAGAGTGTCCGCGACGGCTATACCCCTGAATCTGCAGATGATGATGTGCTGGACAATGTCAGGATGCGCCTTGAGAGGCTGGAAGAAATGATTGCACAGAAATAGAAAGGAAATATATGAATATCAAACATACATTTGTTGCATTTATAGCATTGCTGTCGTCGCTTGAGCCGATGGTGGCTCAGGATCTTGATCCTACTGTTGTGGTTAACAAGGCTTATGAAGGGAAGCTTGTGCCTGTGCATAAGCCCGCAATAGAGATGGCGGTGGCAGACTCTTTGACCAGATTTGATCTTGATTTCGATTATCTGGTTTTTGATCAGCCGTATAAGGGTGCGGACGGATTCACTCCATATGTTCTTACGATGAAGCCTGCTTCAGTGGTTCCTCATGCGAATAGTCTTTATCTGAAGGCGGGTGCAGGATATACAATGCACCCGACACTGGATTTTGTGTGGTCTCCGTTTGATAACAGATCCTTCAGAATGGATGTGTATGCGGAGCATGATTCATATATAGGAAATTACAGGTCGTTCCGTCCGGAAAATAATGATGGGGGAATTCTGAAAGTGGACAGGTGGAGAGAGGCCGGAGGCAATCAGGCTCATTGGGCAGGTTATGACATGGAGTCGAAGGCCGGAGTGGACGGACGTCTTGACTTGTCATCATTGTCTGCCGGATTTGAAGTGTCTTATATTGGATTGGCTTCTAAAGACCTGGAGAAGAGCAGGATGTATGATGCATTGGAGGCAAAGTTAGGTGTGTCTTCCAAGCCGAGGAGCGGCTCTTACTTCAAGTATGATGTGATGGCTTCATATCGCTTTGCCGAGGATAAGATGAACTTCTTCATATATGGACAGGACTATCTCGGAGAGCACCTCGTCAATGTGGGTGCAACGTTGGGACAGGTGATACGAGGAGGTCATTCTCTTCTTTTTGATGTGGAGACAGACGTAGCGATATATGCTCCGACGGTTGTCAGTCAGCTTTCGTTCGTCCCTCGCTACACTTTGGTTAAAGGTCGATGGACCTTGGATGCCGGAGTTCGTCTGTCTGCAATTATCCGCTCCCAGACCGCTGAGGGCAAGTTCAATACTCGCGGACAGGGTGTATACCCTGCAGTGAAGGCGGGGTTTGCTGTAATTCCGGATGCAATGAGATTGTATGCGCATGTCGGTGGTGGAAACAAGCTGAACACATATGCTTCTCTTCTTGAGAGGAATCATCACACCGACACGCGGTTTGGCATAGATCAGGAGACAGGACTCATGAATGTCACAGTGGAACGTCTGTCTGCTACGCTGGGAATAGAAGGAAGAATAGGATCAGTTTTCAGTTACAACCTTCGCACAGGTTATGTGAATTATGCCAGCGATGTGCTTGATGCAGTGATCGTTTCGACAAGGCCTGTTTCGGGTGAAAAATGTTATCTTCCAGGATTTGCCTATGCTCCATATCAGAAATACTTCGCCTCTGCAGATTGGCGTCTGATCTCAGAAAGAATCCGATTTGACGGAGAGATTCAGTATGCCCATGTCTGGGGGCTGAACAGTCAGGCCGGACTCTTTGCTCCAGCATCTGTCACAGGAGATGTGAGCTTTGAGTATAACTGGAAGAGAAGAATCTTTGCCGGAGTGGATTGCGGTTTCTCGACCGGACGCCATGGAAGTGTATGGGAGAAGATTCCTGGAGGGCCAGGCAGAGAGACGGCTGTGATTCCAGGATATGTCGATCTGGGAGTCAGCTTTGAATATGTCATCAGTCGTTCGTTCTCTGTGTGGGCACGCGGAGGAAATCTTCTCAATATGACAATCCAGCGCAATCCTCTTTATGCTGAAAAAGGACTCAATCTGACTGCCGGAATTTGCTTGAATTTGTGATAAATTATTATTAAATTTGTCCGTTTTAATTGAAGATAAGAAAGTAGAATATAATGAGTGAAGAAGTAATCAACAACTCTTCTGCGGAGCAGTACTCCGCGAATAGTATTCAGGTGTTGGAAGGCCTTGAGGCCGTAAGAAAAAGACCTTCGATGTACATCGGTGATGTAGGTGAGAGAGGTCTTCATCATCTGGTTTATGAGGTTGTGGACAACAGTATCGACGAGGCTCTTGCCGGTTATTGTTCGCATATTGAGGTGACTATCAATGAGAATAACTCAATCACAGTAAAGGATAATGGTCGTGGTATTCCGACGGGAATGCACGAGAAGGAAAACCGTTCGGCTCTTGAGGTTGTTCTCACAGTGCTCCATGCCGGCGGTAAGTTCAGTAAGGACAGCTATAAGGTGTCCGGAGGTCTTCATGGAGTGGGTGTGTCCTGCGTGAACGCCCTTTCAGACTATCTCAAGGCTGAGATTCACCGCGAGGGCAAGGTGTTCGTGCAGGAGTATTCTCAGGGTAAGCCATACAAGCCGGTTGAGGTTGTAGGCGAGGCTGAGGACACAGGTACAATCGTTACATTCCATCCTGATCCTGAAATCTTCCAGGTGACTCAGATTTATAAATATGACACTCTTGCAGCACGTCTTCGTGAGCTTGCATACCTTAACAAAGGTATTCATCTCAGCCTCACAGACAGGAGGCATCTTGTGAATGATGTCGATGAGAATGGAAACGAACTTGAGACAACACACTACAGAAGTGATGTATTCTACTCAAAGGATGGTCTTCGTGAGTTTGTAGACTATCTTGATGGTGGTGCAGAGAAGCTCATCGAGTCTCCGATCTACCTCGAGACAGACAAGATCATTCCTATTGAGATTGCTCTCCAGTACAACACAAGCTACACTGAGAAGATTTACTCATACGTAAATAATATCAACACAATCGAGGGTGGTACCCACCTTCAGGGATTCAAGATGGGTCTTACCAGGACCCTCAAGAGCTATGCTGACAAGCAGGGCATGCTAGCAAAGCTTAAGTTTGACCTTGCTGCTGATGACTTCCGTGAAGGACTCACAGCTGTTGTTTCGGTAAAGGTTGCCGAGCCTCAGTTCGAGGGTCAGACAAAGACAAAGCTTGGAAACGGCGAGGTTGTTTCAGCTGTTTCGCAGGCGACAGCAGCAGCTCTTGAAGCATATCTCGAAGAGAATCCAAGAGAGGCTAAGATGATCGTCGAGAAGGTGATTCTCGCAGCTACAGCCCGTCACGCAGCCCGTAAGGCGCGTGAGATGGTTCAGCGCAAGACCGTCATGTCAGGTGCAGGTCTTCCTGGTAAGCTTGCAGACTGCTCGTCACGTGATCCACAGATCTGTGAGCTTTTCCTCGTCGAGGGAGACTCTGCGGGCGGTACTGCAAAGCAGGGCCGCGACCGTGCCACTCAGGCGATCCTTCCGCTCAGAGGTAAGATCCTCAATGTAGAGAAGGCTATGGAGCACAGAGTGTTCGAGAGTGAGGAGATCAGAAATATCTACACAGCTCTTGGAGTGACTGTAGGTACAGAGGAAGACAGCAAGGCATTGAATCTCAGCAAACTCCGTTACCATAAGATCATCATTATGACCGATGCCGACGTGGACGGAAGCCACATTGCGACTCTCATTCTGACATTCTTCTTCCGCTATATGCAGGACCTTATCAAGAACGGATATGTATATCTCGCAACACCGCCTCTATACCTTGTGAAGAAAGGCAAGGAGGAGATCTACTGCTGGACCGAGGCTCAGCGTAAGGAGGCGACACTCCAGCTTGGCAAGGGATCAGAGAAGGGTGTGTTCGTGCAGCGTTACAAAGGTCTTGGAGAGATGAGTGCCGAGCAGCTTCAGTCTACTACAATGGATCCTGAGAAGCGTCTGCTTCGTCAGATTACAATTGAGAATGCAGCAGAGGCTGAGCGTACATTCTCAATGCTTATGGGTGACGATGTTCCGCCACGCCGCGAGTTCATCGAGCAGAATGCTCATTATGCAAACATCGATGCGTAGTATAGAATACCTTGTTCCGTCCCTGTGTGGGCAGACATACTTATATGGCTCTAATGCCGATGCATCAGTGTCGTCACGAATTGTGACGGCACTGACTATGCATATTGACCCTGCTGTTCTGGGCATGGCGCTATCGGAAGCTGTTGTGAGGTTTCCTCAGATGGCGGTCAGCCTGGTGGAGAAGGATGGCAGAAGAACATTCATTTCCCTGAATGCTCCGGTCCCTGTGTTCGAGGCTTCGCAGGATATGCCTTCGGACATTTCAGATTCCCGTCTGGGAGGTTATATGTTCCGTGTCTCTTATTGTCATAAGCATCTGTATGTAGATTACCACAGATCTTTGGCTGATGAGATAGGAATGATGGCCTTTGTCAAGGCTCTTGTTCTTAGATATCTGGAGCTTTCAGGCTATCCTGTGCAGACGGATGGTTCAGTCAAACTCATGTCGGGAGAATATTTCAGTGGTGAAGGAGATGATCCGATGGACAAGATGCAGGATGCGTATTCGTCACGCCCGATCTGGTATATGGATGCCAAGGCTGTTGTTCCCCGTAAGGTTGAATCTGACCAGGAGGAGGTCGTGCAGGTGAAGGTGCCGGTGGCAAAACTGAAGAAGGACTATCTGGACCTGGCCTCGATTCCTGTGACATATGTGGCTCCTTTGCTCTCTCATGCCCTGCATGAGGTGTATGCGGACGAGATCAATGCCGGAGAATATATAGTGGCTTCGGTGCAGATCAATCTCAGGCCATATTATCCGTCTGCTTCATTGAGACCATACTACACTCCGGTTTTTCTCGCATACAACCGTAATCTGAATGATTATCCATACAAGACTGTCCTGATGTCTCAGAAGAAGCTCCTGGAGGCTCAGCTGAAGAATGATACAATTGCTTACAGCGCTCAAAGGAAGATAGCTGGCATAGAAAAGGCATTCGACTCGGCAGATACATTGGCTGGGATTGATGCAGAGTTTACCGTTCTTCAGGAAAATTCAGACCGTCGTGCGACATATGACATATGCAGGATAGGAAATGTGATACTTCCGGAAAGCATGCAGAGGCTTGTGTGCGAATTCTATCCTGTCATTCCTACTTCCGGAAAGTCCGTATCTGTGACAGTCACTACATATAAAGGTGATATGTGCGTGACAGTCAGCGGCAGAAAGCATGCATATGAAGTATGCAGAAGACTTGTGGAACTGATGCATGCAAATGATATTGATGCATATATTGCGGATAGATATACCTTCGGTCCGCTTGTTATGAAAAAGTAATTGCAATTATGACTTTTAAGAAACTGCCACGTGGCTACAAGATTTATGTGCCTTTGGTGCTGATGCTGATATTTTTTGTGTTCATGCTCCCTCGTACCCCGAGGTTTGGATATGAATACAAGAAGGGTGAACATTGGATGTACGAGACGCTTGTAGCGGAGTTTGATTTCCCTATATTG
>JAEIGA010012481.1_pt1 | contig 12892 bp, 6 predicted proteins | sample 9270691 | NCBI WGS metagenome assembly JAEIGA01 (sample SAMN17057246, study PRJNA624740) | gut metagenome | biome: biome; isolation source: fecal sample | host: Bos grunniens | place: China: Xizang | collected 2019 | reverse complement strand
TATTGTTTGGGGTGCTAGCGATGTATCGCTTTTTCAACCCAAACAATATATCCAAGAATTGTCATTAATTGACATTCTAGTTGACGCTCATTGTCGTTAATAACTCCCTTGCCTTTCCCGTTACCACTCCGATACCACTAGCCGAGGATAAGCAGGAGATACGCCAATAATAAACCGTCTCACCTCCTTCTTATCGTCCTCCGCAGGTTCTGCTCTCGCGGCTATCCCCGCGAGTATTCCTTTCCTCTACACTCTACACTGCAGCTTTGCTGCCCACCTCTACACCCGCCGAAGGCGCACAACCTGCGCATCGCGCACTCCACCTCGCGTAGCGACTCGACTGCGGATCAGCCGCCACACTTTACACCTAAAATCGCACAATTTTAACAAATTCTGCGATTTTTCTTGCCCAGTTCAAAAAAATGTTGTATATTTGCAGCACAAAACCACACATCACATGATAGCACATCCATACAGAGTTGCCATAGCACGTATCTTGTCAGACCTTATAAAGTCCGACAAAATCATAGAGAAGAGCGAAATCGCCCTCTTCAATACCCTTCAAGAGCAATTCGGAATCACCCAGCAAGACCGTATTGAAGCCCAAAGCATCACCATCACGCATGCCATGAATTGTGTACGCGATTTGGATGATGACAAGAAGCAAATCTTGCAACAAGCTCTGCTCAAAACCGCAAAAGCCGACAACCAATGCGTTGCCAAAGAAGCATTGATTTTGCTTGCATTGAAATACATTTTAGCAGACACAGATGGCAAATACGAAGTCCTATCCTGCGACACGCGAGGATCATATATCGAGGATAAGTTCATCATGTATATCGAGAGTGATGAGTATGAAGATATCAACGACGACATCCTATGCGACCTTGAGGGCATCTGCGACAAACTGAGTTTATGGAATTTCGACTTTGTGTACATTCCTAATATCACGGCACATCTAAAAGAAATGGACACTTCCTATATCAAGGATATCATCCGCTACATGAAACCCATGTTCAATGATGATATTGTGGATATATTATATGACAAACTTACTCATATAAGTACCGAAAGTTTCACGACAGAATTATTAGGTGCGCAAATGAATATGCCTCAATTACGTGAATGCGAACCTTCACTTCTTATCAATTTTGGAACTTCCATGGTTCCATATTGTGGCATAAAGAGTCAAGGTAGCATTTATACTGATTTCTTACGCATTCGCATTGACACGACTGCAATCAGGGAAGTAAATCGATTTGTAACTGATTATGGTCAATTTATCACGCATCGTGAGTTTGTACGCCCACAATTAGTAGAAGACCAATTCAAATATTTTGGATTTTACAAACTCTTGTTTGATTTTCTTGCTGTTGCTGATGGTGAGATTTTGGTTGATTATAAATTGGTTATTGACTTACTTCGAAAATCACTTTGGATATGCGGTCGCGAAGTCAAACTTTCCCCAACAGAACTTGCAACATACATTCTTATTCTCCAGCAAAGTATTCGTGGATATGGACTACGACATTTTAAATCTAGTCAGATCGCTGATAATAAAAAATTATGTGACGACTTAACTACTCACTTCCAAACAATCTACTCATCCATTGAAGAACCCAATAAGTCTTGGCTATTTGCTGACAATATCCGCAATATTGCTGCATACATAGCACGTATCAAACAAAAACTACGCGAACAGGTGCTTCTCTCTCCGGATGTATACATACCTCATCAAAGAACAACCGAAGATGGATTAGAGTATTATTGCACGAATGTAAATACTGACAATGTTTATGTGCGAGAATCGAATAAGAAAGAATGTCTGCTCAAAGATTATCGTCCATGGAGGTGAGAGATAGCAAAGACTAAACTATCGCATAACAAAAGATAAATTTATTGAATATAGCAACGTTGCTAAGTTATTTAACATGACAAAAGTTGGATACTTGGCAACGTTGTTTTTATTTTCCCCGCACGATAAAAAGCAGTACCTTTGCAGCAGAAATCAAAATTTAACCTCAAAACAAACAAAATTATGGCAACCTGGAATCCTTTTGAAAATCTAAGTATGGAGCAAGTGTTAAACGGCAATGACGCTACTCCTATTCGTATGAATCGTCCTAAATCCACAAAGGTTAAAAAAATAGAAACACCTATTACTACCAAAGAGATTAAACAGGAGGTTACTACTCCAGTGTTACAAGCTGCAACTTCAAAAGAAGTTCCTACTCCATCTGCATATTATGGCGAAGAGGGTGAGACTGTTGAATTCAAAACATCTTTCTTCTATATTGATGGTTGCATCAAGGAAACTGAACAAATGTACGATGTACTGAAAGAGGTTTGTGCCTTTTTGAATCATAAAGGTGGGGTTATTTATATGGGAGTTCATGATCGTACTGGAAATATTGTTAGTTTGAAGGACGATATGAAGTATTTGTCTATAAAATCGTATGAAAACGAACGTAAAGGTAAGGGTATTTCTTACTACGGAAGAGATGGATATATAAGATGGATTGCTGGATGTATAAGAAAAAAAATTGAATTAGTAAAAAAATATGCCATAGAGATAAAATATGAATTTGATAAAAATGGTGTGTTAGAGATTATAGTTCCTCAAGGTAGGATGGATGTTGCAAGATTGGATAATGGAATAGCATATGTGCGTAGAGATAATGAAGCTATAAAGATGACAGATGAGGCGCAAAAAGAACTATTGCAACAGCGTAGAAACGAATGTACTATGCCAGAACATGAGAAGAAAGCAAAAGAACTGGCATCTATAGTTCGTCAGGCAATTCGTTGTAAGAAGAAAGTAGTAGTGCGAAATTATTCTTCTGGTAATAGCCGAAAAATGAGTGATAGAATCCTGGAAATCTTCATTTGTGATGCGAACAATAGCTACGTATATGCGTATGAGATTTCTACAGATCGAGTAAAACAATTTAAACTATGTAGAGCGGAGTCGATTGAGATTCTTGACGAATTATGGGAACACGAAAAGAAACATATATGCCAAGATCGTGACGTGTTCAATATGTCTTATTCTAACGAGAGCCCATATGAAGATGTAGAAATAGACATGACATTGCGTGCAAAGACATTATTAGAAGAGGAGTATCCAAATTCTAAAAATTATCTTCAAGAACTTTCTAAAACAAAATGGCGTCTAAAAACAACAGTGGCCAATGTGTTGGGTGTTGGACGCTTCTGTATGGGACTTTTGGATGAGATACAAGTAATTCATGGAGATATATTGCGCACTTATATAACAAATTGTATTTCTAGGCAGTTAAGTCGCTATTGCGTCTAATATGTTTAAAAACTTTCAATGCAAAAGGTTACTTTTAACTATTAGAAGCATACATGTATTTGAGATAGCATAAAATTAATAGATATTAATAAATTAAAAATACAAATTATATATGAAAACAAATCGAACATGGGAAGAGTGCCTTCGTACATGGGAAAACTACAAAGAGAAACTGCGTACCTCTAATGAATTAGGTGCTTTACATATCTATAGCGAGATATGTAAAGGAGTAAGATGGCCTTTGATTGGCATATGTTTATCCGTAAAAGAATACCAGCAATTCATGCGTGAAGGACGCGATTTGGATAAGATAATGGGCTTTTGCGAAAGTGGTAGGCAGATCCACGATTATGTACGTATGTATAAAAATACTGGCATAGAGCATACGCTTGGTTTGACTACTCCAAGAAAAGGTTTTTATGCGGTTATTGATGTTCGAGGTGGTGAATTAGTTTGTTACTACAATCACGACCATGGCGATGATTTCCTACCAGAGGAAGTGGAGATTAGTCGAAGTCCACTGTTCAATAAAGCTTCGAATGGTCCTCGTTACGATGATATTAAGATTGGTGATGTTATCCATGTGGATGATACTAAATTAGTAGAGCGCACTTGGAATGGTAGTAGCTACACGACTTATAGTGTAACTTGGCGATTTTACAATCGCTAACTCTAATATGACAACCCTATTCGAATAAATCCTAAGAAAAAACAATAGATTCAAAACTCCATCCATTTCAATCTCAACATCATGTCAACAACTAATTCAAGCCTACCTTTCGATACCTCCAACGAGCCACAAAAGATGGCGTACGACTTGATTGCCAATACCAATGCTAGTTTCTTTTTAACGGGTCGTGCTGGTACAGGAAAGACGACTTTCCTTCGTAAAATTCGTGAAGCTGTTGATAAAAACTTTATCGTAGTTGCTCCTACTGGTATCGCCGCCATTGTAGCTGGTGGCGAAACCATCCACTCATTCTTTGGGATGCCTACTGAAATTCTTACGAAGGATAGTAGTTTCAATATCAATGAAACCAAGCAACGCATCCTACGCAATGTAGACACTATCATCGTTGACGAAGCTTCTATGGTACGTTGCGACATAGTGGATGCAATTGACCGTATCATGCGCACTATTATGCAAAATAACCTACCTTTCGGCGGCAAGCAGATGGTCTTTTCAGGTGATATATTCCAACTAGATCCTGTCGTTATGCGCAATAGTGTTGAAATGGAGATTCTGAAGGATTTATACAATACGGATATGCCTTATTTTTACAAGGCCAATGTCTTCAAACGTACAGAGTTACTATCTATAGAGTTTCAAAAAGTATACCGTCAAGAGGATAAAGAGTTCTTGCGGATTCTCACCAATATCCGCAATGGTGTTGTCAATTGGCCCGACATCAATCGTCTGAACCAACAGGTTGGCAGACAGCCTGCAGAGGGCAACCTTGCCATCACACTAACATCAATCAATAAGACAGCAGAGGAGATCAACCAACGACAACTAGCCAACCTATCTACCCCAGCCACCACATACGAAGGTATGATATCTGGCGACTACAAGGCATCAGACCTACCAGTAGCACAAAGCCTTACACTCAAGAAAGGTGCGCAAGTCATGATGTGTCGCAACGATCAAGCCCGCCGATGGGTAAATGGCACACTAGCAACCATCGTCGAACTCAATGATAATAGTGTTGTGGTCAAAATTAATGACGAGACTTACGAGGTTCATCCTGTAGAGTGGGAGAAAACAAAATATGTCTATGACAAAGAGTCGAAAAAGACCGAACGTGAAATTGTAGGTACCTACACCCAACTACCATTGCGTTTAGCATGGGCGATTACCATCCATAAGAGCCAAGGCATGACATTCGAAAGAATGGTTCTTGATCTTAGTCGCGGAGTTTTTACAGCCGGGCAGTTGTATGTAGCACTCAGTCGCGTAAAATCATTAGATGGTCTATATTTGACCGCTCCTATCAGACCACCATATGTAATGCCGAAAGAGCAAGCCATTACTTTTGCAGCAAATTTCAACAACAAGGAGGCCATTGGCAACAAGATCCGTGTCAGCGAGGCAGTCTATCCATACTTGCGCAAAGGTGATTACGATGGTGCGGTGCAGGCATACTATTTGCAGATGGATGCAGCACGAAAAGAAGGGAATGATATATTAGCAGTAAAGATTGCTAACGAATTGTTAGAACTAATGATTGACGATAGCTGTTTATCAACAGATGCGCTCCAACAAATTCAGACCACCATTGGTTCTGACGAGTGTTTAAATCGCTCTTATTTACAATCATTATTGCTTTATCGTGAAGGCAGATATAAGGAGGCAGATGAGAATAACGTTTCATTTTTCAATCAATATAGAAATAATTTAGATAGCAAGTGCTATTTCCTTCTAGGGCGCACCAACGAGGCTTTGAATGACCCTGCGTTGCAGTTATATCAAATAGCTATTGCCCACAATATCTACTATCTACCTTCTTACCTTGTTCTGCGTTCCTATCTGCACAAGAAAGGGCACTTCTTAGCATTCTGTAATGAGAACGAAGAAACTGACTTTTTTGTTGACTGGAACGATACTACTTTATCACACGAAGATTGGCAAAACAAATATGCCGACTTAGTACAATCCAAGCCCTTTGCCAAACTGCGACAAGCATTGCTAAAACTCAACTTTGAGTCGTTATAGTAGATTCTTATCTCCCTAAATCAGCAACGTTGCTAAGATATTGTTTCATAAACGGAACTTATTTTAGCAATGTTGTTTTTTATACGCTTAGATCAAAAAAATGTAGTACCTTTGCCTCAGAAATCGAAACAACTAGTTTTTCTAGCCATTAGACTTAACCGCTATAGAAATGTAAAAAATTAATCATAACCATTAAATTTTAATAGTATGATCAAAGATGCCGACAAAGATCCAAGAACTTTTGCGTGTGATGACAAATTTTATTATGTAAATTTTGTTGATTCCGACGGGGAGTATGATTCTAGGTTTTCAGTTAAGACGGATAACAAAGTCCATGCTATGAATCGAGCGAAATGGCATATCCGTAACAAAGGGTCGTTATCTAGAATTCCTTATTATGTAACGCGTATTGTTATATATGATAGCAAACGTGGTTATGTCTGTGATTATGCTTGTTAAATTAGACTATGGACTCCCATTTTACTTTTAATTGGAACCATGGTTTTATGTTAAAATATGCAATTTGAATATTATTTATAATTTTCCTTGCACAATTCCAAAAAAAGTTGTATTTTTGCGGTCACTATATGCATACAAAGTTATTTGATCATGGCAATAAAACTTATAAAAGCTTGCAAAGAATTGAATATCGGAATGACCGTAGCTGCGGAGTTTTGCAGAATACAGGGTGTAGAAATTCCGACTGATCCGAATGCACGATTAACCGATGAGATGTTTTTGGCTTTAGCAAGAGAATTTAATAAGGATATGGCTTTAAAGTTGGAAGCAGAGCGTCAATCGCATGAACGCTTTGAACGCGTCATGCATGTGGCGGAAAACATACTGCCTACGACAACAGAAGAAACACATGATGATGGCGTGTTTAGATTGGGTAAGCCTACTCTCAATAGTAAACCTAGAGTAGTAGGAAGTATATCATTAGATGATAAAGTTAATAGCGGTACACCAAAGGTAGGAGATATAATAGAAGGAGTTGTAAAATCGATTAAAGATTTCGGGGTATTTGTGGATTGTGGATTTATGGATGGATTAGTCCATATTAGTGAGTTGGCTGAAAATCCAAATGTCAAACCTCAGCAAGTAGTAAAAATTAGACAAAAAGTACGGGTAAAGGTACTAAAAATCGATATTGGCAACAAGAAATTGAATCTAAGCCTAAAGAAAGCCAATGATAGTACTTCCTCAAATATCAAGAAAAAAAATAATATAACTGACGAACGTATTATAAGCGATATATCTCAAGATATTAAAAATCTTTGGGATTACTATATTAATATTCAGGAGTATCTTCTCCAAGAAAAGTCTCGACCAATAGCAATCAAATCTGATACTATTGATTTTAGAAAGACAGATGGCAAATTCTATGTTGAAATTGATGATGAGAACAAGAATCAAATTCAACAAGTTATAGCGAAGGATTTACATTTAGAGGAATTTGACCTAAATGATAAGTTCGTGTATGTAGATTCTCTTTTGTGGAATACTATGTCGCCTACCGAAAAAGAGAGAATAAAGACTAAACTGAGTTTGTTGAATGCAGATTTAAACATAATACCAACAGTAGATGTTGATATAAAATATGGTCAGGACATAGAGCGATCAGACTTGTTGACCTATGATGAATTGCATGAAATGGATAAAGCAATGCAAGAAGGTACAACTATACATGGAGAAATAGATGATATAGCAGCATTTATATGTAAAGTTAAGTTTGATCAAGAATTTCATATATATAATTTGTTTGGAGAACATGCAATTCGACAACATTCCAACCAGAGACTCACGTACAATCTTCGCTATGCTAATTCGTATATACCTGAAGAGACATATACAGATCTAAGTAAAAACATAGGATTAACACTAAAAAATTACTGTTTATATTTTAAGGTAAATGATGATGACGCAATAGAATACCTGACAGAAAATTATGAGGTAACAAAAAAAGTGTCCGATAGTTCTGTACAGTATAGTAAAGCAAAAAATGCATTTGTATTTGTAAGGAAAATAACAGCCAAATGTAGGTATAAAACTATCTTAGAGAAAGAAATACCTAATAATATCGCTACATTTATCAATGGTATGAAGTCATACTATACTGGCGATAATGTAGCAATTGCATGTGATTTTAATTATTCCTTTGAACGCGATAAGTTTAATGAGCATCTTGCAAGAGAGTTGTATCAGCATTTGATGAGTTCTGGTATTGAAGGTGTGTCCTTGAATTCAAGAACCCAAACTATTGGCATAGATTTTAAATGGAGGTATGAAAAACTTCAAGATAAGATCAATGCTATTACCTCATTGATGCCTGGAGTAATTATCGAGTTGAGTGAAGCACATAAATTCAAATGTAAAGTACAAAATTCTTTTGTAGGTTATGACAAACTAAAAGAAGTATTAGAGGATACATTTGAGAATATACGTATTATTCACGACGATATTAAGCAATCGATATATATAAGACTGGATTGTCCAGATTATGAATTTTATGGTGACTTAAAAGCATTGCTCCTAAAGAAACTTGATATTTTAGGATATAGCGAATCTATGATTAAAACATATGATTCTAATCCAGAGAAGGTACGATTGTCATTTAGCTTTGATGCGGAGGAATATGAAAAGGATAAAGTAGAAACATTATCAGAGTTGCGTCTTTCGGATTTTGCTTTTGAGATAGACGGTAAAACGATACCGTTTGGACGATTATTAAAGATAGAGTATCCTAAGTTGTATTTTGACGTTTCGGATCAAGATGATAGAAAAAATGAGTTGATTATTGAGGTATTGCAAAATAAGAGTGTAGATTATTTTGTTCCTGTGTTGACAGGAGACCGTGAAAAATTATCTCGTTTAAAAACGACATATGGAAAAGCGACATCTGGCAGTGGGCTGCTGAATGGGAATATGAGCCAGTTTATGTTTGATTCGTCTCTCGCAACAAAAACAGAGGATATTCATGATATCATAAAACCTGATGGCGTAGCATATTCTGAAATTGAGAAGAACTTATTGAATAAGCATATAAACAAATCTCAAAAGAAGGCGATTCTAAAAGCGATGTATGCGGAAGACCTTGCTGTGATACAAGGCCCTCCTGGAACGGGAAAGTCAACTGCTATTTCTGAATTAATGTGGCAGCTAATTAGACGTGGCTTTTCGCATGGAGAATCGCCCGAAACCATATTGCTTACATCAGAAACTAATTTGGCCGTAGATAATGCAATTGCTCGTACTATCAATAACAAGACTAATCTAGTCAAACCAATTCGTTTTGGAGACGACGAGAAATTAGCCCCAGAAGGTCTACAATTCTCGTTAAAGTTGATGAGCGAGTGGGTGGAGCATGGAGATGTAACTTTAGAAGATGAGTATGTAGATGGCGAGGGAAAAGTGAATTTGGTGTTGAAGAATTGGCTTGATAATATATCTCGACGTTCTTTTATGGGGTATCAAGATGGAGATATAGATGTAATCAATAGATGGAGAAAGATATTAGCAGAACCATCGAGGGAGATACGTGAGTTAGTTTTGCACCACTACCAAAGAAATTGTAATGTAATTGGCGCAACATGTAGTTCAATAGGTGTGGAGCGTGCTGATAGGATAGGAAATACCTCGTTTTATAGAAATTATCAAAGGATATTCCCACATCAGAATGACCCAGATCAGCCAGTGAGTTTTACAACTGTCATTCAGGACGAGTCATCGAAAGCGACCCCCGCCGAATTGATACAGCCATTTATATATGGTAAACGTGCAATAGTAATAGGCGACCATAGACAATTGCCTCCAATGCTCGATCAAGAAGAAATAGAAAATGTTTTGAAGGTTGCATTGGACAAATCCCAGTCCACTGAAGAAAGTGAAACTATCAAGCGATTACAGACATTGGTTAAATCAAACTTTAAGGAGTTAGAAATATCTCATTTCCAGCGCCTATATGAAAAAGTGGATTCTTCGCTCAAGGCTACATTCAATATGCAATATCGAATGCATCCAGATATAAATGAAGTGATAGAGCAATTCTATAAAGAGGATGGTGGCTTAAAGTGCGGATGGGTAATACCAGAGGATGCTGGTGTGAATGACCCTGATATGACTAATCCTGCATCTAGATATCATGGAATAAATATCGATGGAATATTGGATGAGAATACACACGTGTTATTTATCAATTCAGATAGTCCAGAGATGATGGATGGTACATCGCGTGTGAATATAGGTGAGATTGAAGTTGTAGATAAATTGTTGTCTTATTTTGAAAATTCAGAATCATACCAGAATTTTATTAATCATTATACAGCAGAAGAGGATAAGCAGATAGGAATTATTAGCTTTTATGGCAAGCAAGTTCGTTTGTTAAGTAATATAGCAGCAAAACACACCAAACTACCTCTATCGCGCGTTAGTACAGTTGACCGTTTTCAAGGAATGGAGAGGAATGTGGTGATAGTATCCATGGTGCGTAGCAATCGTATTCAGGCAAGTAGGAATCAAATGCCTAATTTGAAAAAGTACCCATATACAGGTGGATATCCCGAGCAGAAATCATTGGGCTTTGCACAATCTCCTAATCGCTTGAATGTAGCATTGTCGCGTGCGAGAAGATTGCTTATAATTATAGGAAACGAAGAGTTGTTTACTCAAAAGGAAATTTATAGAAACTTATTTGATACCATTCGTAATAACCCTAATAATCGTATTCTAAACAGTTCTCAATTATGAATAAGATAGAAGAAATAATCAATAATAGCGTATATATCTATTCAAATAATACTGTTTGGGATTTGAAAAGATATAAGTACCATGTCTGGGGTTGGGAAGCTATGGATATGCCTGATGAATGTTTTGTGATATGTACTCTTATTGCAGAGTCTGAAGATGGACATGTTGAGAGTATGATATTGGGAGAGATGTTAGGCTTTGCAATGCGAAATCAAATAGAAGACGATAAGACCTTGGTTTATAAAGATAAATCTGAGGTGAATCTATTCTTTGATATTCTTGATCTTGTAAAACAAAAGCGTCTCATACGGCAAGATGGTAAATATTGGGAGTTGACTGAACTGGGAAAAATAGCCTTAGAAGAAAATAAGGTGTTTAAGTTTTATAAAGGCGATGTAGAGGTGTATGAGCATGAAAAATTGTTAACATCGGATAATGAACCGTATAAACTATTTCCATTTAGAGAAGATTTGGGTCTCACGGCATCGCTGAATATTAAATTTCCAATGTGGCCTAATGACAATGAGGTATATAATATCATTTACCGAGAAAAAGATGAGACATTGGAGTACCTAACCAATCAAATAGGTAAACCAGATGTACATTTATATTCTGCAGAACTATTAGAATTGTACGAAAAAGATAAAAAGTATGTCAAGGTGTCTTTGTACAATCAAGATGGGGTGCACATACCAATCATACATGGAGGAGAAAATATAGCCCCCTTGACAACGTCATTGCTTAATGCAAAAGCAAATCAATGGATAAAAGATTATATCGTATTAGAGTGTTTGTTCCAAAAACTTTGGAATGATTCAAATGCAATATTGAATTATGAAACGCTATGTCCATATAAACAATTTATTAATTTTGAAAAATTAACTATCGATAACAGATTGGACTGGCGCGATGAATTGGTATTTGATTTTATCGTAGAAGAAGCGACCGCTGACTGTTGGGAGAATATTTCAAAACATTGTGATATCGATATTATCAAGGATAGGTTAAATGCTCATTTGAATGATTGGAGTTGGGATGTACTATCGCAGCGTATTGATGACGACTTCTTGCGAGTTCATTTCTTGGATTATCCATGGTGTGTTGAAACCATCTCTGATGACGATAATAGGTCAATCGAAGTAATACAAGAATTAATATTACTAGATGATACTAATACAGATTTGTGGCTATGGGACAAATTAGAAAAGAGGCTTGAGGCAGATTTTATATGGGAACATCTCGATGTGGTGAATGTAAACCTAAAGAAATTTACAGAAGATACAGAAAAATGTAGAAAAGCGATAACTACTTATCCCGAGAAGCAATGGGATTGGGAGAATATAGAAAACCAGTTTGATTTGGATTTTATAGTCTCTTCAATCGGTTCATTTTTGCCTTATCTTAAATTTGAGCCATTGTTTGATAGGATGTTTTCTAAAGCAGGTACGGATAAATACCTTACTAACGATTTTTGCCATACTATTATCGAACAAAAAGATACTTATGCGTTGGCAAGATTGAATCTTAATCAGAAAGCATATTGCTGGTCAATTAAGAATATAAGTTTCTTGGCAAAAGCAAATTTGATAACTTGGAAATCTACACCTTTGGTATGGGGATTTGAGTATAATCCAAATGTAAATTGGTCAAAACCTATATTCTCAGAATTTCATAAGAATATAGAAAGTGAGGATGGATACAATACAGTATCTTCATCTATCGCAGATATCTCGTTGTTGATTGAGTATCCGGATTTTGCATGGAACTGGGACTATATTTCTAGTAATGACAATTTGATATATCAAGAAGAGTTGTATATCCACTTTAAGGACAAAATCAATTGGGCTATATTACTAAGGAATATAAATGATGTTTCTATCATAGAATCTATAAATGATATAGATAGATGTTTAGGAGACAAATCATCGGCATGGACTGCTTTTTCTGAAGTAGTAACTGTACCAACTTATATACAGCAGCATAGAGATTATCCATGGGATTGGACGGTACTAACAGAACGAATGTTCCCAAGTTTGAGGTTATCTGGATTGAGTCATCCGTTATATATAAATAAGTGGAATTGGACTTATTTATCTGAGAATTTGGAATGTGATTTT
>JAEIGA010012480.1_pt1 | contig 12892 bp, 7 predicted proteins | sample 9270691 | NCBI WGS metagenome assembly JAEIGA01 (sample SAMN17057246, study PRJNA624740) | gut metagenome | biome: biome; isolation source: fecal sample | host: Bos grunniens | place: China: Xizang | collected 2019 | reverse complement strand
GCCCTCGCTCCACTAGACCAACTAGACCAACTAGATTAACTAGCCCCACTAGGTCCACTATATCCCCTAAGCGCCCCAGAAAGTTGATTGGGGCGCAATGTTGTCTCTATTGTCGTCAATAAATCCCCTAAGCGCAAGTTGTCTACATTGTCGTCAATCCCCTTTTTTGTTTTGCTCTCCAAATGCGGCATAGCTGCATTTCATTAGAGCAAAAACAAAAATTTTCCTTGATTTTTAATTATTTTTGTAGCCTTCATAGAAGGCTTATTTTTGTTTAATATTAATTTACAATAATTGTCTTAAAAAATCCCCCCAAATTACCCACCAGCTGTTAGTCGTTTATTAGTGATAAGTTAGTGATAAGTTAGTTATTAATTAGTGATGTAGTGCCTATCGGTATCCAAGTTCTATCCAACTTTTAGGCAAAAATTCACATTTTTTTGTAAACGTTTGCATAATTCGAAAAAAATGCGTAACTTTGCGGCGCTAATTGTGCGTAATCCGCCCTCGCGCATATACGCACGCGGAAAAACGACACACTTTCGCATACGCCAAGAGACGCTATTTTGTTATGAACAACATTACAAATCACACACCTATCTCCCTACGTATCAGCATTATACTGCTGATAACTTTTGTGTGGGCGATGCCACTTCTAGCTAATTTCAATCTCCCCACCAGATTCGGAACCAATAACCCCAACAAGATCGATAACCCCAACGTGGAGGCGGAGCGCAAGAATAACTTCGGCTACCAAGCCTATCATTCCACCATCTACGACCCATTTGGCAACGAGACCCCTTCCTCTGGCGGAGGAGGTACTCCCGATAATGGCGACGGCAATGGCAGCGGCGAAGATGTCGGTATCCCCGATTGGGCAGACACACCAAGCGAACCACTACCATTGGGCGACGGAACCATTTTCCTCCTGCTCATAACTGCAATAATGATTACAACAATATTCATCAAACAACGCAAACAAAAACAAATCATAACTCAAACCAACAATAACTCAGACAACAACTCAACCACTCAAATGACAACCCGCAAGCAGACATACCAATCCCTCCGCCAAAAGCTCTTCCTGCTCTTGGCATTCGTCTGCGTAGCGGGACAAGCCAACGCAGATCGAACCATCTATTTCAGACCTTCAACAATTCCTGTAGGTGATAACCAAGTAGCTTGGGCAAAAAAAGGTTCCAACGCGTGGTTTCCAATGTTACGAGTAAATAACTACGGAACAACAGGCACTAAAACAGCACAAAACAATCATTATCTATCAACATACATAACCTCTGATATTTTGGATGAAACGCAATCACGTTTCTTAAAATACACTATTTACAACGAAGACACAGATGGCTTCGCGTTTTATCGTGTAGATGACGATGATAAAGGTAACATGACCACTAGCTATTGGAAAGATAAATTTTGTGCAAACCTAACCGCCACAACAGTAGATGAGACCTATATTTTAAACTGTACGCCTAATAATGGTTGGTGGGACTACAATGATAACGTGACAGAAAAAGAAACATGTACCAGCGCAATGTTCATGATTCAGAATTTTTCTGATTTTAATTTGATTGGTATTAGAGAAGGTACTTGGGGTACACATGGCTATGGCGGTCAGAACACTGATGGCTCTTGGATAGATTATGGATATTATCTTGCGTATTACATCGAAAATACTGCACATTGCTATTTTGACAATAGTGCAAGCAAATGGGGAACGCCTATGTTTGCACGAGGAAAAGATGTATATTCATACAAAGATCCAACTACAAAATTGGAAGGTACACAATTATACTACACCAAATTAGCGGGAAAAAGCAATATCGCATATAGAAAATTTCTCTATATTGATAATAACACAAGCACATGGGAAGAAAAAGAAACCTTTTGGAAGGACTATATCGATAGTTACATATCTAAAACAGATATAGATGCAAATAAACTTGAGACTGTTGTTGAACTGTGTCCGACACGCTCGGCACTCATGAACAACATTAAATTAGATGGCACTATTAACCTTTTTACGCCTGCGACAACAAATCAAGCAAATTTAAATCGACAAACAATTACTAGCTACGCGGATTTAAATAAAAAACTAACGCTTAAAGTTTCATCTGTAGGAGATGGCGCCATAACATGTAACACCTACAAATTGACAGGAGAAGGAGTATCTCAATCAAATACTCTAACAGTGTCCAAAAATCAATCAAAAACTACAGGTGACGCTGCATATACAGCAGATGTAACCTTAATCGCCACACCACGAACAGATTATGAATTTGTAGGTTGGTACGCGGGTACCAATGCGGAATCCCTAATCTCCACAGAGCAAACATACAAAACTACAAAAACTAACAGCGAAAGCACTATCACCGCTAAATTTCAGCCAATACTAATCTCCCAAACCGTTGCGGTAGAAACAGAGGGAGGCGGAACGGGTAACATTATAAGAGTAAGTTACAGCGATGGAATATACAACAGATTTCAAAGTGGTGGCACGAAGATCGACTTTAAACCATGGATGAACTCACAATACACCGTTACTGTGGAGTCTATCAAAGAAGGATATATTTTTGCGGGATGGTATTATAATGGAGAACTTCAATCTACCAATCAATCTTATAGCTTTACGGCTAACATCGAAGGAGCTACCATAACAGCACGCTTCGTGTTGCCACAAGCAGAGCACGCCATCGCCCTATTGACCTATGACCCAACATACAACGAATACAAACCAGTCAACCCTGGCGGTTCGGTAACATATACCACCAAGAAAGCCAATGGCTCTCAATTAGAAACTGTCAGCTGTTCCACAGAGACTGCCACTACCTTCACCGCTGCCAATAATCAAACCGTCACTCTGAGTGCCACAGCTAAAACGGAGTATGACTTCATCGGCTTCTACGAAGGCGAAACCCTCCTTGCTGAAGGTGGAGAAGAAGCAAAAGCTTACACCTACTCCTACACTGCAACCACCAAGGGGCGCTATATCACAGCTCGCTTTGCACCAAAGCAGTGCCACCCAATCATCCTCGTGCCCAACAGCGCTGGTACATATACCATTCGATTTGGCATGGACAAAGACAAACCAGAGAATTTTTATTCCAAAGAGTCAAGCCTAACAGACACGGTAATCACCTATGCACCATATAGTTACTTCTACACCGTATCGAGCGCCAAACCTATCTTGGGCTACAAGTTCGACCACCACGACGCATCTCCAAAAAGCACAAATGAGAATTATTTTCCATGTGGAAAATTCCATAACCAGGCTCAAACAGATACCAGCTACGTTGTGGTTAGTTTCCTCCGCGACGAAGATCAAGTGGTATATCTCGATCTCAATAATGGTCAATGGGCTAGAGACAACTACACCACGTATTGGGTATATGCATACGACACAACCAACATATATCATAAGCGAGATAAAAAGGATAACACAATTATTTTAAGACGTGGTACTTACACTTGGCTACCAATGACTCCAATTACAGAGAACTCATTATACTCCTGTACTATTCCACGCAACAAGTACTCGCATATCATGTTTGTTCAATTAAAGAATGATGTCCTAGAAGCACCTACTCTTACTATAGAAAGTTATAAAGGTCAGAATCTTAACACCACCAAGTTCTTCACTATCCCTGCGACACGAATGAACTGTATGAAGCTGAAGTCGGCCTACAATTCTTCCATTGGTGATGGTGGTGGATACGAAGACATGTGGACTGAGCCTCCTACAGAAGTAGGAGACTTCCGATTGGTATATATCGAACAAACCGCAGAAAACCAAGATAATATTACGGAAGATTACACCTTCGACGACGCTGGTCTAATCAAAAAGAAAGCAAATAGCCTAGACACCATCAGCTTACATATATATAATAGGGTGTCAGATGACGGAACAATCGACGGCATGAACAACCCAGAGATCCTTTTGCAAAAATGCACAGCAATGGTAGACAATAAATGGGAAACCATTGAGCGTCGCATGATCTTCGGTTCACTCCGTATCGCCAGCAAAGGCGCCATCAAAATGCCTGGTCGCCGCAACTCGAATACAGCTACACTCGTTATCGATGATGGTATTGACATCATCAAAGACTACGGCAACGACCAACACAACGGCTCTGGCGTATGGAACTTCGTCATCAGCCAAGACGACGCAGGCAATGCGACCATCCTCGCGAACGAAACCCATCGCTACAACGGCGACTACTACATCCGTACCACCAATGCTCCTGGACAGTACTACCAATATACCCACCCAGGCAACATCATGACCTACTCGGCATATGCCGCTGCTAACAGCGACTACACCGACTACTTCATCCGCTATGTGGACATCAACGAAGATGGCACACCTACGGCCGAAGCAGGCAAGCACCCACTCGTAAAGTTTGCTATCGCCAACGACCACTCGGTGTATCTAAACCGCGAGTTCATGATGGAAAACAAGTACGGAGTTGACCAGTTCGTAGTAAATAAAGATGGAGCAGGAGCACCTAACCTCCCTGCAGACGCCAGCGTACGCTTCGGCTGGGACCGCGTCACCAACCATCTTACCCGTGCATACATCGCCAATACTACCACCAAGGACAACGAGTACCTCGTAGTAGAAGGCACCAATATCGGTTCACCACAGGGCGACGCCGCATACTTTACCGACAACTCCAACTGGCTGTATAGTATCGACTTAGATAATGCAACTGCTAGTGCTGCTGCCAAGGTCAAAGCCAAGATGAACGGCAACTACCAATACTTTGTAGGTACAGAGCAAACAAACGAGACACTCATCAGCGGTAATGGCGAAGGCACCTACCCTATCCGTCTGCTCTATGACTTCAAGGATGATCGTTTCACTACCATCTATCACCCTCAAGGAACCATCAACGGCGCAACAGACCTCCAAACCCCAGTGATGATCGAGCGCGAACACAACAACGCTCCTACGCAGATAGTTTTCGAACAATCTGCTACCATCAAGGCCACAGGTACTGGCGAAGACCAATATACCCACCCTGCCTACGCCGTCATGACTTTCCTAGGCAACATACTCACCGACCCCGTCATCACTCACCACGAGAAGATGTTCTACTGGGTGTCCTTCCCATTCGATGTCAAGATTAAAGACATCTTCGGCCTCGGCAACTACGGCAAGTACTGGATTATGCAGGAGTACAACGGCGCACAACGCGCTCAACATGGATTGAAATATACCAACTGGCAGTACATCACCAACACAGGTGCTACATTATATGCCAACACGGGCTACGTTATCTGCCTCAACTACGGACAGTTAGTCACCGACGGTATTGTCACAAAAGACAACAAAGTTAGTCTCTATTTCCCATCTTGCAGCGCAGTGAGCCCCGCGGATATCCAGCAGCAAGACCCTGTGACTGTAAAATTGAAAGAGTGGGAAGCAGGTACGAATATAGCATGGAACCACTTAAACTGGCATCTCATCGGCGTGCCATCCTTCGCTACGCCAGAGTTCACACGCGAGACAACGGAATTGCCATTCCTATACGAGTATTGGCACCCAACAGATGGCTATGCTGCCATTGCCAATGGCGAGGAAGGTGATTTATTGCCTATGCACTCCTACATGGTGCAATATGCGGGCGACATCACATGGGAAAGCGTGGTGAACACTAGCACCCCTCAAGGACTTGCCGCTAAAGCTAGCGCCGAAGACAAACCTGTCATGCTTCGCCTTGAACTCCAACAAGCAGGCAGCACCCTCGACAAGACATACGTTCAACTCCGCAACGATAAGGGCACCAAGAGCTTCGACCTCAACCTCGACCTCTCGAAGATCATCAATGCGGGCGCGAACATCTACTCCGTCGTCAATAGCGACCAGATGGCAGGTAACGCCATGCCAAAAGTGGAGACCGTTCTCCCTATTGGAGTAGTCATCTCCGCAGCAGGCGAATACACCTTCGCCATGCCTAAAGGCACAGAGGGTATACTCGTAGAACTCATTGACTATGAGCAAGGTACATCCACCAACCTCCTACTAGGCGACTACACCATCACCTTGCCAAAAGGCACTTTTGACCAGCGCTTTGCGCTCCGTCTCGTGCCTGACAAAGTGGCAACAAGTATGGAGAATATCGGCGGTGCTAACGGCGAGAAGCAAGACGTACGCAAGTACATTATCGACGGCTTGCTCTACTTGCAACAAGGTCAACACCTCTACGACGCCCAAGGTCACCGCATTCAATAAATACAATTGTTAATTTATTTGACGATAATGGAGACAACATGATCTTTGTTGTCTTCCTATTTGGTTTGTAGAATCGGCGCTAAATGGCGGTATTTTTAGCAATAAAACAAATCAAATTGACAATTATTGCATTTTTTTAGCAAAAATCTTGCACAATTCAGTATTTTTTCTTAACTTTGCACGCTTAATTATAAACTGCGTAAATATGCATAATTGTACATCTTTTATACGCCGAACTATCTGGATGATTGGTCTGATGTTGTGGGGCATAGTTTATTGCCACGCATACAACTTCCAATCCACCTCTGCCTATCGTAATCCTCGCGCTCAATACAGCCAAAGTACTGGTTTCAACACACCTAACGGAGGAGGAAGAATCACTGACTTCCCTACTCCTGTCACAGCCACCTTCAAAGGAGGATACCAGCAATCGGCGAATAGATTAATCGGCGATGGCGTGAATATCTACGAGCCGTTCACCCCTGGTAATCCTAGCGATAATAATAATCCATCTAATACTGGGGACACATCGGATGACGATGAAGAGGAGGTAATCCCAGGTACGCCTAGCGACCCACGTCCTCCTACAGAATACCCAATCGGAGAACCATGGATACTATTATTCTTTGCCACTATCGCCACTGGCGTAATTTATACAAGAACTAAAACACTAACTTCAGAAAAGCAATAAATATATGAAACACAATATACTTAAAATATTTTTCATCTCGCTGATTCTTCTATTGGGAGTTAGTAACGCCTGGGCAAAGAGATTCTATTTCGAAGTTCCTAGTCATTGGGAAAGAACAGAAAATACTGTATTCAAATTACGCCTCTATACTGGAGAAGATCATCCAAATGGTTGGTCTAAACCTCTACAAAAAGTAGAAGGCTCTTCCAACATATACTACTATGACAATTCGACATACACGCACGTACAATTTTGTCAAATGAAAGAGGGAATGGAGAATGAGATTTATCTCCAAAACACCAAATACAATACCACTAAAACTGAATTCCCACAAACAGAGAAGAACCTATTAAAGGTAACATCTACTGTACAAGCGCAAGACAATAAAGACAACTACATACAATACATTGTAGGAGAATGGGATTATAACATCTTCACTGCCCAAAATGTGCATTTTATATTTCAAAATATGCAACAACAATGGAGAAACCCTAAATTGTTGATTGGAACAAAAACCAGGTACACCATATACGACTTAGCTAAAGTCACAAATTCAATAGCATTGCATCATCTCCATATAAACGAGCTTCAATTTATTGGATATACCATCATCAACAGCAATGAGCAAACTGGTGAATTTGAAGGATCATTCTTAGAGAAAATTGCCCAATACACACAAGACAACCGAACAAAAATATATTACGAACCATTAACCGGTAATGTATTTCATATATTTAGCATCAACGAAGATCACAAGCGCAGTATCAGCAATATAAACTATTTAAACACCACATTAACTATACGCTGCGAGGTTTCTTATGATGGTGGTGTAACATACGAAAGTACAGGCACTCTACCTGTAAATATAACAACTACCACGAAATACTTTGGTGAGAATTGGGATAATATGGATCAAGAAGGAACAATTACATTAACCAAAGGCAGCAATATTTTCCAAGCGAGCACAACCTTAGGTTTTGAAAATCTGATTTACTTATCAGCTAACGATTGTAATACTGATCTATACAAGGTTGTTGGATGGAAGAAAGGGGATGTAATTCAATCCTATAACCCACGACCATATAGAAGAACAGGTTTAGACGAAGAAACTGATTTTGTATTACTTCTCGAACGCATTAATCCTAATCAACCATGCGCAGTGACATTTGTACTTGAAGATAACAATATCCCATCCCAAGTGGTAGCTCCAAATACAAGAGCACAGAAACCTGTGATTGAATCAATTGTTCCTGGAAAAATTTGCAAGTGGTACTCTGATGGCAGCTATCAAAATGAATTTAATTTCGACACGCATATTATTGAGGATATTACCCTCTACGGAGCATGGGTTCCGGAAGCTGAAGTAGGAGACTATCGCCTACTCTATGTAGAGCAAGTTGTAGAAAAATCAAGCGTAGATGGAGAGGAATGGAAAACGGTAATCACCCGCAAAAAAGCGCATCCATCAGATATCATTAAAAAACGTACCGAAACTGAAACCGACATCGTCAGTTTGCACGTTTATAATAAGAATACGTATCAAGCTATCAAACGATATATCGGAGAAGAACCAGATTATTACGATAGCCCTAGCAACTCTGCCGTAGTTTTGCAACGATATGATGGTGCCAAATGGGTGGATATAGAACACCATATGGTGTTCGGTCCTCTTGCCGCTGTCCCTGAAGTGGGTATGTTGCCAGGAAGACGCAATGTAGGTGAGGATATCAACCTCATTGACAAACTAGAAGCTGACCCAGGTATCTTCAACAACGACATAGTTGAAGAACTTGTCGCAAATCACCGCTACAAAGGCAATGGCGTTTGGAACTTCCCTATCAAGCAAACGGTAAACGGAAGTAATGTAACTGCCGAATTGGTGCGCGAGGATGTTGTGCCATACAAAGGCACCTACTACATCCGTACAGCCAATGCCAAGGGCGGATGGAACAACTATAAAAACAACTCCGATAACCACATGACCAAATCGGAGTATCAAACTAGTTTAAAAGTTGAGAATGAGGAGTTTACACAATACAATTGCAAGCGAGTGAAATTGGATGAACGCGATTCTAAGTTCGTACACTTCGTGGTGGCGAACGATTACGCACAAGCTATATCCGACACACTGATTGCTGACCGAGCAGACATACTTGGCAACGCATTGAGCCAAGAGCAAATCATTGTGGGCGATAATGCCGAATTACCTGCTAACTCCGATGTCAACATTCGTTTCTCATGGAAAGAGGAAAACAATGCCCTCCATCGCGCCTACATCAGCCACGCCGAAGCAGACAATGCCAACTTCCTACTTTTGAATGATAAAGCTTCTGCAAACACATTATTTAACTTGAATAAAGACAATAACGGTAATCCTGTAGCTCTTACCAATAAGCAGCAACTCTTTACCTACAACGACCACAATCATTACCAAACTAACTTGCGCGCAAAAACCAATGCCCCCGTCACACTGACAGCTACATATGCCGACAAGACACAAGACCTCAAAGGTACAACCGTAACACCATTCACCCTCTTTGAAGGTAATGCAGAGGATCAAGATGTCTATCCTATTCACGCGCTCTACAACTTCGGCGAGAACCAACTCTCTACATTCTATCTACCTATAGGAGATGAGTTTGCAAATAAAGATATGGCGATTGAAACGGATGTGATGATTGTCCGCAAAAACCACGAGCAAGCCAATCAGTTGCTCTTGACCAAAAACGCCCGCACCATCAATACGGGCAAGACCGCCTATGGCGCACTTACCTTCACCTACGAGCATTTAAGTAGCAATAGTTGGGCAGCAGCCAACGACAAGACTTTCTATTGGATTTCCTTCCCATTCGATGTTCAGTTGAGCGACGTATTTGGTTTTGGTAAATACGCAGTACACTGGTACATAGAGTATTACGATGGAGCAGAGCGTGCAGAAAAGGGTCTTTTCCTCGACTCTGGCACCTACTGGAAGTATGTAACCAAGAAAGAAGCCTCCACCTTTGAACTCAAAGCCAATACGGGTTATGTCCTCTGGCTAAACGTGCCTCGCATCCAAAGCGATGGGTTGCTCAATAACTACAACGCACAAGAGATCACCCTCTTCTTCCCATCCATGAATCCTATTCAAAAGCAGTTTGGACAAGAAACAAACGTGATGCACGATCTAGAACCACACATATGCAACATCGAGCGTCGCAAGAACGAAGATAGTAACTGGCATCTGATTGGTGTACCATCCTATGCCAATACTACAGAAACCACACAAACAAGCAATACAGAGTTTGTTTATGACTACCTCCCTGCTACAGATACATACGAAGCCGTATCATCATCTATGATCAACAATCGTGAAGGTGGTTTTAGGTCGATGTATGCATATATGGTACAGTTTGCTGGAACTATCAATTGGTCCACTGTCATTAGAGAGAATACACCTGCATCTCTTGCTGCCAGAAAAGAAACAAGCGACAACGAAGAACGCCAATTGCGCCTTGAATTGCGACAAAACAATGTTTATGCTGACCAAACATTTGTACATTTGCAAAACAACGAGGCAACGACCGCCTTCGATATGAATAGAGATCTCACCAAGATTATCAACGCAGGTGCAAACATCTACTCTATCACAAGCGACAACGTGGACGTAGCGGGTAATATCATTCCTATGGAAGAAGCAACCCTCATGTTGGGCGTTGAGCTCCAAACTGCAGGCGAATACACCTTCGCCATGCCAGAAGGCACAGAGGGAATGGTAGTAGAACTTATTGACTACGAGACTAATACACGCACTAATCTATTATTGGACAACTATACCGTCACTCTCTCAACTGGCATCAACGAAACACGCTTCGCGCTCAGCATTCGCCCAGACAAGACTGCCACCAGCGTGGAGAATATAGGTGACGAGGCAACAGGCGCCAAGAAGTATATCATCGACGGCCAACTATACCTCCAAAAGGATGGTACAGTGTACGATGCACAAGGTCGTTCGCTATAAGAGCAGCGAGGTATTGTATAGAGGCTAGAGGTTAGAGGTTAGAGGTTAGAGGCTAGAAAAAAAAATAAAGAGTTGAGCGGATTGCTCAACTCTTGTTATTTATATGCTAGCAAAACTAGTAGAACTAGAAAAACTAGAAATCACACTAACTGACAGATCAATTGTTCCTCCGAACCTGGCAAGAGAGTGATAGGTGGCAACTCGATCATGGTATAGGCGCCAAACAGCCCTTTCTGCTGCATGCGAACTGCCGCGCGTGCGCATGAGACCATCACCTGCGCCGTCAAGGCGGGGTTGTTGATGGTCATATTGAACTCAAAACGTTGGTTATGCGTCTCACCCGACACGCCACTACGAACGAGATTCACTCCATGTGCCACATTATTAAGGGCTTTCACATCCTCCACTACCACCATATGCGTCTCGTCATGCGCAAAATAGTCGTCCGCCAAAAGGAGTTTCTCTACCTCAGCACGATCGGCACCTGCCTCTAGTTCTACATACACCATACGGCGGTGCACACCTGTACCGAGAGGGATAGTCATGGATAGGGCGTCCTTCACTCCAGGAATAGCTTTGGCAGCTACGGTATGTCCCATCGAGCGACCAGGACCAAAATTAGTGTAGGTAATTCCCTGTGGCGCTAACGCCAATAGCAAGGCACGTACCACAGAATCAGAACCCGGATCCCACCCCGCCGAGATTACGCTAACTGCCTTATTCGCCTGAGCCACAGGCATAAGCGATTGGCGAAGAGGATAAATCTGATTGTGGATATCAAAGGAGTCCACCGTACAGATTCCACGCTGCAAGAGTTTTTGTGCAAAGTTCTCTACTTCGCGGGTAGGGGTACAGAGGAGTACAGCATCTGCTTGGATGTCGTCTAGGTTATCGTTGTGATGATAGATGCCCGCAAGCTCCATATCGGGAGCTGCCTTGATCGCCTGCTCCGCAGCGCGACCGATATTGCCATATCCTAAGATTGCTACTTTCATAGAAAGTTATAAAAGTTTTAAGTGTTTTAAAAGTTATTTCTCTGCAAAGGTACGCAATTTTCATGATTTTAGCAAACATCTTCGACAAAATATACTTTTTTTATAAAAAAAGTTTGCGTATGTGCATTTTTTGTAGTACCTTTGCGCCGATTTTCGACTATAGTCTCTGGCGATCAGCATAGAGTGCGCAAAATCAACATGATGAATGGGGAAACCCGTTCGATATTTTGCGGCTCGAACAGTAGTGTATACTATAGTTACTTAACCCATTAAAAAACAAATCGAAATGGATTTAATGAAAATTGCCGAAGAGGCATTCGCTGGCGAGAAGAAAGAGTTTCCAGCATTCGCTGCAGGTGATCAAGTGACTGTAGCTTATCATATTAAAGAGGGTAACAAGGAGCGTATTCAAGAGTTCCGCGGTGATGTAATTTGCATCCACGGTAGCGGTGACAAGAAGCGTTTCACTGTTCGCAAGATGTCAGGTAACGTAGGTGTAGAGCGTATCTTCCCTATGGATAGCCCATTCATCGAGAACATTACCGTAAACAAATACGGTAAAGTACGTCGCTCTAAATTGTACTACTTGCGTGCTCTCACTGGTAAGAAAGCTCGTATTCCAGAGCGCCGCGTGAAGTAAAAACATGCCACTTCGTGACAGTTTAGAATTTAAAGCGTAGAGTTTAAAGGCTAAAGTGTCACGATAATTGCCAAATGGTGTAATGGTAGCACTACAGATTCTGGTTCTGTCTGTCTGGGTTCGAGTCCTAGTTTGGCAACACAAATAAGAATCTCCTTTGGGAGGTTCTTATTTTTTTCATACTTTTGAAGATCGTTCTTAAAATCCCATAAATCTAATACCCATAATTATCAACATACTTTGAAGAACTAGATTCGTCTCGCGCGTGCGCGCGAACTTATTTATATATACATGCCATCCGATTTATATATACATG
>JAEIGA010012479.1_pt1 | contig 12893 bp, 6 predicted proteins | sample 9270691 | NCBI WGS metagenome assembly JAEIGA01 (sample SAMN17057246, study PRJNA624740) | gut metagenome | biome: biome; isolation source: fecal sample | host: Bos grunniens | place: China: Xizang | collected 2019 | reverse complement strand
CGTGGTTTACTTGGTAGAGAGAAGGGTATTGCTTGTATTCTTGGAACGGGAGCGAATTCGGGAGTTTATGATGGTGAGACTTTGATTAAAGGTGTTTATGCTGGCGGTTATATTTTGGGGGATGAAGGTTCGGGTGGTGTACTTGGTAAGTTGTTGATTTCGGATTGGGTGAAGAAACAGATGCCACAAGATATTTATGAAGCTTTGACTGAGGAGTATGGTTTGACTTATCTTGGTGTTGTTGATAGAGTTTATAAGCAACCATTCCCTAATCGTTGGTTGGCTCAATTTACAAAGTTTATGTTGGCTCATCGCGATAATGCTTATATTCACAATTTGCTTGTAGGTGCATTTAAGGCTTTTTTTGATCGTAATATTAAGCAATATTCTGAATGGCAAATACTTGAGGTTGGTTTTGTTGGTTCTATTGCATTTTATTTTAATGAGGAGTTGACTGAAGCAGCCGATGCTTGTGGTATTAAGTTAGGCAAAATAATGCAAAATCCTATCGAGGGACTTGTTTGTTATCACAAGGAATAGGGAACAAGGAAAAAGGAACAAGGGGGGGAGGGTCTCGTTACTCGCTACTCGCTACTAAATATCTAAAATATGGCTTTTGAAAAAATAACAGAAAAAAGTTCTCTCTATAGTGATCTTGATCAAATGAGTATAGGTGAACTTTTGTACAATATGAATCAAGAGGATCAAAAGGTGCCTCTTGCGGTAGAAGAGGCTTTGCCTCAAATTGAAAAGTTGGTGTCTGAAATTGTGCCACGTATGAAGAAAGGAGGTCGTATTTTCTATATGGGAGCAGGCACAAGTGGACGTCTTGGAGTGCTTGATGCATCAGAAATTCCACCGACTTTTGGTATGCCAAATACGCTTGTAATTGGGCTTATTGCAGGAGGAGAACATGCACTTCGTAATCCTGTAGAAAATGCAGAAGATGATTTTGAAAAGGGTTGGCAAGAATTGCTTGATCGTAATATTTGTGGTAAAGATGTGGTTGTGGGGATTGCGGCTTCGGGTACGACTCCATACGTGATTGGGGCTATGCGTCATGCTCGTGAAAATGGTATTCTTACAGCTTCGATTTCTTGTAATCCCGATACCCCTATTGCAGCAGAAGCGGATATTGTAATTGAGGCAATTGTGGGTCCTGAATTTGTTACTGGTAGTACACGTTTGAAATCCGGTACTGCTCAAAAACTTATTCTTAATATGATTACTACTACTACAATGATTCAGTTGGGTCGTGTTAAGGGTAACAAGATGGTGAATATGCAACTGTCGAATGCGAAATTGGTTGATCGTGGAACCCGTATGATTATGGAGGAGCTTGGTTTGCCATACGACCAAGCTAAAAATCTTCTTCTTATGCATGGAGAGGTGAAAGCTGCTATTGATGCGTATAATAAATAGTTTAGAGAAGAGAGTTTAGAGAGATAGTTTGAGAATAATAATTTATAAAATAATAAACGAAGTGGAGTTTTGTGTACTTTAAATGCTCCCCTAAGTTAGGGGAGCTGTCTGGAGGACTGAGGGGTATGTGAACTTCGCTACTAAAAGTCTAATCTATGAAAAAAATCTCCTTAATCATCGTAGCATTGTGTATGATGATCCAATTAGGATTTGCACAATCGCTGACTGTAACAGGTGTTGTTACTTCGAAGGATGATGGACAACCTGTTATAGGTGCTACTATTCAAGTGAAAGGCACAGCTGCAGGTACTATTACCGATTTTAATGGAAATTATTCTATTGTAGCCGATAAGGGTCAGATTCTAGTTGTTTCGTATGTAGGTATGAAATCGCAAGAGGTTGTCGTGAAAAATGCAACACAAAATGTAGCTCTTGTAACGGATGCAGAGGTGTTGGAGGAGGTTGTTGTGACTGCAATGGGTGTTGTTCAAGAGAAAAAGAGATTGAATTTTGCTGTTCAAAATGTAGGATCTGATGGTTTGACAGAGGGTAAATCGGCTAATGTATTGAATGCTTTGCAAGGTCGTATAGCTGGTGTTAATGTAACCACTGGTGGTGGTTCGCCTAACTCTGGTTCTCAACTTATTCTTCGTGGTATTACCTCTATTTCAGGGGGTAATGAGCCACTTGTAGTTTTGGATGGTATGCCTCTTACTGGTGGAGTTGGCGACCTTAATCCGAATGATATTGAGAGTATTACAGTGTTGAAAGGTGCTGCGGCATCAGCTCTTTATGGTCAAGAAGCGGCTTCTGGGGTTTTGATGATTACAACAAAACAAGTGAATGCGGGTAAACTTGTTACAACTTTTAATGCAAGTGTGCAATTTGATACTCCAGCTAACTTAATTAATGTTCAGCAAAAATATTTGCCAGGTTCAAATGGATTTTATCGCGAACAAACAAAAAATGGTTGGGGACCAATGGTTATGCCTGATGATGTTTTGTATGATAATGTAAGAAATTATTTTAATGATTTTGGATTGTATCATAAATACGATCTATCTCTTTCTGGTGGTAGTGATAAATTCCAAGCTCTTGCGTCTGCATCTTTTTCGAATAATGATGGTATTGTGCCAAATGACTATTTGCAAAAGGTTACAGCTATGGCAAAAGCTACATATACTCCTAATAAATATATAAAAGCTGGTGTTAATGTGAATATTACTTACAATAAGTCTCGTGGAGCTGGTGGTATATCGGGTATTTATTCTTGGCCTATTAATGATGATATTACAAATTATAAAACAGAATCTGGAGATATTCGTTTCTTGTATTATACAGAAGATAAAGAAAATTCACCATATAGCCCATTGTGGGCACGATATAAAGATGCTGGTGTAAATGTTAGTACTCGTACTATTCTTTCGGGGTATATCACTGCGACACCGGTGAAAGGTCTTAATCTTACCGCTCGTGTAAGTATGGATCAAAATAACTATTCATACGATGGTTATAGTGTACCTCGTTTTAGTGATACAAATTTTGTTCCTGATTCACAAAAGACTGATGATTTGGAAACTTTCTTAACTCATCCTTATTTAACAGAGAGTCAAGTGGCATCGGCTAATCAATCTTCTTTTGGATCTTATAGTAATAGTTCGTCATTGAGCCGTTTGTTGACAGCTAATTTCAATGCTAGTTATCATGTAGATCTTCCTAAAGAGTTTGCTTTGGATGTAATGGTGGGTGCTGAAATAAAACAACGTACTGGCTTGTCAAATAGTGTAGCAGGTCGTAATTTTATTGTACCAGGTGTGTATAGTATGGCTAATGTGTCGGATATTAAAGGAACAGATGATGTTAGTGTAACTCACTCTAAACGTCGTTGGGCTGGTGTATTTGGTGAGATTCGCGCCGATTATAAAGGTTTGGCATCATTATCGGTTACAGGACGTTGGGACTGGACATCAACTCTTCTTTATGAATACTCACCTTATTTTTATCCATCAATTACCGGTGGTGTTACTTTGTCGGAATTGATTCCAGGTATGACGGAAACTAAAAATAATTGGTTCTCTTATTTGAAACTTCGTGGTAACTGGGCGATGGTAGGTAAAGATGCTCCTGCTTATCTTTTTGACCGTCGTTTTGGTCAGTATCCAACACTTCCTGATGGAGGTTATTCATACAATCCATCATTCTCTACAGGATTTAATTTGATTCCAGAGATGTCTTCTTCTTGGGAAGTGGGTATTGATGTTCGTTTCTTTGGAGGTCGCACTCGTTTAGATGTAGCGTATTATTCTATCCAAACTAATAATCAAATTGTTACTGTTCGTGTGCCTGTTACGTCTGGTTATGTACTTCAAACTCGAAATGAGGGTTCTGTTAAAAACCATGGTGTAGAAATTTCTTTAGAGCAAGATATTATTAAGAAGGGTGATTGGACTTGGACCGCAGCATTTAATTTAGGTTTGAATAGAGGTGTTGTGGTTGACCTTCCTGATGATGTTGATCGTATTGCTGGTACACAATATGGAGATATTTTCCCAGCTGCATATAAAGGAGGTTCTACTACTGCATTACTTGGATTGGATTATCTCCGTACAGATGATGGTCGTATAATTTGCGATAAGAATGGTTATCCTCAGATTTCTCCTAAAAAAGAAAATTATATAGGAAATCGTGAGCCTGACTTTATGGCGGGTCTCAATACTACGGTTCGTTACAAAGGTTGGACTTTGAGCGCTTTGTTTGAAGGTCGTCTTGGTGGTTCAGTGGCAAATATTACAAGCCGCGGTTTGTGGTCATCGGGTATGCATCAAAGTATTGAGCATTATCGTGGTCGTCAAGTTGTATGGGATGGCGTTGTTCAAGCAGGAACAGATGCAAATGGCAATCCAATTTACGAACAAAATACGACACCTATCGTGCTTGATGCAACAACTTTGTCAGAAAAATATTATGCAGTATCATCTAATTTTATCGAAGATGGTTCATATATTCGTTTGCAGTATGTAACATTGGGTTATGATTTCTCTTCTTTATTGAAGAAAGTAAAGGGTATTGAAGGTATTAAACTCTCGTTTACAGGTAATAACTTGTTCTTAATTTCTCGTTATACAGGGTCTGACCCTCAAGCTAATGCAAGCGTAGGAGCTTCGGGTACAGGTTCTGCTGGTATTGATAATTATGCAGTACCTTCAACTCGTAGTTATAACGTGTCATTCCAATTAACATTTTAATAAAGTTTAGAGTTTGGAGTTTGGAGTTTAGAGACTCAAAGCTTGTGGCTCGCTATTAAATATTTAAAATTATGAAAAAGGTATTATACATAGTATTGGTGTCGTTGATATTGATGACTTCAATGAATAGTTGCGAGAAGTGGTTGGATGTTAATACATCACCAGACCAGCCAACTACTGTAACTTGTGATGTGGTTTTGCCAACATTACTTTTTTATGCAACGCAAAATGTATATGATTGTGCTGAGTATGGAATTTATATTGCTCAATCGTTGACAACAACAGGTAAAGCATCTACTTCTTCTTATCCTTATAAAAATGGTTGGGGCGGATGGCTTACTGCAAACCGTCATCCTCAATGGCGTCGTTGCTATATTGATGTAGGAGTAAATTCTACATATCTTATCGAAGATGCAAAGAAGAAGAATGCACGTAACTATATTCTTATTGCTAAAACTCTTCGTTTGAACTCTCTTATTTTGACAACAGATCTTTTTGGTGATATTCCAGTTCGTGAAACTTATGCGTATGCTGAATCGGTTGAAGATCGCACCGGATCTCCTCGTTATGACCACCAAACTTATGTCTATGATTATATTAAGAAAGAGTTGGAGGATTTGATTGAATTGTATAACGACCCAGAATGGATTAATTGCCCAACAAATGGAGTTATTGATGAAAAACAAGATCGTATGTTTGCGGGTGATCTTGGAAAGTGGCGTGCATTTACTAAAGCTCTTTATGCACGTGTAATGCTTCGTCAAATTCCAAATCAAGATCTTAGTAAATGTCAAGCAGTTATTGATGCTGTTGATGCAGCATTGAATGACCCTTCTTGGTCTGAACCTATTTACAAATTCGATGGTGGTACTGCAGAACAATGTTGTATGTGGGGCCCAACACAACCAAAAATGAATCTTGGTTGGGCTCAAGCACGTGAGAATTTGTTAACATCGGCAGTTCCTTCTGAGTTTATGGCTGCTATATTAGGATTTTATCCAGGAGAGACAATGTTTGCAGAGCGTTCTTTTGAATGTATTGACAACGGGGTAGCGACTGAAGAAGAGAAGAAGAAAGTACCTATGTTTTCGCTAGATCCTCGTGCTGATCGAATGATGGAGCCTCGTGCGGATGCTGCTAAAAACAGATCTTTGCGTTCATTGAAAAGTAATATAGGTATGGATGTTGATTTTGGAACAGATTATAAAGCAGAATATTTTCCTGATTTGTACTGTACTACGGATAGAACTAATCCTTACACAAAAGATGATGGTTATATTGCATTTCTTACTGAAGAGGAACTTTTGTTTGCTAAAGCAGAGGCTCTTTATTGGCTAGGTAATATAGCAGAAGCTCGTAGTGTAACGCTTGATGCAGTTCGTACAAGTTTTAATCGTTATGGTGTTTATGGTACTCTTGGTATAATCGAAGAAGAGCGTTTGGCTATTTTTGAAGAATTACGTATTCCTGCTACTGGGTTTACAATAGCACATCTCATGCAACAAAAATATGTCGCAATGTATCTTCAGCCAGAACAATGGTGTGATGTTCGTAGGTATAATTATAGTTCATCAATGAATGGTATTCAGTATGATAATGTTTATGTATATGATGTAGAGAAGGTATTTAATCCTCAAAAATCAGGTGTCTTCCAAGCAAATTTTACACAAAAAGTTGTATTGACACGTCCATTTAATATTTACGAACCACATTGGAGTACTGATAAAGATTTGGGTACAAATTTTAAGCTTTCGGCTAATGCTTGGATGAATCGTATTTCCGCTGACCCAGAAACTGAAGAAAAATATAATCGCCCAGAACTTGAACGTCTTGGTATTTATCAAAATCCAGATTGGATGCGTAATCGAATGATTTGGCAAAAACCAGGTAATACGACTGCTATTACTAACTTTGGCGATGGAGAATGGATGTATTCTAATCCAGAATTATTCAAGAAATGAGTATGAACATATTAAAATGATAGCGATATGAAATATAATTTGAAATATTTGATTTTTAGTTTGCTTGCCTTTGCTTTTGTAAGTTGTGACAAGCACGATAAAATGGACGATCTTGTATTTGTTGGTGAAATGGCACCTCAAGTACATTGGACTATACCTAACACTGTTGTATCTGCGGGTTCAGATGTTGCTTTTTCTGTACAATATTACACTACCGAAGAAGAAACTCAAATTTCGCATCTCGAGGTGTGGTATGATGTTCATGAAACTGTAAGTAAGAATGTGTCGGCTCCTTGGGTGGTTTCTGTCCCTTATACAGTTGCTTCTGAGATTTCTAATATTCAACGTATATCTACTTGTGTTAAGAAATTTGAACATAAAGAAGAAAATTATAATGCCAAAGAACGCGCTTATAAATTTGGTGATACATTCCCAACATCAAATACATTAGGACGTGTACAATGGAGTGGTTCGGAATTTACAGAAGATAAAGCAAATACTAATTTTGGTGAAGATTTTATGCAGAATTTCAAAGATAGTCTCTATAATTATCTTGTATCTAATCCTGATGCTGCATATAAAGATTTTGAAAAACTTGTGTCGACAGATACAATTTGGCGTGATAATTTGTTTAAACCATACGTAACAAATTCATTTGATGAAAACTCACAAATAAAGTATTATCATTTTGTTGACCATGTAATTCCTACTCCTCTTGATTCGCTTTTTAAAACACTTACATTTGAGGATTTGATAGATGATGGTAAGGGTAATTTGAGTATTTCTTATTCTCGTAGTTACCTTATTAATGCACAACTTAAGTGTTTAGATACTAAAGGAACAGCGGGATTAACTAAACTTACAACTATAAATCTTAATTAAAAATAAGCACTATGAAAAATCTATTTAAATTATTGTTATTGTGCTTGTTCACAATTAACTTTACAGCATGTAAAGAGCATATTCCTGAATTAGAAGATCTTCCTGAAGATAAAGTTAATTTTACCTATCAAGTAGAGGGTGATACTTATCAACTTGATTACTATGTTGGTGCGACTATCAAATTCTATCCTACTAAACCAGTTTCAACTGATTGTATTTGGAATTTCGGTGATGGTAGTAAAGAGGTTATGGGTGATACTGTTTCTTATAGTTTTGAGACACCGGGGAGATATGTTGTTACACTCAAAGCTAATGGAGTTGCGAAATCTAATGAAATCTATATTTCAGATATAAAGCCAATAGTAACATTGATTCAGGAAGATTCGATTTGTGAAGTTATGACATCGTATATTTCATTTAAAGTTGATTTGCCAAATCCAGGAGATCTTCCTGCTGAATATCAATGGACTTTTCCAGAAGGAACAACAAATGAAGCTGGCGAGCCTGTAGCCTCTTTTGTTGGTTTACCAGAAGAGCTTGGAAAGGTTAAGTTTGCAAAAGTGGGTTCGCAAACTGTTAGTTTGCAGGTGGTTCTCGGTGGTCGTAATCTTGAAGTTGTTAAGAAAAATGTGCAAGTTGCGTTGGATACTCTTGCTCCTACTCTTTATTATGCTGTTGTAGAGGGTAATATTATGGCGGTGAAGATTCCTGCAACTTCAACAGATAGTGTAGTTATTGAGCCTTACGATATGGGTGTCTCTTCTGGGCAACACATGTTTAACATTCTTTGCCATGATAACAAATTATATTGTCTTGATGCTGGTAAACAGTTCTATTACATCAATGATGCAGATGGTGTACTAGGTGACGGACAAATTACAATTATGGCTGCAGATGCTTCTACAATCGAAACAATGATTAGTAATGTTGGTGGTCATGCGTTTCAAGATCCGTTTTTTGGCTATATTGAAAATGGTAATCTCTATTATGCAGATCGTAATACTGGTATGATTACTGTTCCACTTTCAACTCGCAATGCTACATATTCTGCTACAAAGTTCCCTTATTGGGTACAAAATAACACGCTTGGTTATTACGGCAGTGGACTTGCGTATGGTGCTATATCTTCAAATATGATAAAAATAGATGACACCTATTATTGGGGTAAAACATTTAATGGTAGAGGTATTTGGCGATTCAAAGCAAGTGATATTCTTGCAGAAGGAACGGTTTTGCCAAATGAGGAACTTGTTCCTTCTTCTGGTGGTTTATTAACCTCACTTGGTACTTCGTTGCCTAAATCATTTGTTTATAATAAAGCAACACAAGAATTTTTCTTTACTTTGTGGGGAAGTGGTGAAGGTTTTTATAAGTGTACAATCTCCGATATAGAAGAAATAAGAGATACTAAAGGTTTAATACCATATGCAAAATATTTTGAAGGTGATAATGATAATGGTTGCCCTCAGATAACACCAACTGCTGCTAATAAAAATAGAGAGGGGGTTGCGCCTGATGAGCCTGTCGGTATCACTCAATTGGCACTTGATGAAGTAACTGGTCGTGTATATTTTGCATTGCGTTCGGGAGATGCAAGTGTGAAATCTGGTATCGTTTATTACGATCCAAATGATGACAAACTTCATTATCTTGTCGAGGATGTTGAGGCATACGCAGTAACAATTAATCCTAATCCAAGTAAATTGTTCTAAAAATAGCTTCTATAGCTTTTATAGTTTCTATAGCCATTATAGCCACTATAATCTCTATAACTTCTATAGCACTATAAAAAAAATCATGAAAATAACAAAATCAATAGTATTTAGTCTTGTTACTCGTTACTCGTTACTCGTTGCTATAATATTTTGTGCATTGTGTGTTAATTTACGAGCTCAAGATTATGTTGCTTCAAATCGAGAATTTCGAGGAGCATGGTTATCTACTGTGTGGGCTATAGATTGGCCTTCTTCGCGCGATAATACAGAATCGGCTGAGAAGAGTCAAAAAGAAGAGATGATCACGCTTCTCGACCGATATGAAGAGGCGAATATGAATGTATGTTTTTTTCAAGTACGTGGTTTTTCTGATGCATTCTATAACTCGGCGTACGAGCCTTGGAGTCAATACCTTTGTGGTGAACGAGGTAAAGCTCCTAATTATGACCCTTTTCAGTTTGTAATAGACGAATGTCACAAACGAGGTATAGAATGTCATGCTTGGATAAATCCTTATCGTTATGCATCAAGTGAGGCTACATACGGTAAGTTGCCTACCGATTATTCTAATACACATCCCGATTGGTTGCTTGAATGTGGAAGTAACGTAATTCTCAATCCTGGCATTCCTGCAGTTCGTCAGCGAATAGTTGATATTGTTGTGGACATTATTGAAAAATATGATGTTGATGGTATCGTTTTCGACGACTATTTTTATCCTAATGGAGGCATGACGAACGATAAAGACCAGGCGCAGTATGATAAATATAATCCTGATGGACTTAGTCGTGGTGATTGGCGTCGTCATCAAGTAAATCTTATGGTTGAGGATGTCTATGAGGCTATCAAGGCTCGTAAGCCATGGGTGCGTTTTGGTATTAGTCCTGCTGGCGTTGCTTGTACCGACAAATCGCTTGCCGATGAATATGGCATTACTACTTGTCCTGCTGGCTCTGATTGGCAATATGATGGTATCTATTCTGATCCAGTGGCGTGGGTTTCTCAAAATATTATTGATTATATTTCACCGCAAGTATATTGGACCATAGGAGCAAAAGCCGATTATTCAAAAATTGTTCCATGGTGGGGGGGGGTAGCTCATAAATTTGGGCGACATAATTATGTTAGTTGTTCGTTATCTGATTTATCTGGTGAACCTTCTAAAGTATCGGAGCAAGAATTAAATGACGATGAGTATAATGAAGACCGTGTTTTTGCTCGTGCCCCTGAGCGTCAAGATGTGATGATGCGTGCGTTCTATCCTCAAGAAACAGTTAATGAGATAGTTATCAACCGTAATTCAGCAAAAGAAGGTGCTCCTGGTATGGTATTTTTCTCATCGAATAAGTTGTCTACAAGAGGCTTTATCAATAAATTGACATCTACTGTTTACTCTCATAAAGTATTGCCTCCCGCACTTACTTGGTATCGTGTCGAAGAGCAAGCGATGGTAACAGATTTGAGTTTGTCAGGGCAAATTCTGACATGGAACGATGACAAAGTATTGCGTTATGGTATTTATGCCATTCCAAAGGCCGAGCGTAAATCTGCTTTAGCCACTATTGCGCCTAAATATTTTTTAGGTATGACTTATGCTACATCATGCCAATTGCCAGAGGGTATATCTGCTTCTACTCATGCTATCGCTGTTACGGTAATTGACGGTTATGCCAATGAATTTGCACCTCGTTTTTTAGGTGAAGAGTTACAGTCTGATGTTACTCCTCAATTAGTAGCCCCTCTCAACGATGCCTCTGTCGTCTTGCCAACAAGTTTAGTATGGCAAGATATTGCCGATGCAATGAGTTACACAGTTGAATTGGCTTATGATGTAGATTTCGATTCATTGATTGCAACAGTTCAAGTAAATACATCAGCATTTTTTACTCAACAAATAGCCAAAATAGATGGCTCGAACAGAGTTTTTTGGCGTGTAAAAGCAAATGTAGCAAATGCACGTAGCAATTGGTCTGAGGTTCGAAGTTTTACGGGCAAAATGTTTTCTATCTCCTCACCTGCCGATGGTGCAATCAATGTATCAGTTTCGCCAACAATCACTTGGGATAATCTCGGTAGCGGAGTGAAATATATTTGTGAAATTGCGAAATTAGCTACATTTAGTGCTGCAGATATCTTGTATTCAGTCGAAACAAACGAAGCATCAGTTGTCATCCCTAAAGATATTCTTAATTATAGCACAAATTATTATGTAAGAGTTAAAGCTATTTCGTCGGGCATAAATGCCATTTCAAGTCCAATAATGTTTACTACTCAAGAGGTTGTGATGGTAGCTCCTATAATCATAGAGCCAGCAGATGGCGATGTAGTTACCTTGTCTTCTATTCGAGTTGTAGTAGGCGAAACACCTAATAATGGATTCCGTTTCGAACTTTCGGCGGCAGACCATTTCCCAAGTCGTAAAACAAAAGTTATCCGTACCGAGATAGGTAACTATTCTGCCGAATATACCGAATTAGAGCCAGGCGATTACTATATACGAGTAGCAACACTCAAGACTGAATCTACATATACCGATTTTTCCGATGTCATAAAGGTTACATATAATCCTACGACTGACCTAAATGATGTTTGGGCAACCGATATATTTGTTGTAGATAATATTTTGTATGCACCAGCCGATTTAGATTATACAATCTACTCAATCACTGGAAGTGTCATCGCGAATGGACAAACAGCCGAAATCACTCAATTGCCAAATTTTGCAAAAGGTATTTATATAATCGGGGTGGGAAACATCACCTTAAAACATGTTGTGCAGCATTAAAATTGGTCCTCTTACTCAACAGCAATCTTTAGGCATGCTACAAGTAAAAAATGTTTAACCCACTTTTTTAGAAAAATTAAATTTTTTAATATATATTTATTAACGTGTCGAATTCATGGCGTACGAGCTTACGACGATAAAGAGACACAAACTATTAATTTCTTAAATTTTTATTAACTATGAAAAAGTTTACACTTTTAGTAGCCGCATTGGCTATTAGTCTCGTAACTTTCGCTCAAGGTAAAATTACTTATGAGCTTAACGGAGGTGTTACCAACGATTATGGTTGGCAAGACAAACAAGACATGTATGAAACTTTGAATGCAGACTGGAATGCATTTAGTGGTTCAACAACAACATGGACTCCTTTGGCTAATCTTACTGATGTAGCAAAAGGTATTCCAACAGAAGCTGCAACAATTGATCTTCCATTTATTGCGGATTCTTCATTTAAAGCTCATTTTGATTGGTTAATTACTTACATGGATGCAGAATGTACAACTCAAGGTAAAGAGCTTCCATCTGTAAAAGGTGCTGCTTACCTTCGTTACAATTTATCTGCGTTCTTTATGAACTCACAACGTGCTGCATGGCCAGTTTCTGCTGACTACACATTGGCTGGTAGTATTGAATATTTCCAACCAACATGGAAACATGGTTTCTGCGGTCCAGATTCAATCTTTGAGGGCGAAACTGTTGTTCTTCCTATTCCATATATGGAAGGTGAATCTTTCTTGGGTTGGTATAAAGAAGCTGATTTCTCTGGTGAAAAAGTAACTACTTTGACTGAAGCTAAAGACATTACTCTTTACGCAAAATTTGGTGAATATATCCCTACTATTGCTGAGGTTATTGCTTTAGAAGATTCTACTGCAACTAAAGT
>JAEIGA010012478.1_pt1 | contig 12893 bp, 13 predicted proteins | sample 9270691 | NCBI WGS metagenome assembly JAEIGA01 (sample SAMN17057246, study PRJNA624740) | gut metagenome | biome: biome; isolation source: fecal sample | host: Bos grunniens | place: China: Xizang | collected 2019 | reverse complement strand
TGTATTATCTTCAAGGTTATGAACAACGTTTGTAAAGATAGTACCCTGCTGGCAAGTTGCAAGAGCATTCGGGTTGGATTTCTTGTTTGTTCCCGGAGCAACGCCGAAGAAGCCTGCTTCGGGGTTAATAGCATAAAGTCTGCCATCCTCACCTATTCTGAGCCATGCAATATCGTCACCGATTGTCCAAACCTTATAGCCCTTCTCCTTAAGATATTCGGGAGGAATAAGCATTGCAAGGTTTGTCTTACCACAAGCTGAGGGGAATGCAGCACAGATGTACTTAACCTCACCCTGGGGATTTTCAAGACCGAGGATAAGCATATGCTCAGCCATCCAGCCTTCCTTCATACCCTGATATGATGCAATTCTGAGGGCGAAGCACTTCTTACCGAGAAGTACGTTTCCGCCATATGCAGAGTTTACAGACATAATTGTGTTATCCTGAGGGAAGTGTACAATATATCTCTCATCAGGATTTACGTCCTTTTTAGCGTGGAGACACTTAACGAAATCTCCGTCACTGCCAAGAGCCTGGAGAACATCCTTGCCAACTCTTGTCATAATATCCATATTAAGAACAACGTAGATACTGTCAGTAAGCTCTACACCAATCTTTGAGAAGGGTGAGCCAACAGGACCCATTGAATAAGGAATAACATACATTGTTCTTCCTGCCATACTGCCTTCATAAAGGGCATTAAGCTTTGCATACATTTCCTTTGGAGCCATCCAGTTATTGATAGGACCTGCCTCTTCCTCTGTTTCTGTACAGATGAAGGTTCTGTCCTCTACACGTGCTACGTCATTTTCAGCAGTTCTGTGATAGTAGCATCCGGGGAGCTTCTCCTCGTTAAGCTTTATCATCTCACCTGTTGCTACTGCCTCTGCACGAAGTTCCTCCAGCTGCGCTTCGCTGCCGTCAATCCAGACTACGTTCTGAGGCTTACAAAGAGCTTTCATTTCTTCAAGCCAGCTAAGTACTTTTTTGTTATCTGTCATCGTAATTCTCCTTTCAAAAATACAATTTTTCCTGTTTAACATTATATACGAAATTCTATCATTTGTCTACTGTTTTTTTATTTATTTGCAAAAAATTAAGGCAGTTTTTAAACTGCCTTAAAATAATCACTAAGCTCACAAAATTTTTCTATGGAAAGTGCCTCTCCACGCACTGTAGCTGAAAGTCCTGCCTTTTCCACTACGCAGGCAATTTCCTCCTTGCTTCCAAATGCTCCGCTGCCTGAAAGGGCATTTACAAGTGTTTTTCTCCTTTGTGCAAATGCCGCCTTTATGAGCTTAAAGAAAAGCTTTTCATCCTTTGGTGAAACAGACGGCTTTTCAAGAATATCCATACACACAACGGCGCTGTCAACCTTCGGCGCGGGAATAAATGAGGAAGACGGAACATTCATTATAATTTGCGGTTTTGAATAATACTGCGTTGCCACACTTATTGCGCCATAGTCCTTTGTACCCGGTGCGGCACAAAGCCTTTGTGCAACCTCCTTCTGTATCATTACCACAATTTTTTTGAACGGTAATCCACTCTCAAGAAGATTCATTATAATAGGTGTCGTGATATAATACGGAAGATTTGCCGCAACACTCACATTCATACCGCCAAATTCGTTTTTTATAAGCTCACTCAGATTAACCTTTAGGCAGTCCTCCCATATAAATGAAACATTCTGAAAACCGCCCAGGGTTTCTTCGAGGACTTTCTGCAGTCTTTTGTCAAGCTCTATCGATATAACCTTTTTTGCATTTAGTGCAAGAGGCGCTGTAAGTGTACCAAAGCCGGGACCGATTTCTATAATTCCCTCTGCCCCGTCCGCTGCTGTCTGCGCCATAGTAAGCGGCACGTTTGCATCGGTGATAAAGTTTTGCCCCATACTTTTGGCAAAAGAAAACCCATATTTCTGGCACAAATATTTAATTATTTTCGGGTCGGTAAGCTCGTACATTTTATTTCTCCTTGACTTCTTCAAGTTTTTTGATAATAGCACTTGCACCTATTCTGTCTGCGCCTGCAGCCACAAAGGCACGTGCTTCCTCCATTGTACGGATACCGCCTGCCGCCTTTATCTTTGTCTGCGGCGACACGTGCTTTTTTAAAAGCTTTATATCCTCTAAGGTTGCACCGCCGTTTGAAAAGCCTGTGGAGGTTTTAATAAAATCTGCACCTGCGTCACTTACCACAGTGCAAAGCTTAATCTTCTCTTCATCAGTAAGAAGACACGCCTCTATAATAACCTTGAGAATTTTCCCCTTTGAAGCCTCGCGCACTTCCTTTATCTCTCTGTAGACATAGTCATAATCCCCTGCCTTGACCATACCCACGTTTATTACCATATCAATTTCATCTGCACCATTTGATATTGCATTGCACGTTTCAAAGCACTTTGCCTCTGTAGTCGAATACCCGTTTGGAAATCCTATTACTGTGCATATTTTCATTTTGTCCCCTACATACTCTTTTGCAAGCTTTATGTAGCACGCAGGAATACACACAGATGCGGCGTTATATTTTACAGCCTCATCACAAAGGGTAAGAATTTCCTTTGGAGTGGCAGTAACGCCAAGTTGTGTATGGTCAATTGATGATAAAATTTCCTTCTCGCTCATTTTAAATCACGTCCTCAAACCCGTCAATATAATAATCACAAATTTCCTTAAGCCTTTCCTTGTGCATACGGCTGCGTTCATCATAAACTCCGCAAACCGCCATGCCTGTTTTTTTGGCACACTGCGCTGCTGCGGCAACATCCTCAAACACAAGGCATTTTTTAGGCAAAACGTCTATTTTCTGTGCTGCAAGCAAATATACCTTCGGAGAATTTTTGCCAACACCTGCCTCACAGGTATTGGCAAACGCATCAAATAAATCGTATATTCCGTTATTTTTTATAGCCGGCTCGTAAAAGCTTTTGGGGGAGCTTGTACACAGTGCAACCTTTTTCCCCATACTTCTGATTTTTTGTATATATTCTTTCACATACGGCTTTATTTTAATATTGTTTGCATATTCGTGCTCTGCCATTTCTGTCCACTCACGCATAAGTGCCTCGGGAGTTTCTTCAAGGTTAAATCTCTGTATTGTATACCTCGCAATTTCCTCAAAGCTCATTGCAGCAATAGAATGAACATAATCAGGCGGCACTGCTATCCCCCTCTTTTTTTCAAGGAAATCATTATCAATCTTTTCCCAGACACCTAAAGAGTCCAAAATAGTGCCGTCCATATCAAATATAGCAGCTTCAAAAGCCTCTATCATTGTTTTTCACCTCTAGCCGAAAGAGAGTAATCCGAACTCATTTTTTAAGGCGGTTTCTCGGTTACTCAGAATATTTTTTAAGCAGCGAATTCTTAACATCCCAAAGCTTTTGCGATAAATCCACGTAATATGCGTGCGGATTTTCAAAACGCTTCACCTCGTCCCAGATTGTATCGACCTGGGTCTTGCAGTAATCACGCACCTCGGGAAGTGATGGAAGCTCTGCCACCTGCCTGCCGTTTTCAAACAGTTTCAAAAGAAGCTTTCTCGCTGTAAAATTGGTAACCTTCTTACGTTTCCACGTATGAATGGGGTCAAATATCTCGTAGGGCTGTGAAGCGTCAATTTTTTCATTGTGAAGAGTCAGAACATCGGCAATTGCCTTGCCCGTTTCATTGTCATAAAGCCTGTAAATCTGCTTAAAATCAGGAATTGTGATTTTAGCAGGATTTTCGCTGATTTTGATTTTGGGGATGATTTCGCCGTTTTCTTCCACGCCGACAAGCTTGTACACTCCGCCGAAAACGGGCCAGCTTTTAGCCGTAATAAGCCTTTCGCCAACGCCGAAGGAATCAATCTTTGCCCCTTGTGCAAGTGTGTCGCTGATAATATATTCGTCGAGTGAATTCGACACAACTATATCACAGTCGGTAAAGCCCTCTTTATCAAGCACCTCTCTTATTTTGGAGGTAAGGTATGTTATATCCCCGCTGTCAATACGCACACCCTTTGGACGTTTTCCAAGAGGGAGCAGACATTCCTTAAACACACGTATTGCGTTTGGAAGTCCGCTTTTTAAAACATTGTACGTATCTATAAGCAGTGTGCAACTGTCAGGATATGCCTGTGCGTATGCCTTGAACGCCTCATACTCCGTAGGGAACATCTGCACCCAGCTATGCGCCATTGTTCCGAGGGCAGGTATACCGTACATTTCATCACTCAATGTGCAGGCTGTACCAACACATCCTGCAATATATGCCGCTCTTGCACCCAAAACGGCGCTGTTTGTTCCGTGCGCACGTCTTGAGCCAAACTCCATTACAGCCCTTCCCTGTGCCGCACGTACAATTCTGTTAGCCTTTGTGGCGATTAGTGTCTGATGGTTTACAAGCAAAAGAAGCATTGTTTCCACGAGCTGTGCCTGAATTGCAGGGCCTCTTACTATAACAAGCGGTTCACCTGGAAACACGGGCGTTCCCTCGGACACGGCCCATACGTCGCAACAAAACTTAAAGTTTTTAAGATATTCAAGGAATTTTTCATCAAAGAGATTTTTACTCCTTAAATACTCAATATCATTATCCTCAAACTTTAAATTTGAAAGGTACTCCACAACCTGCTGTGTTCCTGCCATAATGGCAAAACCGCCGTTGTCGGGTACTGTACGGAAATATAGATCGAAATAGCATATTTTGTCGCCTGTATTATTAATAAAATAGCCGTTTGCCATTGTAAACTCGTAAAAATCTGCAAGCATAGTAAAATTTTGTTGTGTTATCATTTTTATGCCTTCTTCCTCTGCAAAAAGCTTTATCAGCCGTTCTCAATAGCATCCTCAAGCCAGAACTCAGCAATATCAATTGCCTCGTAAAGGCTTTCTCTGTTAGCCTTTTTAATAACCTTTTCCTTGCCTACACCCTTGTTTGTGCAAAGGTCGATTGTTACACTGTCTGCAACCTCAAGGTCTCCTACCTTTTTCTTTGATTTTATAGTGAAGATAATAATATATTTTTCGTTAAGGTCACCGTAATATATCGTATCTCCTCTGCGTACCATAGGCTTTCCTTTATAGGTAAAAAGATCTTTTTTTTCTGTCATATTACCACTCCTCTTTATTCTTCAAATTTATTACGCACAGTTAAAAAAGCTGTGTTTTTAATTATCACCTTTGCGTGCTCCTCTATAATAGTACGGTATTTCTCGGGGCAAACACTTCCAAATTCCGATGCACGTGGTATGTAATGGGGAAGCATCACCATATAATACTTGTCACGATATGAATACAGCGTTCCCCAGAAGCATTCACGCATTGCATAGCACATTTTTATAACGTCTTCAAAGTTTTCAAGCTCAATCATTGTGCTTGGCGGTGATTTCTTTTCTTGTATCTTTTCCTTGTTTTCGCCCTGACTTCTTTCAGCCTTTGATATTTTATCAAAAAGCGCCCTTTCTTCTTCGTTATCAACCTTGGTGACAAAGAGTGTAAGCTCACTCTTATTTGCCTGAACTGCGGTTTCTACAACAAGGCGCGCATTATTGCACGAAAACCCCGTTTCTTTTTCCGCCTCCCTTAAAAGCTCAAAAAAGATTTCCCTTGTATGAGGTGAATTTTTTATCATTTCATCAGCACTTATACCCCATTTTTCAAAATCTCCCTCTTCTATTATAACCTTTATTTTGTTATATTTCAAAAGCTCAAACTTCACTCTTCTCACCTCTTTTTTTGGATTTTATTTGGTTATTTTTTATTTAGATATTCAATTGCGGCATCAAGTTGCTTATCCACTACTATGTCAAAATCATAGGTATAATCGTTAAGGTACAAATATTCGTAAAATCCTGGAATACCGCTCACATCGTAGCCAAGTCCCGCCTGAAAGCTTATTACGGCATCTTTTGTTTCTTCGTCAAAGGTTTCATCAGGCTCGCCTTCAAAAAAACCAAGTGCCAAGAGGCGCTGTTCAAGGGCGAGAGTCATATCTCCGCCGTTTGCGCCCTCCTCAATTCTGTCAAAATCAATCTTAGCAAAGCTTTCCTCGTCAACGGGAACATATTCGTTTTCAACCACGATATCAGGCGTGATACCCACTGTGTGAACACGCTGTCCTTTTGCAGTATAAAATTCACCAATGGTATATTTCATTCCAACACCTGTTACTGCCTTTGTAACAACCTGCATGCTGCCTTTACCAAAGGTTTTTGTGCCGACAAGCTTTCCTGCACCTCTGCCCTGAAACGCCATCGACAAAAGCTCACTTGCAGAGGCACTGTTTTCGTTTACAAGCACCGCTATTTTAAGTCTTGGCGCATTGCGGTTTTCAGAGTAAAGGTATTTGTTTTTACTCTCGTCTTTATACCTGAGCTCGCCTATCCTTCCCATACTGATGAAAATATTTGCAATTTCAAGCGCCGTATCAAGGTCTCCGCCGGGATTATCCCTTAAATCAAGGACAAGCTTTTTCACACTCTTGCTCTGAAGATCCTTAACGTAGTTGCGCACCTCTTCTGCTGCAGTTTTTGAAAACTGTATAAGCTTAAGATAGGCAATATCGTCGGCAAGCATCTTCGTCTGGGTATATGTCATTTTCACTGCACCGCGCACACAAGTAAGGACTATTTCCTCTTCTCCACGCTTAACCGTAACATTAACCTCTGTTCCGTTTTCGCCTACAATAAGGTTTTTTACACTTGTAATTTCCATACCTAAGACAGACTGTCCGTTTACGGCTATTATATAGTCACCTTTCATAATGCCTGCCTTTATTGCAGGTGAGCCCTCCATTACGGAAAGCACCTCAATTCCATTTTCATTCTGCGTTATTGTAACACCTATTCCTGAAAATTCGCCTGCGATGTCCGTGGTCAGCTCTAAATATTCCTGTGCAGTGTAAAAGCGCGCATGTTCATCATCAAGTGCATCTATCATTGCCTTTATAGCACTGTTTATATTAAACTTTCCTTCCTCAATAGTTTTACATATGATGGAAAAAAGAAGCTCCTCGTCATTTATTCCGTAGTAGTAATTATCGGCAATATTATGCGCATACACCCTTACCATATTTTTTAGCATATTGTCAGAATACGCTCTCGCCTGCTCCTCCTGTGTATTTACACCATCTGCCGCATATGCCGCAGTGGAAAAAAGCATTACTGTCGCCATTAAAAGGGCTGTTATTTTATTTCTTTTCATTGTAATATCCTTTCTCCGGGAGAAGCAATTCCATTACATTTTTTCAGGAGCGCTTACACCCAGTATGTCAAGTACGTTTTTAATAACTATTCTTGTAGAGTCTATAAGCTTAAGACGTGCACGCATCAGATTTTCTTCCTCATCACGCACTCTGCACGCATTATAGAATGAATGGAAGTGTGATGCAACGTCTATCAGATAATGCGTAAGATTGCTCGGATCAAAGCTCTGCGCACTTGTCCTTATTTCCTCGGGCAGCTTTGCAAGAACCTCTAAAAGCTCTATCTCCTCTTCCTTTTTAAGAAGAGAGCAGTCCGTTTCATCAAACTGCGGTACAGATACGCCGTTTTCTGCAAGAAGACGAATAATAGAACAAATTCTTGCGTGGGCATACTGCACATAAAATACAGGATTTTCGTTAGTCTGGCTTACTGCCAGATCAAGGTCAAAGTCCATATGACTTCCTGCTGCACGCATATTGAAGAAAAATCTTGCCGCATCAACACCGATTTCATCTATCAAATCTGCAAGTGTTATCATTTTTCCCGTGCGCTTACTCATACGGGCAATTTCGCCGTTACGCATAAGGCGTACAAGCTGAATTACAAGAACATCCAGCTTTTCTCCGCTGATGCCCACAGCCTCCATTGCACCTTTCATTCGTGCAATATGTCCGTGATGGTCTGCACCCCATATATTTATGGCGAGGTCAAATCCCCTTTCCTCAAGCTTATTGCGATGGTATGCAATATCTGCCGCAAAATATGTGGGGATACCGTTAGCTCTTACAAGAACGTCATCCTTTTCAGCGCCAAACTCGGTTGACTTTATCCACAGTGCGCCGTCTTTTTCATAGGTGATGTTACTGTTTTTAAGCTTTTCAAGAGTCCCCTTTACACTTCCGCCGTTATGAAGAGTGCTTTCATAAAACCACACGTCATAGTTAATGCCGTATTTTGTAAGAGTTTGCTCGAGTGCCGCAATATTAAGAGGCAGTGCATATGCTACAAGAGCATCCTTTCTCTCCTGCTCTCCTTTACTTAAAAGGTCACTTCCGAATTTATCAATATAATTTTGTGCGTGAACACGGATATCATCACCCTGATACCCGTCCTCGGGGAATTCTACCGCATCTTCGCCCTTTAAAAGCTGTATATATCTCGCATCAAGGCTTCTGCCGAACTTATCAATCTGTGCACCTGCGTCGTTTATATAAAATTCCTTTGTTACATCCCAGCCTGCAGCCCTCAAGACATTGCTGAGCGTATCACCGAGCGCACCGCCCCTTGCATTACCCATATGCATCGGGCCGGTGGGGTTAGCGCTGACAAATTCAACAACAACCTTTTTTCCGTTTGCTATATCTATATTTCCGTATTTCTCCTGTTCCTCTTCAATTTCGGCAAGTACGTTATAAAGATACCTTTTATTGAGATAGAAGTTTATAAATCCCGGACCTGCAATCTCTATCTTTTCGGCACTTAAATCCTCTGCACTTAAGTTTTCCACAATTTTTTGGGCAATTGCCCTTGGTGCAGACTTTGCACTGCGTGCAAGAAGCATCGCAATATTCACAGCATAATCGCCGTGTCCTTTGTCCTTAGGCACCTCTATTGTAAATTCGGGAATTTCTATCTCAGGATATGCTTTTTTTGCAGCGTTATATGCCGCGCCATATATCTGTGTTTTTGTCATTAAAAGCGTATTTGCCATTAAGTCTCTCTCCTTTGTACGGCATAGCAAAATATGCCGTAAACTCGTTAATTTCTTTTTCTTTTGTATTACGCACGCACACGAAGTGAAATCCCGTTATGCGAGCAAGCGACATTATTTATGTCCATTATATAGTCAATATCAATATTTCCGCCGTTTTCATCAAGCGATACATCCACATTGTTTGCCGTAACACTTATGGTAAAATCTCCGTACGGAGTTTCATAGTGTCCTATATGGCGTATCCCTTTTTCAAAAATCATATGGGTGTTTGTATGACCGTGACGCATCATCGTCACAACACCGTCAGGTGATATTTTAAGTGTGGTGTTGCACTTTTCAAGTCCTGTAAGCTCGCCCTCTGCATAGCTTATATAATACTTTCCGTCCTTGTCATAAAATTTACCTGCCGTGGTCATTTCCATACCGTCTTTTTCCCCATCATAACTCTGGGAGCCTTTTATTGATATGTAAACGTCCTTTTTCATCTCTTAAAACGCCTCCGCTTTGCGTACCTTTCCTTCAATATTGCTTTGGAGAAATGTGCTTCCAAGGCTTTCAAAATTTTCTACCGAATCGGAAACATAAAACTCGCAGTTTCCTCCGTTTTCCTTTTCTTTTAGCAGCCCCTCACCTAAAAGATATTCCTTTGCACTCTTTGCCGCCTTTTCACCGGGGCTGATTAGTGTTACCTCGCTTCCCATTATATCTGAAATCACATTCTTTAGCAAGGGGTAATGTGTGCATCCTAAGATAAGAGTATCCACATTTTCCTTTTTTAGGGGCATAAGGTAATCTGTTGCTATAAGCCTTGCCGCCTCACTTTCTGCATATCCGTTTTCCACAAGCGGAACAAACATCGGACACGCCTTTGAAAAAACAAGCATATCAGGTGCAATGCTTTTTATGATTTCGCTGTATTTGCCGCTTTTTACAGTGCCTGCCGTACCGACGACACCTATGCGCTTATTTTTTGTCACGCGCAGCGCTTCTTCGCAGGCACCCTCAAGCACGCCCATAATTTTTACGTCGTACTTATCCTTTAAAACGGGAAGGGCAACACTGCTTGCGGTGCCGCACGCCGCTATAATAAGCTTTATATCGTATCTAAGCAAAAATTCTATATCATCTTTGGTATAGCGAATGATGGTTTCACGGCTGCGGGTACCATAGGGTACACGCCCGGTGTCACCAAAATAAATGATGTCCTCACCGGGCAATACCCTCCTAAGCTCCCTCACAGCAGTAAGACCGCCCAATCCGCTGTCAAATACTCCGATAGGGCGATTATCCATAAATTACTCCAATCCGGGATAATAAAAATGCGAAATGCGAAGTTCGAAATGCGAAATTACGGAAGAAATCCTTCGGATTTCTTTTTAATTTGCCAACAAACTCAAATTTTTAAATACATATATGCATTTTCTGTCCCTTAACCTATAATAAGGCTTTCTCCGCTCATTTCCTCAGGCTTACTAAGCCCCATTATATGAAGAAGTGTGGGCGCAATGTCAGCAAGTCTGCCACCCTCACGAAGAGCGCAATCATATCCTGCAACAATAAACGGAACAGGATTTGTCGTATGTGCAGTAAATACATCCTTTGTATCAGGATCAATCATCTGGTCTGCATTTCCGTGGTCAGCAGTAATACATACTCTGCCGCCTCTTGAAACAACTGCATCAATAACCTTTCCCATACATTCGTCAACTGTTTCCACAGCCTTAACCGCACATTCAAATACACCTGTGTGACCTACCATATCGCAGTTTGCGTAGTTAAGTATAATCACATCATATTCTTCACTTTCAATTCTTTTTAAAACTTCCTCTGTTACTTCCGGTGCACTCATTTCGGGCTGAAGGTCATATGTTGCAACCTTTGGTGAAGGGATAAGCGCACGGTCCTCATTCTTATAGGGTGCCTCCACACCGCCGTTAAAGAAAAATGTCACGTGTGCATATTTTTCCGTTTCCGCAATTCGAAGCTGCGTAAGACCGTTTGCGGCAATATATTCACCAAATGTATTGTTAAGTGACTCAGGCTTAAATGCAACATGGACATTCGGCATCTTTGCGTCATACTGTGTCATACATACATAGTAAAGCGGGAAAAATCCGTCTTTACGCTCAAAACCGTCAAAATCCTTGTCAACAAAGGTACGTGTAATTTCCCTCGCTCTGTCGGGACGGAAGTTAAAGCAGATAACACTGTCATTTTTGCCGATTGTTGCACCCTCTGTAATAATTGTTGGAACAATAAACTCGTCTGTGATACCGTTATCATATGATTTTTGCATAGCATCTGCCGCATCGGGATTTTTCTCCCCCTCTCCGTATACGAGCGCTGCATATGCCTTTTCCACTCTCTCCCAACGGTTATCACGGTCCATTGCATAATATCTTCCTGAAAGAACACCGATTTTACCTACACCGATTTCGTCCATTTTATCAGAAAGCGCCTTCACAAAGTCTATACCGCTCGTCGGGGAAACATCTCTGCCGTCCATAAAGCCGTGAACATAAACTTTCCCAAGTCCGTTTTTCTTTGCAAGCTCCAAAAGGCCATAAAGATGTGTAATATGACTGTGTACGCCGCCATCTGAAAGCAGACCGAAAAGGTGAAGTGCACTGTCATTATCCTTGCAATTTTGGACAGCCTTCATAAATGCATCCTTTTCAAAGAAGTCTCCGTCTTTAATTGATTTTGTAATTCGTGTAAGCTCCTGATACACAATTCTTCCTGCACCGATGTTTGTGTGACCAACCTCACTGTTACCCATCTGTCCGTCAGGAAGACCTACGTCCATACCGCTTGCATTTATAAGTGTATTGGGACACTCAGAAAGAAGTTTATCCATAACGGGGGTTTTTGCACTGTATACGGCATTGCCCTGTGTATTAGCATTGTATCCGTAGCCGTCAAGTATCATAAGCATTGTAAGCTTCTTTGTCATTTTGTTTACCGTGCCTTTCACAATTTTTTCATTTTTAAATCAGGCGGTGTAAAATCTTTACACCGCCATCCTTTGTTAACTCAGGCGTTACAGATGATAGAAAAATCATCGCTCTTAAGGCTTGCACCGCCTACAAGACCGCCATCAATATCACTCATTGCAAAAAGCTCTGCAGCACAATCCTTATTCACGCTGCCGCCGTAAAGTATGCGGATATTATCAGCAGTTTCCCTGTCGTAAATACCTGCAAGACACTCTCTGATGTCTTTGCAGACCTCGTTTGCCTGCTCGCTTGTTGCAACCTTACCCGTACCGATTGCCCAGATAGGCTCATACGCAACAACAATCTTTGTTGCATCCTCTTTTGATATACCACGAAATGCAATCTTAATCTGACTGCGGATAAAATCAAATGTAACTTTATCCTCACGCTGTTTGAGTGTTTCGCCACAGCAAAGCACGGGAATAAGCTCATACTTAAGAGCCTGAATAACCTTTGCATTTACAGTATCATCTGTTTCTGCAAAATATTCACGTCTTTCACTGTGACCGATAATTACATACTCGACACCGATTTCTTTAAGCATCTGTGCACTTATTTCACCGGTGAAAGCACCCTTATCCTCAAAATGAAGATTTTGTGCACCGATTTTAATATTACTTCCCTCTGCCGCTTTTACAGCCGCATCAAGGCATACGAAGGTGGGACAAAGAAGAACATCGTTCTTACATCCTGCTACCTTGCCTTTAAGTTCATTTATCATAGCTACTGCCTGAGAGGGGGTATTGTTCATTTTCCAGTTTCCTGCAGCAAGAATTTTTCTCATAATATTTCGTCCTTTCATGCTAAATGGAAAATTGAAAGTTGAAAGTTGAAAATTGTGGTGGATTTTCGAAAATCGAAAATCTTCATTCATTCCGAACTCCGCATTCCGCATTCCGCATTTAAAAATCTTCTATTTTCGTTTGGGATTTTTTTAATCCCGTCTTTTATCTGTCCTGAAGTGCTGCTATACCGGGAAGCTCCTTACCCT
>JAEIGA010012477.1_pt1 | contig 12894 bp, 25 predicted proteins | sample 9270691 | NCBI WGS metagenome assembly JAEIGA01 (sample SAMN17057246, study PRJNA624740) | gut metagenome | biome: biome; isolation source: fecal sample | host: Bos grunniens | place: China: Xizang | collected 2019 | reverse complement strand
GGGTGGCCACCTACCACCATCCCTGCTTCATTTACGAAGACGTCCGTCGACAGTAAATCCCCCCTTAATAAATATATCTTAATTGGCGAATCTTTGCACGAAGTGCAAAGATGAGACAAGGATGTTCTGCTCGAAGAGCAGGACATCCCCCTGTTTCCTCGCTTGACTTTTTTAAAAAAATATATTATAATTAAAGTGGATAAATATGATAAATATATAAAAATAACATATATTTTTAAATTTGTCAAATCGGGAATCAAACAAATACTTGGCGCGCGCCTATATTGATCAAAACAACTGGAAACCGAAGCCAAAACCAGTGCGCGGGCGGCGGCGCGCCGTTTAAACCTTTCAAACATTCAATCAACTACGCGATATAAGCCTATGCGGGCGGTCGTCTAAAACTACTTAGACCTTGTTCCCCGCAGCGGTTAAACATCTCTAACTACAGTTAGTCGTGACTAACTGAACAGCGTGGTTTACATAAGATTTTTATGTAAACTAGCAAATTGCACAAAAATTTTGGGAATTTGACAAAAAAATTTGTATAATATTTTTTCAAAAAAACTTGACAATGAGGTGTATTTATGGTAGAATCGGGGCTGCTCCTTCGTGCGCGCCCCGCCATTATAACACCCGGACAAGCATTTGTCAAGCATTTTTTATAAAATTATGCGCGAATCTGCTATTTTTTTAGCAAATCCGCGCATTTTTTCACTTTTTAGGGCGATGTTTAGTTAATTTTACTGTATAATTGTTACCATTGTAAGAAAAATACAGTTCTGTTTCGGTTTTTACCCAAAAATTATCAATTTTTGCTTCATTTTCAAGTGCTTTCCGCATAATTTCAAGCAAATATCCCTTTTCAAAGTCTATTTTGCGCACTTTTTCAGTTTTTTTGCGGGGTTTATCACTTTTTTCATAGTGTCTCTTACCGCCTTTAGCAAGGGCATCCGCCTTATTCTGTTCTTCATTCTCTATTGTATCATTATCCGCAAGATACAGTTCACAGGCTTCCGCAAGAGAAATGTCAAGATTATCCATGAGTTTATCAATCTCTTTATCAGGAATATTATATTCTACATTCTCAAAAGTATATTTCATACGCTTTCCCTCTCTTTCTTTTCTATTGTAACTAAATTATAGCAAATTTTTTTAAATTTGTCAAGAAAAATTTTTGTGCCTTAGTCTTTATCATTTTTAGAAAAAAAACAAAGAGATTTAAAACGATAAATGGCTCTGCGGATTGCAAAATCACAACGATTAGAGAAAACGAAAATCCCTAGAAACCGAACGGAAAGTTTCTAGGGACGGAGAACACGAACCTCTAAATGGCGAGGGCGTGTTTGACGATATTTAATATACTCATGAGAGTTTTTCTTTCTCTCACTTTCTATAATTATTATATCAAAAATTTTTCAATTTGTCAACTATTTTTTTGTCCGGGCGGCGCCCCGTTGGAGCGCCCACCTTTTACTTTTTTGGTGGTCTGTGCTTGGTTAACTTGAATGTGTAGGTTGCGCCCTCGTAAGTGAATGTAGTTTCGGTTTCTGTCTTTCTGTTTATAATGACCGCCCCTAAATCTTCCATCAGCGCGCTAACCTCGTCAAGTAACATTCCCTTTGTTTCGTCAACCTTGCGCACCTTTTCAGTTTTCTTTCTATTGCCAGTTTTCTCATAACGTCTTGGCGCGTTCTTTTCAGCTTTCTTTATAACTTCGGTCGTTTCGGGGTTTTCATCAATTTTTCCCTCTTCTTCAAGGATAAGGTCGCAAGCTTCAACAATTGAGATTTCTAACTTTTCTACATATTCATCAATTTTATTATCGTTTACTTCAAAACCCTTGTATATCATAAGCCTTGTACCTCTCTTTCTTTTTGTTACCTTTATTATACATCATGCAAGGGGTTTTGTCAACCCCTTGCGTATAATTCTTTGCGCATTTTCTGATGTTTATTAAAACAATAAGCTAAAATTTCTTTTTCTATCAAAACATCTTCTAATGCCGTATGACTTTCGATAAAATCATTATCTCCAGTTATGTATTTATAAAGGACTTCGGCTTTTACTTGTGGTCTTGGTGTTTTGTGCTTTGTCATATATCCATTTTCTTCACAAAACTCTTTATATGTTGGAGTTTTTGCCACAACGTCTTGAGCCATTTTCATTGTATCCCATATTTCTGTTTGCTTTGGGAAAAAATATCTAAACTTTGACTTTGTTAACCATCTTTGAGTATTTTTTGTTGCGCCATCATCAAACCTTGCATTATGCGCACATACTGTTTTCGTGTTGTACCTTGCCATTGTATCAGCAAGGTCTTTTCTTATATTGAACCACGTTGCAACCTTGCGTGTTCCGTTCTTTATATCTTCATAATACTGTGGTAACTTGTTTGAATAATAAGCACTATCCATAAGTTCCTTTTCATCAAAGAAAATGTCGCGGTTTATATAAGACTTTGTTTCGTAAACATTTCCTTTTTTATCAACAACCGCCCATCCAATGTCATATACAAACATATTGAATGGTGTTACACCATTAAAATCTTTATCTAGTGGGCAAGTTTCTGTATCAAGTACAATAATGTAATGCTTTCTTTTGTCTATCATGTGAGTTCCTCTCTTTCATTTGATAAATCTATTATACACCTAACGAAAACTTTTGTCAAGCGATTTTTTTAAGTTCTGTTAAAATATTATTGTTTGCGTTGATTGTATGTCCTAACTTCCAACCTTTTCTAACTGTTTCGTTATCATCAACTAAGATTTGATAACCGCCATGCTTTCTAGTGCAATTAGCTTTAGTTGTACCATATTTTACCAAATGAATTTCATCATAAGGAAAATTATATTTTGCAAGCCATTCAAGTTTAGCTTTTCGTGTTCTATCATTATATTCTTTTGTACCATCTTTAGCAAGCCATGTTGTAACTACAATTTTCCAACCTTTATTTTTAAGGTCTTTAAGGATATTATTAAGAATATCCATATCATAAAGGGGTTCAGCTATTTCATAAGGTGTCGTATCTTCATTGATAAGATAGTCAAGCCAACCCTTTACACCATAGAAGTTTGCGATTGTTCCGTCCATGTCGAAAACTAAAATTTTATTATCCATTCTTTGTTCCTCACTTTCTTTGTTTTAACTGTATTAAGTATATCAAAAAAGTCAAGGTTTTACAATAGACAGAATGTACAAAATTACAGGAAATTTTTTGTGCAAAATTTTTCATTTTTTCCTTGACAAAAAGGTGGCGGCAGTGGTATAATATTGTTTCGGCTCCCATGCGGTCGCCGCCGGACAAAAATTGATAAAAAAAAAGTGTTGACAAAATAATTATTTTTTGTTATAATTTATTTAGAAAGTGAAAGAGAGGTACAAAAATATGGCAAAACTTAAAGGAATGAAAAAGGTTCATAGAATTATTAATGAGTTTACTAGAAAAGAGTTTGGTGTTAAGGCTAAACTTGATACAGAGTTCGAAGCATGGTGCGAAGAAAATGTTATTGGTTATACTTTAGCAATAGAAGAAGATGACATTAACCAGTTTTTGAGAGATGCGGAAAAGCGTTTTCCAACTGTAAAAGCAGACCCATTTCTTTGGTTACTTCTTCATGAAATCGGTCATTGTATGACAAATGAAATGTGGACAACAGAAGAATTAAAAAGGTTTGATGAGCAGAGAGAAATCCTTGGAGAAATCGTAGACGATTTTGGAGTTGTTACTGGAATTAAGAATGATTGGTATCATAGCTTACCAGACGAATACTGGGCAACACGTTTCGCGGGCGCATACATGATGAATAAGCCTAGAAAAATAAAGAAGTTTTGGAAAAAGCTTCAGCCTGCAATAATTGAATTTTATCAGTTAAACGGATTGATTTAAGGGTGCGGCAACGCACCCTTATTTTGCGCCCGGTCAAGTTTAAGGTGTCTTTGACCGGCCGCCGCGCACCCTAACCTTTTATTATATCATATTTGCTATTGTTTTGTCAAGTAAAAATTGCACAAAAAATAAAACATTTTTTTGTGCAATATTCCGACTTGTAAAATTAAAAAATTTTTGATATAATTATATCAGAAAGTGAGAGAGAGATACAAACAGAGGTCGACAGTTTGGGCGCGCGAAACGGACTTTGGAATGAAAAACCGTATCTTGAAAATTTTCTAAAAAAAGTCTTGACAATTTAATAAATTTTTAGTATAATAAATATGTAAAGTAAATCAAATAAATTTTATGAAAGAGGTGTATGTTTTATGACAAAGAGAGAGGTTTTTGTAGAAGCAAGAGATATGTTCGCAGAGGGTTTAGAGCAGAGAGCTGTCATGGAAAAGGCTATCGCACAGCTTGATAAGAAGTCCTCAAAGCCTACAAAGGTTCAGGTTGAGAACATCGGAATTAAGAATGATATCCTTCAGGTTATTGCAGATGGTCACGCAAGAACTGCAAAGGAAATTGCAGAGGAAGTTGGCTACACTGTAGCAAAGGTATCAGCACTTCTTCGTCAGATTGTAGCTGATGAAAAGGCAGAGAAGATACCTGGAGAGAAGTCTAAGGACGCTCCAAAGTATGTAGGAAATGAAGAGGCTACACCTTATGAGGTGTAGTCCCCTACCATAAAAATAGTTAACTGTCAATAGTAAAGTTGCACAAATTCTAGGAATAGGATTTGTGCAACTTTTTTATATTTTTTACTTGACAAATTGCGCGAGAGGTGGTATAATGGAATTTTGGGGCGCGGCAAGTGTAAGGGCCGGCCGCGCCCCATCGAGCCAAAAGAAAAAGAGCCATTTGGCTCTTTTTCCGATTGCGCAGAGGGTTGGCTATTTGTCAACCCTTTTTTCTTCTAAAGTTTATCAGATATTCTCTAGCCTTTTCCGCAACTTCGTCTGGGATTGGTTCATACTCTGTTTTAAGAATAGTACCTCTTTTAGTTTCCTTGTAATGAGCTGTTTTATGGTTTTTTGCTGGTGCTTCATATCCTACAGTGTAAACTACTTTATTCATATTTTTACCTCTCTTTCATTTTCTATATTTATTATAGCAAATTTTTTATTGTTTGTCAACCCCTAAAAATCAATTTTTAAAAGTTTTAATGTTGCGATTATACAACTCCAAGCATTATGACCCATGTCCTCAGGAATTGCTTCCCAAACTTCAGGATAAAGACGTTTAACTCCAGTTAAAAGCATACCGCCCCAGTTACCACCGCAAGCACTACAATTTTTTAGAAACTCATCACAGGTCATAGCTTTTGTATCAGCTTTAAAACATTCAGCTACAACATTTTCTCCATCTCTGCCCCATTCTTTAGCAAGTAAACTCATGTAATAGATAATATCTGTATAATCCATTCTTTATTCCTCTCTTTCTTTTACTGTAACTAAAGTATATCATATTTCTTTTAGCTTGTCAACTACTTTTTTAAATAAATTGGAAGAATTATGTGATACAAAATAGGATGGTCTTTTTTATTAGTATAAATTCTACATAAATAAAGTTTATTAGTTAATTTTTTATAAATAAAACCTAATTGTTGTAATTGATTACTTGTCATGTTATTATTTCCTTTCTTTCTTTCATAGGTACAATATAACTCATTTCTTTTAATTTGTCAAGAGCTTTTTGTTCTCTTTTTTTATTTTTATATAATCTATTTGCTTTACACCATGGACAGGAACCATGATTTCTACAAGTGCAATCAATAGCTTTGCTACCACGATAAGGTTTTCTTTTTTCTTTCCCGTACTTAATAGCTTTATCTAACATAGTATTTTACCTCTTTTCCTCTTTCTGTAATTATATTATATCACATAATTAAATAAATTGCAATAGTAAATTTATTGTTGCGGCGGCCGGCGCCTTGACGCGTCACGAGGACGGGTTCGCGCAAAACTTATTATATCATAGGGGGTTGGTTTTGTCAACCCCCATAATACAGAAGAATTAAGAAATATACATTTAAAGCTACACTTGACAAGTGCATTACAAGTCCGTTTATATGTCTATCTACTGCAAGGTCTTTGATAACTCCGATAAGTGCAACTGCAAGTCCAAACCATGCAATCGACAAACCAAAAATCATAATTAGAATTACATTGATTACAGTTATTAAACATCTAAGGTCATTATACTCAAATCTGTATTTTCCTTCTATTTTGAAGAAATTCTTTACTTTTGTCATTTTGTATTCCTCTCTTTCTTTTTGATATATTTATTATATCATAGTGCTTGACTAATGTCAAGCACTATTTATACATTTTTTACTACTAAAACTCTTTCATTAAGTCCATCATTTGTTGCGATGTGCATTTCAAAAGTATCAGCAAAAATTCTTTCAAGTTTCATGTAGTTTACTTGAGGGCTATTCTCCATCATATCAAAGAAGAGTTTTGCGCTCATAAAAGTGTTGTTATGTGCTTTCAGCCAGTTTTTTATTTCCCATGTATACATACGCATTACCTCTCTTTCTTTCCTTTTGTAAGTATATTGTATCACATTTTTAGGCGGTTGTCAACAACTTTTTTAGCGGCCGGCCAAAAATTTTTGGACTTGTCAAGTAAAAATTTTTAAAAAAATCGGGCGCCTGTTCAAGGCGCCCATAAGGAAAGGAGGAATTTTTCAAACTTTATCTATTTAAGGAGCGACAGTGAGACTCGAACTCACCCATACAAGTTTAAAATCCGCGCGGTCTTGCTGTTCCCTACATTTTTATCGCTCATATCAACCCCCTACCCCATTGGATAGGGGGAGTACCTTTAGGATTATGCCTTGATGTATCTTGGGGCATCCTTTGCCTTTTCTCCAGGTATCTTTTCAACACCCTCAATCTGCTTGAGAAGTGCGGCTACCTTGTTTACAGTGTAACCAACCTCATCCGCAATCTGTCTAGCGGTCTTTGGTTCGTCACCCAGAACCTCGGCGATTTCAGCCTTAATACCCTCATTCTCAATCTGAGCCTTTGTTGGCTTGCTAGACTTCTTGTCAAGCTGGGCAACCATCTTTTCAGCTACCTCTCTCATTTCATCTGTACAACCCTCAAGCTCGATTACTGCGTTAAGAAACTCTCTCTTTGTCATAAAACTACACCTCTTTCTTTAAAATTATTTTTTATTTTTTACATTTTTATTATAACAAATTTTTTAGTGTTTGTCAAGCACTTTTTTTATTTTTTAGAAAGTTTTTTGCGGTTCAGCTAGACTATTTATCAGAACCCAAGATTTGTGGGGACGTCACTTCCACTTACTAGCTCGTCATGTTTATCCTTTTAGGGGTTGTTACTTCTCAACCACTTTCTATATTTATTATAGCAAATTTTTAAAAGTTTGTCAAGCATTTTTTTAAGGTTTTTGAAATTGTTTTCAGCCGCTTGGTCTGTTATCTTTTCCTTACCTTGTAAATACATTATAGCAAAAATTCTTTTGTATGTCAAGCACAAATTTTCGGGAAATCTTTGTGCAATTTGCACAATAAAAAACACTTGACAAAATGGACGGCGGTATGGTATAATGGATTTTGGCGCTCGCACGGCACTTGGGGGCCGCGCTCGCGCCACTGACAAAAATAGGGGTATTTATAAATACCCCTATGACTGAAATACCTCTATTAATGTACCAAATACCCCGCATATCCGCGACCATTTATCTTGATCATGTGCAATAAACTCATACTCATCTTCTGTTGCCTCGTCTGGAACTCCTATAGTAATCCAATCAGACCAAGCATCCTCATCTCCGATTACATTACATACATAGTCATTCATCTGTTTAAGTAGCTTTACTCGACACTCATAAATATCATTCTGAACTTCTTGTACTGTTGCCATATTATCCCCTCACTTTCTCTTTCATCAGTTTTTCATATGTTCTGACGCAATCTTCATACGTTCTCTGTTTACCAGTTTTATACGAAAGAACTACTAATCGCATTTCTAAAGCTTCTTTGGAAGTCGTTCCATATCTTCTTACTACTCTTGTTATCATAAGATTTGTCTGCATTCTGTCCATATTAACAACCTCTCTTTCTTTTGCCTATAGGGGACTATTCATCGTCCCCAAACAACTTCTTCTGACAATCGGCGCAATACCCAGTAATCAAACATTCTCTTTCTGTTGGGGTAAGAGTTGGGAAAGCGTTCTGTATAAGAACTCCGCTCCGCCACTTCATATATCCGTCATAAGATACTCTAATTTCATAATCTTTTCCACACCATGGACACTGATTTACTATTGCTATTTTCATCATAATCATTTCCTCTCTTTCATTTTCTATATATATTATAACAAATTTTCAAATAATTGTCAACACTTTTTTTATAAGACCTTGCTAAGCTGTGAGCTTAGCAAGTGTCTTTTCATTTGTGAAGGTTGCACCTTCGTACTTGATTTGATAAGCGATACCATCAACTGTAAGGTCTCCGTCTATAGTGAATGGTACGTTATCCTTTGTCCAAGTCTGTCCAGCCTTTTCGGTTTCTATCTTCTCAAAGATTTCACCTTTGTTATATGGATTTTCTTCTACTGTTGCTATGAAGTAGTCAAGGCTACAAACAACCTCAGCGCCTTTGGCTATAAGCATAACCTTTTGTGCATTGGTTGGCTTAAATCTTAAGCTATAACCCTGTCCGCGGCTTGCCTTGTCCAGTCTGCAAACATAAGGCAGTACATCAGCGGTTACATGAACAGCATATACAACACCCTTGTATGCAAAACCTAATATATACTCATGAGTATATGCAAGACGATTATATTCATTGATAAGATATTCAAACATTGTAGTATTCATAGTGTATCTCCTTTCCTTTACCTTACATATACTATTATAAAGGATAGAACCGGAAAATGCAAGCATTTTTTTAAAAAAATGAGGTAGCAATTTGCACAAAATTAGGATACAAATTTTGTGCAATTTTTTCAAAAATTCTACTTGACAAGTGCCGAGCCGATGTGTTATAATGGTTCAGAGTCCTTACGAGTTACACGATCTTAACCATATAACAATCAAATGCAACTATCGTAATAAACAACTAACTAGAGGGAGAGTTATATAACAAATATTAGGATTGACTAACCATGGTTAGATACATCTAACTCGAGTTAGAAATGTCTAACCAAGGTTAGACTTGACAAGGCGGCTGGTTGACAAAAGAAGTGTACGTCAACCAGCCGCCGAAGCCTTATAAAAAAACACCTGGACGTCTCCAGGTGTTCTGTGAGTGACTGCCAAGTCCAAACCGCTTTCAGCTTCATCAGCTTACTCATCACTCTGCGGGCTTTGTCCCTACTTATTTCAGTTGCTACTGTGCTTCACAACTGCCCCACATGGGTTACTCGGATGAAGGTGTTCCTCTTGGATTAATGGCTCATTTTTTAAAGGTCTAACCACTTCAACTTGCGAAGGATTACTGCCTACCAACCTTTCTGCTTGGAGCGGGTTAATACTCCGAGGGTTTGTTGGGGTTTTCCTTCCCTTACTGTAATTATATTATACTATACATTTTTTTAAAAGTCAAGCATTTTTTTAAAAAATTTTTTTGTTTAGGTTATACTTCCTTTAAATATCAAAGGAAGCATAGCCAAGCTGAACATCGAAACCTTCAAAGTGGTAAACTATATAGAAGTCACCTTCCTTAGAAGAGCATTCTGCTTCAAGCATTTTGAGGAAAGCATCAACTGCTTCTTCATTGTCATATTCGCGGTCTATTTCAGACCAGTTATCATCGAAACCTTCGAAATCTTCAAGAGTTACATCAATCATTCCGTTAGAAAATTCATACATAGAAGCATCTGCTCCAAGGTTTTCGATTGCGGCTACCATCATTTCACGTGTCATCATTTTTATTTCCTCTCTTTCCTTTATCTTATATATACATTATAGCATACTATTTTTACTTTGTCAAGAACTTTTTTTATTTTTTTTGAAGTTTTTCTCATGGAAGTTTTAAGCTTCCATGAGATGCTCTTCAATGTAATTCATGAAGAGAACTTCTTCAAGGTTCATCAACCCTTTATTGATTGCGTAGAACTCAAAAGTGTTCTTTGCCATCTTGTAATCGTTAGTTGCAACGATTATTCTGTAGTTACCCTGTGCCTTAACCTGTACTTCGTATGCCATAATCAATTCCTCTCTTTCTTGAATTCCTTACCTTTATCTTATGTATACATTATAGCATGGAAATAAACCGGTGTCAAGCATTTTTTTGCACAAATTTAGGATGTTTTTTATTTATTTTTTTGTATAAAATTACTATTGACAAAGTCTGAGCCGATGTGTTATAATATTTCGTCGCCCTGACGAATGTTGCGGGCGCCCGCAAAAATAAAAGGGTTTAACAATAAGCTAAACCCATTGTGCGCCAGTTTAAAATCGAAATCTGATTACAAGCTCTTCCTATTTCTAAAGCTTCTTTTTTAGTGTTTACTCTTTTACTTTTATCAATGTAGTAAATACCATTCTCAAGCCAAACTCCGCAATCTCCATTGTATGCTCTAATCATTTTCATTGCTTCGTTTATATCTGTAGTTTCCATGCCTTCTGTTGCTACCTGCCAGCCTGTTTTATAAGTTGTAACTTTTCCCTTTTTAAGTGTAAGACCGCCATTTTCTTTTATCTTTCTAAGTGTTCTAATATTTATCATTTTAAGTACCTCTCTTTCCTTTTCTGATTATAGTATAGCATAGGGTTGACTTTTTGTCAACCCTATTTTTTAATATTTTTTTGTAACCTTTTCTTTGTTCCCGTAGGCATTAACTTCTGCCTTTATAGGTTTAGGTACTACTGCCTTTTTAGGTGTGGTCTGAAGAAGTGTTCCGTAATAGTGGTAAGTTGCTTTTCTCATCATGTTTTTGTACCTCTCTTTCCTTTTTTCTGATACCATTATATCAAATAAAATCCGGTCTGTCAACAAAAATTTTGCACAAAATTAGGAGTCTTTTTTAGTATAAATTTATGCAATTTTCCTCTTGACAAGGTTGCTTCAGATGTGGTATAATTTTTCGGAACGCAACGAAGTTGCGCTACTGCATTACAAAGAAAATAGGCGCGGTTTCTACACCGCGCCCGCAAGGAAAGGAGGGTCTGATTTTTTCTGTATGTTTGAGGGTGAGGAGGCTCGAACTCCCGACACCGTGATTAAAGGTCACGTGCTCTTCCAACTGAGCTACACCCTCTGATTTTTATCTTGTCACTTCATAGTCATGATGTTTCTTTGCAAATCTCTCATGGCTTGCCGCCCTCTGATTATTTACATTTTCTAAATATTCAAGAGTAAATTCTGCAATCGCGCCAAGTCCCATCACAGCTACAAAGATTAAAAAAATTATTAACTCCGCCATTTTGTTTCCTCTCTTTCTTTTTTTCTATATTTATTATATCAAAATTTTTATTCTTTGTCAAGGATTTTTTACAAAACTTTTTCAACTCTAATTCCATTTTCCTCTAAATACTGAATTGAAAACTCTTTTAAATCTACAACTCCAACGATTGAACCATTTACTGAAACTACTGCCATTTTATTTTCCTCTCTTTCTTTTTACTATGTATCTATTGTATCACAAAGGGGTTGTTTTGTCAACCCCCTTATTTTATTTTAATAATGATAACCACTTTCGGCTCTTACGTTTAAACAAACATTTGGATTAAAACCTAGTTCTTTATCATAGATGGTTTTTTCTATTTCAATAGCACCATCTATCCATCCTGTCTGCCCATAATTTTCAACATCAATTTCCGTATCTCTTGGTATATCTTTAAGAAAATCTATAAGTTCACCAACAGTAGTGATTTTTATTTTTTCTATCATCTTTTTATCCTCTCTTTCCTTTTTCTAATATTATTATACCACCGCCCACCCGCTTTGTCAAGCACTTTTTCATTTTCTCTTGTAAGGTCTCCGTTGGTATCTAACTATTTTTCTGACCCGACCCCGTTCTAGCCGACCCCTACTTTTCACTAGATAGAGCAACTATCTCTTTGAAAGGTTTCTGCCTTACTTCCCTTTCTGTAATTATAATATACCACATCCGGAGTAAGAAGTCAAGCAAAATGTTGCACAAAAAATAAAAAAATTTTTGTGCAATTTTACTATTGACAACAGAAGCAGAATGTGGTATAATATCAGGATCAGTTAACTTGAGTTAAGCATCTCTAACCTGAGTTAGAAATGTCTAACCCTCTAGGGTAAGCAGATGGCGGCGCGCTTGCGAGGGGTGTGATTGCAAGCGCGCCGCCCAAACAATCACAGAAAAAAGACCCTCTCGGGTCTTCTCTCGGTGAGTAGGTAGGTAGCTTTCTCAGTTCCCAAAGCCTTGGTCTTCCAAAACCCTGAACCCTTACTCTTTGCTATCAGAGCTCCTCTTCTATGATTTAAGTATAGCATAGTGGCTAGTGTTTGTCAACACTTTTTTTTATTTTTTTTGAAAATTTTTCGGTACTGTTGACTGTTTGTCGTTTTCCCTATTTCATTTTCTGTATTTATTATATAATGGTGTTAACTTTTTGTCAACCTCTATTTTTGTTTTTTTTTGCAAGTTTTAAGAAGTGATTAGCCTTGCGACCACTTGCCTAGAATTCTGTTTAACGTCCGCCCTATCGACCGGCTAGTACGGGAGTTAAGGTTTTTCCTTACCTTTATCTTGATTATATTATATCAGTTTTTTATTTCTTTGTCAAGAGTTTTTTTAATATTTTTTTGTATTTCTTTCTTTATTATTGTAGTAGTTTTCTTCTGTCTTTTCTACTCTTTTATAATTTTCTTTCTTTGTTTCTGTATAAACTGTTGCAAGTCCTATCGGATTGTAAGTACCCTTTCTCATCATGTTTTTGTCCTCCTTTGTTTTTTTCTGATTTAAGTATATCATTAAATGTTTATTTTGTCAATAGTAAAAACAAAG
>JAEIGA010012476.1_pt1 | contig 12895 bp, 4 predicted proteins | sample 9270691 | NCBI WGS metagenome assembly JAEIGA01 (sample SAMN17057246, study PRJNA624740) | gut metagenome | biome: biome; isolation source: fecal sample | host: Bos grunniens | place: China: Xizang | collected 2019 | reverse complement strand
TGACGCATCATTATATACTACATTCGGATTCTGCACAGCTCTTTCTATTGTGTCATTACTCCAATCGTAGTACTCATATCTGATTCCATCTGATGGTGCCCAATTATAACTAGGATGCACAAACGGATCCTTACGTCCCCACTGATAATAGAGGCCGAATGACTCTACAGAACCAGGGGCTACTCCAGTTGCACCAAGATTTCTGTCCATAATCACAGCATTGTTGTATAGGGTTTGCTTAGTGATTTCAGGATCAAAGTCAACCACCCAAATATGCCAGCTCCAGAGAATTGTGCCATTAGCATCCTTAACGGCAATACTTGCATTTCCTGGCTTAGCATCAAATGAAAGCATGAAATGCACATACGAACCGTCTACGAATACACTTTCAATGATATCACCTTTTTCAAGTGACACATAATCATAATCCATATGTGTCTCCCAAAGCACCTCGGCAGAAGCGATCTCACCTACTGACTCTGTGCTGTTACCCTTGACTGATGCGTTGAACTTATATTCTGCATAGACAGGGGAAACGATGTAGCAGTTTGCCGTGCCGTCACGGCTGAGGTCGTAGGCAGTTCCCTCCCAAGTCGTATAGAATGACTTGGCTTCAGAATAGCTTTCTCCTCTTTCATTCACGGCATATGCACGAACATAGTATCTTGTGGCTGGCTGAAGATCTGTGAATGTATATTCAAACTCTCCTGCGCCAGAGTCTACTGGATAGTATATGCCTGACTCAATATTGATATCCGAAGTTGTACCCAAAATAATACCACGTTCGGTGACTTCTGAAGAGCCCGCATCTGTGACTTTAGCAACAACTGTAGCAGATGAGTTGGTCATATCCTTCACCGTCAACACCTTGACTGTTGGTTTTGACAGATCCACGTGGCCCTCGTCTTTCATACAGCGGACTGGGTATCCATAAGTCCATGAATCGGAATAACCACTATGTTGTACGGTATATCTCTCCGATTCATATCTGAAATATAAGCGGCGTGCATCAAAAGCTGACCAGTATCGTCCTTCATTATTTGGACGACATATATACGCATAGCCACCATTGTCCCAAGTTTCGATATAATCTGTTATAGGGTACCAGGCAGTATTCTGCTTATCATCTATCACAAAGTTCAAACCGTTATCATACGGTTCCAAAAGATTGATTTTTGACATCCTTTCCTGTTCGGCATTATTTCCATCAACAGTAAATCCACTCCAAATCTCAGGAACAGCAACTCTATAACCTATCGGACACGGGTCATAAATCGTTTTCTGATCGGGACTCCAGAAGTAAACACTTCTATCTGAGCTTCTGATCCACTCACCATATCCGGTAAAAAAATAATCTGGCTTATCAGGTATTTCATCCAAATAACGTTGATAATTGCTCGCCTTTGGTGCCACCTCATGTCTGAACGGATCCTTACGTCCCCACTGATAGAGTGTACCTCTTGACTCTCTCCACTCTTCTCCCTCACCGCGATCGGCTCTTGTCGCACCAAGATTTCGGTCAAGAACTGTGAAGTTGCCATTGGAATTGACATAGTACTGATCCTGAGGCTGATCAGTCATCCACAGATGCCAGCTCCAGAGAGTATTTTGATTTTCATCCTTGACTGCAACCACAGCATTTCCTTCCTTGCCTGATGCCTGGAAGCAGACCTTGCCGTCAACTAATGTGAGATTAGTAACCATGCCTGAGAAATCCTCCCAAAGGAGTTCCACAGAATAAGGATTGATTTCAGGAGTTGCAGGGTAGAATCTTTCATTCTGAACATAACCATACTCTCCATTACCAACAATATCAGCATCGAAGCGGTACAGACCCACTGAAGGAACAATATAGCAGTTCGCATTTCCTCTTTCACTAAGATCCACCTCAATTGTTTCAACATATTCAAGGTCTCCAGTAGGCTTGATATGTGATCTTTCCAGAGTCAATGGGTTATTGCCGGACTTTAGCATTTTGTTTCCTGCAGGAGTGCTTATTGTCAATGTGAATGAATTGTAAGTTCCTGGAGGAAGGATGAGGTAGAACGGTGTTGCAACATCTGGATCAAGTTGTACAGCTTCACCACAATCGAGAGTCAAACTATAACCAGGATTCTTATGAAGAGTCATTGCTGGCTCCTCATGAGATGGAATAGCTCTGTATCTTCCTGTGATGACTGCAGGAGATCCCCATTCATCAAGAGCTGAGAAACTGATTGATTTGACACAATCTGAACCCTTGATATTTACAGCAAGGACAGCATAGAGATTCTGGAAATTGAAAGTCTCGCCATAGGCTGCAGTTGCAACCATTGGTGCAGCATCAGGATCAAATGAACCATTGACATATTTCTGAACAGAAGGCATGTCAAAGTAGAATACATTTGAAGTGTCAGCCAAGGTTTCTGAATAAGGGTAGAAAGCCTTGTATCCTGTAGCAAATTCCACACGGCCGTCAAACTCTGTTCTGGAAACTGGAGATGTGGTCTTGGCTGTAAATCTCTCGACAGGCATAACCATACTGCCTGTAACCCAATTGCTATTCCAACTTTCATAATAGCCTCCTGATGCAGGAAGAACTACACTTACAGCAATAGCATCTTCAGGCTGCCAGAGCACCTTCTTCACATTCTCCACTTCACTATCTCCAAGCACAGTCTTGGTCTGATCCGACTCAATAACGGCACTGAAAGTCATCTCAACCTTCTCGACAGTTTCCTGCGGCTTCTCAGGCTGAGACAATTCCTCGACACGTTCGCAAGCAAAGACTGCGAACAATGCCGTCATAAATATATATATGTATCTATTCTTCATATTCGCTTAGTCTTTACCATTCATACTTATCATCAACAACCAAATCATTTCCGTCTCCGGTCACTGGTTTCTTTTCGTCTTTCATACAACGGATAGATGCCTTATTACCTGAATTCAGTTCATAGGTCTGAGAGTATCCACAGTTCCATACTTTAAAGATATATCCTGAAGTTGTGGACCAATAATATCCATCTGAATTCAAATAGTCACTATATGTATATGTCCAATCAGCGCAACCAGCAAATGGATAATATGTTGTTGGATCTACATTAGGTGCTGAGAGTCCAAGATATGTACCTGTCGGACATTGGCGTCCTCCATCACCAAAGTTGTTCCACACCTCGATATTTGGTACTCTCCAACCGGCCGGGCATGGGTCATTTATTGTCTTCTCAGAATGCCACAAATCCAGATTTCCGTCCCAATTGACATCGTCATAAAATTCTGTTGGGTGTGCATATGTGTACTCAATAGTATTCTGCTCAGTTGTATAATCACTACCATAAAGTGAGAATACATCACCATATGATGGCGCAACTCTTGCATTCAAAACCAAAGGATCCTTGCGGCCCCACTGATAGTAAAGGCCATAAGCAGAGTAATACTCCGATGTAGTTGATGGAATAACACTTGTTGCACCAAGATTTCTATCCATCATCACGAGTCCACTAGTGTACTTAACCTGAGTCTCTACTGGATCAAAATCAACTATCCAGATATGCCAGCTCCAAAGGATTGTACCATTAACATCCCTCACAGCAATGACTACATTACCTGCTCTCGGTTCAACAGGAAGAGTAAAATGAATTTCTCCATACTCGTAAGACAACTCTGCAATAAAATCACCTATAAAAATAGGATTTTCAACCATGTCTTGATTTAAATCGGTAGCCCAAAGCACCTCGATAGAAGCCACATCACCTACTGGTTCATCGCTGTTACCCTTCACTGTAGCATCAAATGAGTATTCGGCACATGCTACAGGAACAATGTAACAGTTGGCTGTTCCATCAATACTAAGGTTGTAGATATTACCATCATATGGAGTAGCAAACGACTTGAATTCTGAATAATTTACGCCATAGTCGTTGATTGCATATGCGCGAACGTAATACTTAGTCGCATTCTCCAAACCAGTGAGAGTGAAACTGAAGTCTCCAAGACCACCTTCCACAATCTGCTTATTTGGTGAATCGATGCTCAGATCAGCAGTTGTTCCCCAGATGATACCGCGTTCAGTGACAGATGAGACGCCCTCTGCAATCACAGAAGCATTAATCGTTGCTCCCTCAGAGTTGATATCACGGATGTCAAGAATTCTAACCATTGGAAGTAATGAGCTCTCATAGTTTTCATCCTTCATACAACGGACCGGATGACCATCAGAACGATCTCTGGTGTTCTCATAATTAGTATTATATGTGATATATCTGGTTGTTCCGAAATCAGACGTCCACAACTCTGTCCTGTCGCTTGCGTAACTATGCTCAGTATGGCTACCAGAATCTATTCGTGGTGTATCCGGATACCAGAAATAGTCTCCCTCATTAAATTGAAGAACAACTCCATAAGGGCCACCGTCACGATCATGCTTGACTCTTATTCCATTCCAGACCTCTCTAATAGGAACTCTCCAACCAGCAGGACATGGATCATAGATAGTCTTCATGTTATTTGACCACAACGAAGCATTGATATCCTTTACCCAATCAGAACCTGTAGCAAAAGAAGTCGGTCTCTGAACCGCACGCGAAATGTCAGAGAACATTGACACCACAGGATGCCCGGAGTGCAGACTAAGATCAGTCAGGCTATGTGGATCATTGAGTCTGAAAGGATCTTTTCTTCCCCACTGATAATACAAGGCACCTCCTATGTCGCCTTCTACAGCACTGATTGAACCAAGTGCTCGGTCCATCATCACATATGTATTTCCTTGCTCATTGACATATGTATGTTCCTGAGGTTCATCAGTTCTCCAGATATGCCAGCTCCAAAGAATCTTTCCTGCCTCATCTTTGACTGCAATCAGAGCATTACCCTCAATATCACTTGTCAAGAAAACTATATTGCTTCCATCAAAAGTCACATTGCTCACAACACCCATGCGGTCCTCCCAAAGGAGTTCCGCTGACACTGGTCTGATGAATGGAGACTCTGTATGGAATCTCGCTCCCTCCACGAATCCATAACCTCCATTTCCAATGGTAGTCGCATCGAAAGAAAAAATGCCAGGATCAGTGATCACATATGAGTTGGCAGTACTGAACTCTGACAAGTCATAAGCCTCATCAGCCACGAAGACAAGCGACCCAGCCTTTGTTACGTTAGCGCTACGAATTGTTAGCGGGTTTGAGGCCCTTTTCAGCATCACCTTACCATCTGTGGTTGCAACCGAGATAGTGAAACTATTGTATGTTGCCGGAGGAAGAACGATATAGAATGGTGTTGGAGTTGACGAATCCAAATTCACACCGTCTTCGCAGTTCAACGTCACAGTTGAAATATTATGTCCTTCTGCTACAAGCTGTGGATCGGTATATCCCATATTCACGCTGAAGGTGCCGGCAACAGGCATTGGAATGCCGTTCGCATCATATCCAGTGAAAGACACCGACTTAATGGTCTCGGTACCAGTTAAATTTACAGCAAATACACCTGCAAGACTATTGAACTGATAAACCTCTCCGGAATTTGCCTTAGAGACCATCGGCATTGCATCACGACCGAAACTTGCCGGGGCGTATGTCTGAGCTGCCGGCCAATTGAATGTAATGAGATTCCAATCATAATTATAGCGAGGTGATGCGCTAAGCGGATAGAAAGCATAGTATGAAGATGCAGTCTCTACCTGACCGACGAATGTAGCAGTCTCAGATTCTCCTTCTTCCACATTAGTGAACTTAGACATCTGATCTGAATACCAGTCAGCTCTACAAACTCCAACTGTATCACCATACTGCCACATGACCTTACGGTACTGGTCACCCATCTGACCGCCAAGGACTGTCTTGGTCTGATCACCATCTGCAACCACAGCTGAGAAAGTCATCTGGACCTTCTCCACTTTTGCTGCCTCTGGCAATTCCTGTTCCTCTATTCTCGCACATGAGAAAACTGCTGCGAGTGAACAGGTAATACCTATAATATATTTAAATGTACTTTTCATATTTCCTGTTCATTATTCCCATATATAATCATCTTCTGTAAAATCATCACCTGTACCACCGCGTCCGGTTTTGAATTCGACGGTTGGACCATATTTGGTCACGCCATCAACCACAACATATGCTCTTATGTAATAAGTAGTGTCTGGTGAAAGGTCTTCGAGGGTTGTCGAGAAGGTTCCTGTACCACTTCCAAGATAAACACTATCGTTTGACAATGACGGAGTTCCATAATCTGCTCTACACCACACAAATCCCTTTTGAGAAACCGTAGCATACATGCAGGTGACTGTTGCTGAAACATCTGCAGTGGTTAGATGAGGATTCACCTGAACACCCGAAATTGCAAGGCCAAGATCTTTCATACAGCGGACTGAGTATGCATGAGACGCCTCATAAGTATTAAAATACCTGTCAGTGTTAAAATATGAGAGGGCGTATGGATACCATCCTCCAATATCTATGCTTGAAGTCCAGATACGTCCTTCGTACCCTTCATTGTAATTTGCCCATGGATCGAAATAAGGAGTAAATGGATAGTGAGAACTCTTACCAGAATTATACAGAATCCTTGTATAATAATCATTGCCATATTGTACGTATGTAGCCTCAAACACAGAGCGATCTGCTACCATCCAACCCGGTGGACATGGGTCATACATAGTCTTACTTTCAGCTGACCATAACATATAGAAACCATTTCCATCAGAAGGATTAATCCATTCGTTTCCTCCAGCAATCAAAACAGTTGGGTTATTATGCGCATATTCTAAAGTAGTAAGAATACCAGGATAGTATCCACTATACCAATTCTGATTAAACGGATCTTTTCGACCCCACTGATACATCATTCCTGAAGCACGTAGTTTGTCATCATAAGTTGTTGATGTATTGGTGGTTGCACCCAGATTTCGATCCATCATTGTAGCTCCATCCCAGTAAACCTGAGAATCAGTATCAGGGTTGAAGTCACAGAGCCAGATGTGCCAGCTCCATAGAATTGTACCCTGAGAATTCTTGACAGCAATCAAGGCATTTCCGTATGCTGCATCCTCCGGAACATCGAACTTCACAAAACCATCCTCCAATTCTATTTCTGAAATTATTGGAGATTGGTCAAAAGGAGCTCTATATTGCCAGATGACCTCAGCGTAAGACATATTTCCAACACTTTCAAGTGAGTTTCCGCGCACGCGCGCGTCAAATTTATATCTGCCTGGTGTTGTGATGAGGTAGCAGTTTGCAGTTTCACCTGTACTCAGGTTCATATACGACAAGCTGACCTCTTCCATCTCACAATAGCTTTCACCCTGACTGTTGATTGCATATGGATAGTAGTAGTACATATCCATATCCGATAATTCGATTGTGAGGTTGAATGTATTACCCTCACTGATTGAAGAACCGACTACAAATTTTTCAAGGGAGTTCACATCCTTGCCGAAATAGAAACCATATTCCAGAATATCTGACTTACCTTTAGATGTCAATGATCCAGAGAGAGTTACAGAAGACTCTGAACGGCTTACTCTACCCAAGCTAACAGCTGGAAGGTGAGGTGTTCTGCCTGCTGATACGAATTCGATATCAGTATCCGGCATCAGTTCTCTGAGTTTCTCCACCTGCCACTCATGCAGAGGGAGACCACTCAAGTCGATATGCTTGAGGTTGCTATATTGCTCGATACCGGTCAAAACTCCGATATCATTAGTTTCCTTTGCTGAAGTCTTTTCAGATCCGAGATAGAGTTTCTCAAGATTAGGCATTCTTTCAAGGAAGTTGAAATCAGAAAGACGATTCATCGAGAGATCAAGATGAGTGATGGTCTGATCTGATTCAAGTTCAGGGATATAGCTGATGTTATTTGCCTTCAGCCAGAGAGTCTGAATGCCCTCAATATGCGAAATGTAATCAAGGTTATTCAATCCGATATTACCCATATACAGACCATCCTTCACATAGACTACCTGACGAAGAGAAGACATGTCAGCAAAAGTCGTCGGAGCAAAGTATGTATAGTACTTTCCGTCATCAAGCAATATGTTGGATGAAGAACTTGAGCTGGTGGTCTTGCCGACGAGAAGTGAAGCGTTTATATGAGAATAAGGATAATCAGCAAAGGCAGCAAAATCTGCATCGTTCTGGATCTTGACATCTTCATTTATGCTGACATTACCGAATGATCCGGCCTTACTGTAGTTCGCACCTTTACTATTCTCCGCGTACGCGCGCACGAAGAAGATCTTGTCCTTGATTGTCTCAGGTTTGAATGTCATCGAGAGCTCTCCTCCAATGACATGCGCCTTATCATAGAATGTCATATCGGCAAGAGTTCTCTTGTTTCCGATATAGAATCCATAATTTTTGAGACTGTTGGTATTATTCAAGAGAGGAACCTTGAGTTCCACCTTCGTATCTGAGACCTCAGTGATTTCAAGTTCTCCAAACTCAGGAAGTGGAGAATCCTCTGTATCAAGGTTTTCTGCGATAATATCAAAACCAGCAGACTCCTTGAACACCTCTACCTGCTGAGTTGCAAGTGGGAGTCCGTTGAGAATTACTTTCTTGAGACCTGACATCGAATTGAGATGTTCTATATTATAAATCTCATTCTCAGAGATGTCAAGATACTCGATTGTGTTTGCTCCAGCAAGATTTGAGATATCAGTCAAATCATTACCCTTGAGAGAGAGTTCCACAAGGTTCATTGTGGCGATATCTTTTTGAGCAGGAAGAACTGTCATCTCGTTATAATCGAAGTTAAGTCTTTCGATTCCCACCGATTGGATAAGTTCTACCGGAATTTGGGTCACCCTTGTATTAGCAACAACCAATCCCTTACCCTGCACCTCGTGGATTGTTTCATTAAGAGGCTCCAGGTCAGCGTCTGTAATATCTGACTCTGACATTGCATAGTATGTGTCTCCTAACTTCACGTTAACATCCTCAGTCACAGATCTTGTAGGGACCTTGAGATTACCAATGATGAGGTGGCCGACAGTCTTTGTATAGGTATTATTAGCAATTTCTTCCTTGGTACGAAGAATAAGGTCACCATCGCGGAAAGTCAACTCTCCGGAAGCATCCTGAGTGATGACGATCTCCTTATATACGGTTGAATTGACAGTAGAAATACCAAGGGTAACAGTTCTTGACTGTTCAAGTTCATTGTCCTTGTAGAACAGAGAAATCTGATTACCTGATACTTCAGCAGTAATCCAATCTGATTGTGGGATAAATTTAACGACAAGTGCTCTATTGGTGTTGACTTCAATCACCACCGGCTCACTTCCTCCTACCTTGGAAAGTCTTTTAGCATTGATGTCCAAATTAAGATATGGGAATGAACCCTCGATACCCGATTCATCAGGAGCACATCCCAAAGCGACAGCAGAGAAGACTGCCATCATAAAAAGTCTGATTATGTTGTTCTTCATATTCATTCTGTCTAGAAGGCTTTCTTCTTTGTGTTAATAATGTTAAATCCTAAACCCACTGTAGCGAAATTTGAAGGGTATCCTTTTCCGTATATCACATACGAGTTGGTCAATCCGTAGTGGTATTTCATGCTGAGGAAGACAAAACGTCCCATGTTGAATGTCACACCAGCAAGAGCTCCGTAATTGTAGTTAAGAGCGCCTTCATCTGGAGTGATATACACCTCACGCTTGCCATGCTCGGTCATCGAAGACTCCATCAGGATATTCTGATAGAATCCGAATTCGAATGACATACCACTTCTGACATTGAGCAGCAGTGACACAGGAACATTCAGATATGTCTGTTCTGCAGTCAGACTGACTCCAGAGACTTCATATGTTGCTCCTTGCATCATATAATTTGCGCCGCCTCTAATGCCGATAGCTCGTCCAAATTTCATTGTCAAAAACGCGCCGCCATAACCATTGAGATACACTGGCTCAGATGTTGCCGGCTCCGTGCTCATCATGGTTGCGACACCTCCTCCTGTCACGCCGAATGATGCTTTCACCGCCTGGGCCGAAGCCGCAAACGAAGTCAGCATCATCGCGAGAAGTACTAAGAGTACCCTTCTTCCGTTCATAATTCGTATCTAATCTCTTGATTTTCTTCTAATTAAAATGCCCAATTTCTCCAATCAGGTTCAATTCCCGAGCCGCCCAAAAGCTCAGGAGTCTGCTCTGAATTGTTGATCATGATTGACTTGGTCTTCACAGTTTCAGAAACCTGATCATACAATTCTCCAATCGACATTCCCTTACCACCTTCCTTGAGGGTCTTCAAGAGGTAGTATGTGAAAAGTCCGTGACTCTTTTCCTGATAAGGCATTGATCTCTGAGTTGATGAAGTTGCTGTCATCACAACGAGATTACCCTTTACCAATGTCTCCTTAGGTTTGATGATGATACCACGACCCACACCACTGTAACATGCATCAAGGAATACGAATGTCTTCTGTGCATTACATGCGCTGAGCTGTCCGTAGAAATCCTCAAGCTTGATACCTGCTGTCGGCGATGTAAGACTCACGTCCACAGGGATAAGATAGCTGTCCTTTGAGTCACCATCCACCTGACCGTGACCGGCATAGTAAACGATGAGTTCAAGATCTTCAGGATTTGCTTTTGCAAGCTTGGTAAGCTTATCGATACCGACCTTCATCTGAGCATAAGTTGCGTTCTTGACAAGGATTACGTTATCCTCACTTACGCCCATCATGTTGGTGGCAAATTTTGCGAATGTTTCAGCATCGCGCTCAGCGAACTCCACGTCAGGCTGATATGTTGCGCTCTGCTTGTTTGAGTTATAATCCTCGTTTCCGATCACGAGAGCGAATCTGTTCTTAGCAATGCCTACGCTTGGAGCAAGATCCACGAGAAGCTCTGACTGAGCCTTCTTCTTGATGATCTGAGGTGCAGGAGCATAAGCGCCCTGCATTGTCGATACACCTGTGAGGACATTTGTCAATGCATTGTGACGACCTGTTGCAAATGAGAGATACTTCACATCATTTCTCTTGTGAGTGAACTCATCCACCATTGCAACCATTGAGAAGTCTCTGTAGAAGTTATCAGGATCCTCTGGAATCACGAACTTGGTCACAAGTTCCTTTGTCTCGTTTGGAGCGAGGTTAGGAATCATCAACTGACGGTCAACAAACTCGATACCCTCCGGCCAGTCAAGATTGACTTCTACATTCTTCGCCATATCAGTACCCTCGTTCTTGACTGTAAGCTTAAGAATAGCCTCCGCTCCTGGAGTAAGAGGAGCATGATTTTCTGTATATACCCAGAATGTCTCAAGGACTGGCTTACATGCCATGATACCAGATGCCTGGAATGAGTATGGGAATGATTGGAATCTGAAAAGGTTGTCAGCCTCGCCTCTGAGAGTAAGATTGATGTTCTCTGATACGACCTCTGTATTCGCTGTACCCTTGAAGGTTACCACCTTCTCCTCTCCTGGCTTCAAATTACCAAGAGCAAGTTTAGTGTCTTCGTATGAGAACCACTCCATCTGGTCTGCACTAAGACCCAAAACCACGATAGCGTCATTAAGCGGTGCATCACCGATATTTCTGACAACCATCGAAATATCAAAATTCTCTTCTGCCTCTACGATGTTGTTACCACTGTTATCCACCAATTTGATATCCGAAACGTCCAGAATAGGGAATGTGTCGTTATTGAATCTCTGCTTGATGACACCCTGGCGCTGACCCTTAGCCACATATGCAAGCTGGTTATTGAAGTTCGATGCATATGAGAACAGAGTATCGATTACGAGAGCGCCCTTAGTGTTGATGTATCCGTACAATGAATTTCTCTTTACCCATGCCTTGCCTTCGCTGAAGTCACCTGCGTCTGAAAAACCTTTGACTCTCAAAGAAACCGAACCCTCCTCTGTGAGATATGCTATACCTCCGTTCATGCTCTTTACTCTGGCAAGTCCTTCACTGAAGTCGTTGATTTCCTTGTATTCACCAGGAGTAAGGTTAAAGCCCTTTGTGAAGAACGAAAGCGAACCATTCACATTCTCGACATAACCTGCACCATTCGAGAATACGACAACTTTCTGTGCTGGGTTAAACGGCAACTGATGAGTGTCACCTGCCTTGTTGATTGAATATGTTTTTCCCTTCATCGTTACGACAGCATGACCAGCCTTGAAGTCTGTTGCTGTATCAAATCTAGGATTCACTCTGATTACACCCTTGAGGTCAACATAACCCCATTTGCCTTTCTTGTTATCTCTGACTCTTGCAAATCCCTCGCTGAACTCATAGAAGTCATAGGCTGAAGGAAGCGCCTTAACTTTTCCGTTTGTGTAGAGATAGAACTTTGCTCCGTTAGCAACCGCAAGTGCTACACCCTCTGTGAATGGAGTGATGCTGTCATAGTGACATGGAAAGACAGATCTGTTAGAGCTTGTGACAACTCCCCATTTTCCGTCCTTGCGTACTCTGATGTAAGAACCGTCATAGTCTGAAACTTCTTCATAAGTCGGCTCGATTACAACAGTGCCTGTTGTGGAGATGAATCCCCATAATCCGTTTTCATAGTAAGCTGAAAGACCATGGCTATAGTCCCTCACTGTCTGCTGCTGAACGCTTCTCATCCACTTGAAATTTTCCTGCTGTGCTGAAGCTGGAAGAATGAAAGCTACGGATAAAACCGCGAGCAAAAGAATAGATTTAATTTTGGTTAACATAGGGCATACGAATTTTAACATGCAAATATAAATATTTGGGGTCAAGAAACAAAGCATTTTAAGCACAATTTGGAGAGACAAATCGGAGGCTGGTCCGGACAAAAAAGAAGGACCCACCTTTCGGCAGGTCCTTCTCTATGATTTTCAATGTTTTAGAGACCCAATTTCTTGAAGAAATCGTTACCCTTGTCATCCACGAGGATGAATGCTGGGAAGTCCTCAAC
>JAEIGA010012475.1_pt1 | contig 12895 bp, 18 predicted proteins | sample 9270691 | NCBI WGS metagenome assembly JAEIGA01 (sample SAMN17057246, study PRJNA624740) | gut metagenome | biome: biome; isolation source: fecal sample | host: Bos grunniens | place: China: Xizang | collected 2019 | reverse complement strand
TGAAAATGTGAAACATCACTATTTAAGCGTGTTTCACGCGTTTCACGTTCTGGGGCAGCTCCGGGGAGATCCGAGACAGACGGAAAATAGATATAAAATAATCGTAATAAAAATTAACGGAATTGTGATAATCGGAAAATAGTAGAAAAGTAGCCGCTAAGTCATAAGTGGGGAATCAATTTTTTATGATCTTAGCGGCCCTTTGAGAAATAACATTTCTATGAGGGGAGAAATATTATAAATTTATTATAAAATATTTAATATTAAATAACAATCGGTTATAATAATTTTATAGGAGGTTTATCGATGATTAATAAATTTAATAACTCTGAGTCGCTAACTAAGTTTGTAATAATTTCTCTTCTTATAGTGATCATATACACTGCATTAGAGTTTATCTGTTCTATAGTAACTGGAGTTTCTCATGATACTTTAACTGGCTGTATATTCGCTTTATTCGGAACTGAAATAGCTGTATGCGGATTTATAAAGATATTTAAGATAAGGGAGGATAACTGATGTTAAAGGGTATTGATATAAGTAGACATAATAGAAATATGAAGAATCCCGCTGACTTGAACAGCTTGGATTTTGTGATCATGAAATCTTCAGAGGGAGCTACTTATAGAGATTCGACTGTACTTTTCTATAATTCTATCCTAGATCAGGATATGCTTAAGGGATTTTATCACTTTGGGCGGCCTGATAATGGAAACAGTGCAAGATCTGAAGCGTCAAACTTTGTAAGCTCCATACTTAAGTATATCAATGATAATACTATTTTGGCTTTAGATCTGGAGGATAAAGCGCTTAACGTTCCATGCCTTGATGACTGGGCCCTAGAATTTGCTAAATATGTATATAGTGCTACTGGAAAGAAGATCTTAATATACTGTTCACTCTCTGAAGTATACCGCTTTAAAAAGTGTGCTGAATTTGACTGTGGTCTCTGGGTCGCTAAATGGTCACATCTTAAACCAAGTAAGAAGCAGATAAAACCTTTTGAAGTCTTCGCTATCTGGCAGGATTCAAACAAATATAAGTTCTCTGGACTTATGGTAGATCATGACCTTTTTAATGGAACTAGAGAACAGTTTTTAAAATATTCTGAGGTTAAATTATGAAGAAAGTAAGTTCAGATGTACCAACAATAGAAGAGATCCAGTCTCTTTATAATTCAAAAGATGAAGCTTCTCTAAGAGCATTAAATGAGAGACTTGCTAAGAGATCTAATCAGAGAATGACCGCACTTAAAAAAGCTGGTTTTGATGAGACAGCCGCTATATCCAGAGCTAAGAAGGATATAAAAGATCTTAAGATAACATCTGGAAAGTATTCCAGATCTAAGAAGATTGATCTTGATACTTTATATAAACAAGTAAAATCAGAAGCTAACTTCCTGAGGTGGCAGACTTCCACAGTTTCAGGAGAATTACAGAGAAGAGAGAAGATCTGGGAAGGACTGACTTCTCAGCGTATAAATGAAAAAGGGGAGATAGAAGAACCAGTAATATCACTTCTTGGAGTAGATGATATAGAAGCTTATAAGAAGAAGTTTCTTAAGTTCCTTGATACAAACGCCTGGGAAGAGCTTAAAAAGCACTTATACACAAAAACAAATATTCTTCTTGATAAAGCTGGAGAAGCTATCTCTTCAGGAGCTAATATTCAAGATCTGAAAGATGCAATACAAAAATATATGGACGGAGACCAGTCTAAAGATCTTATAACGATCTGGGATAACTGGACTAGCATAACATGAACAATATGGGGAAGATATGAGGGAGATAAATGTAGATATTGTAGACGGATTCTCTGACAGTAAGAAGACCAAACCAATATATAAAACTGTCAGAGAAAAGATCTACACTATAGAAGAGCTTCCTATGCTGGGGAAGCTTCTTTCATGTAAGGATTCACAAAAACGGAATGTGAACTATCTTAATATACCATGTTCTTTTGATATTGAAACTACTAATATTTATCTGAGAGATTCTAAGGGAAATGTATTATCAGAGCCAAGACCCTACGCTTTTATGTATCACTGGCAGTTCTGCCTTGATGATTGTGTATGTTTTGGCAGGACTTGGAATGAGTTTATGACTCTTATAAGCGCTCTGGAAAAGCGTATGAATCTTAATAAGTATAACAGACTTGTTATCTGGGTTCATAACCTTCCCTTTGAATGGGCCTTTATGAATAGGTTCTTAAACTATGAAGAAGGGTTCTTCAGGGAAGAGCGAAAACCGCTAAAAATACTGACTTCTGAAGGGATAGAATTTAGATGCTCTTATGCTCTATCAAACATGAGTCTTAATAAGCTGTGTCAGAATGAGGAAGGTGTTAAGCATTATAAGCTGTCTGGCCTTGAATATGATTACTCAAAAATAAGAACAGCTGATACTAAACTATCAGAGCTGGAGGAAGCATACTGTTACAATGACGTTAGAGGACTTTGTGAGTGTATAGCCAGCAGATTAAAACATGATACGCTGTCAACTATTCCAATGACTTCTACTGGATATGTCAGAAGAGATCTAAGGAAATCAGTAAAAGGAGATAAAGAACACCGAAGACTATTTAAGAATAATGCTCTTACAGCTGATCTATATAAGCTGTGTAGAGAATCTTTCAGAGGTGGAGATACTCACGCTAACCTTGATTATTCTAACCAGCTACTACATGATGTTACTTCTAAAGATATTGCTTCATCTTATCCAGCTTCAATGATGATGCGGCTATATCCACAGACAGCGTTTTTTAAGATGAATGTTTCTACCTTTATGAACAGAGATACTTCTGAATATGCACTTCTTATAGAAGTTCGCTTTATAGGAGTAAGGTATAAAGGCTTATGCGGTATTCCCTATATATCAGAAGCCAAGTGCAGAACTTTTTCAGCTGAAAGAGTTGTAGATAATGGGAGGATATTAGAAGCGGAATTTCTTGAATGTGTGCTGACTGATATAGATTATCACATCATATTAGAAGAATACGAATTTGAAGATATATTCATAAAAGATATATACGCTTCAGGCTATGGCCCTTTATCAGATACTATCAAAAATACAATAATGGACTATTTTAGAGCGAAAACTCTTCTTAAGGGAGATTTACTTAAGCTTTATGAATACGGTAAAAATAAGGCCCTTTTAAATGCAATTTATGGGTGCTTTGTTATGAGGATAGATCAGAACGAAGTAAGCTATGATCAGAGCTGTCATGAGTATATAGTCTATACTCCAGATCTTCAGGAGACACTTGATAAATTTTATAAGAGTCGTAACAGCTTCTTATCTTACCAGCATGGAGTATGGGTAACAGCTCACAGCAGAAAACGCTTAAGAGATATGCTTAATATTATAGGTTCTGATGTTGTCTATTGTGATACAGATTCTATCAAGTATAAAAGAGATCATGATAAAGACTTTGATCTTAAAAATGACTTCCTGAAGAAGGAAGCTATAGAAGCTGGAGCTTATGCTGAGACAAAAGACGGAAATATAAAATATATGGGAGTCTGGGAAGAAGACGGTTTCTATTCAGAATTTAAGACTTTAGGAGCTAAAAAGTATGTATATAACGAAAATGGTCATATATGCTCTACTATCGCTGGCGTAAATAAAAGAGCTGGTACTGAGTTTTTTACTGAGCATGGACTCGATTCTTTTGCTATAGGAACTACTATTAAAGATTCTGGACACCTCACAGCCTATTATAATGATGAACCTATACATGAAATAGAAGTTAAAGGCTGTAAGATGCTGACCGCTTCTAATGTGGCTCTTATCGATAATACTTATACTATTGGAGTAACTAATGAATATTTAGATCTTCTCGAAAAAGCGCTTGCTAAACAAGAAGATATGGATTATATTTAATATGTAATATTTCATATCAATTATTTAAGTTTATGGAGGTAGCTAAATGACAATTCAGGGAGCGAGTAAAGATTGTATAGATAAGCTATATTCAATCTTTACAACAAAAGAAATTGAAGTAAGTAAAGATGATGAAGGACTTTACTATGTGATCATTTCAAGTAGTAATAACTTCAACTTCCAATATGATGCTTTATCAGATGAAGTATTCTTTACTAACTGTAGTAATGAAAGAGGAGAAACAAGAAGTGTCCTTATAGAAAAAAGTCACTTCTTCCAGATCAATCTTTCATGAGAAAAGATCTGTTCATTTTATACTATGCAGCTATAGCAAGCATTATTATTCTGGCTGTGATAATAAGAGCTTTAATAGCGAAGTTTGGTTAATGGATAAAATTGAGATAAGGAGAATAAAAGAAGATGATACACGTAGACTGGAACTCAACAAAAGGAACATGTGAAGCTTTAATAAGCTGTCACTGTGATCAGGAACTTAAAACTAATTTTAAAGCTTTTCTGGGCGCTATATGTGAAGACCCAGATATAACACTGATTTTCTTAGAGGAATTTAATATAAAGGCCAAAGAGCTGGAGAAACAATTGGAGGAATTTAAAAATGGTAAGAACGATTTTAGTGACTAAGGTAGAACACAAGATCACTAAGGAGAAGAAAGAAGTATATGGCCGCTATGATGCTGTAAGACTTCAGAATGAAGGTTATAAGATACTTGATACTCTAAAGCGCAAGTACACAATGTCAGATGCAGATTTTGCTAAATATGGGAGTGTGGCTGAATGAAGATACCGTTTAAAGAACCTGAAAATTTCAAATTAAATTCATATAAACAGTATAAAACTAAAGGAGTTATAGGAGATATACAGACTTTTGATATTCAAGAAGCTGAGTTTCTTCTGGGAGTGATCAGAGATTCTGAGGGGCTTATATCTCTTTCAATTACACCAGATTGTCATACAGAACAGATAGTTATTCCTATCAATAAGATAATAGAAGATTTTAGGTAACTACTCCTTTTGGAGTTACAATTATCACAAATTTATTTTAGGAGGTAGCAAAATGAGTTTTGCAACAAGGCACAATAAGAAGGGTGTTGACTGGGAAGTTAACACTGAGAGATTCGAGTATAAGACAAGGGAAGAGCTTTATAAGAAGAAACCTGAAGCTGTCTATCAGGTGAGAGGATTCTATATCAATACTAAGGGCCGCTTTGGTGATCACCCAGTAATGATCTCTGACAAGTTCTTCATAGATCTTCCTGACTATATGACGGACGAGATCAAGAAAATTCTTAAGAATGAAGAGGATATAGCTGAGATCAAAAAAGGAACTGTAGGAGCTAAGATAGTAGAATTTACTGATAAGAACTTTTGCCGCCTTTGCTACGGTGTAGAGTGGGTAGAGATACTGGAGAAATAATATGAAGTGGTTTGATATAGCAGATTATGAAAATGATCTTAAAGCTGTATCAATAATCATAGGAGGGCGCGGAATAGGGAAGACTTATTCCGCGCTTGATTATTTGATAAGAAATAAGATCAGATTTATGTATATGAGAAATACAAGAACCCAGATAGCCGAGAGCGCTACAGACTTTGGAAATCCTTTTAAGAGGTTAAATAAAGATAAGGGTTATGATATTCACATCTATCCAGAGAAAGAACACTTCAATATTGTAGATGGTTCTCAGGATAATCTGAATATAGGCTACGCATGTCCTTTATCCATATTTGAGAATTATAGGGGAGCTGATCTCTCTGACGTAGATGTAGTATTATTTGATGAATTTATAGAGAACAGAACTCTACTTTTTGACCAGTTTAAGACTTTTGTAAATATGCGTGAGACTGTAGGAAGAAATAGAGAACTCTTAGGAGAAGCTCCTTTATATTGTCTTATGCTGTCAAACTCCCAGAGCTTAAATAATCCTATTCTAGTTGGTTATAACCTTATTCCAACGATAGAAGGAATGATCAAAAGTCACCAGCAGAAATCTAAGAAGAAAGATATGTTAATACTTCTTCCTGAATCGGAGATCTCAGAGCTTAAAAAGAATACTTCTACTTATTCTGGTCTTCAGGGTACTAAGATCTTTAAAGAGAACTTAGAGAATAAGTTCGCTAATGATTCATTTTATGGTGTACAAAAAAGGAATATCAGAGAATATAAGCCTTTATTCCAGATTGATGATATGTACGTTTATAAACATAAATCAAATTTCAAGTGGTATGTATGTTCTATACAAGCTACAAATATTCAAGTTTTCAATTCAAAGGATAACGCTCTGATGTTTTATACAACCTATGGAAGAAACTTGGCTTTAGAGTATTCCAGAGGGTTCTTAGAGTTCTCAGATTACACTACAAAAGCTAAATTTATGCGAATAATTGAATAATTATGTCAATTATATTATATTAAATATGGAAGGAGTTTGATATGACTCACAGCCAAGGAAGCGGAACTTCCTGAGTCGGTTGGCTACCTCAGCTCCTTCCTTTGGAGGAAATATGAACTTAGAAGATTTTAATAAATTATCAGATGAAGAAAAGACAGCTGTATTATCAGGAGCTGATAATGCAGAAAAATCTATATCAGATCTGACAGCTGAAAGAGATTCTCTTAAGAAAGAGCTGGAAGAAAACAGGATAGTTATTGAACAAGGTAAGAAGGACTTGGCGGCTACCAAGGAACTTAATTATACACTGGCCCGAAAGATCAATACGGATTCTAATAAGAAATCTTTCGAGGAAACTTTACACGATATTTTTAAAGGAGGAAAAGTTAAATGACAACTGAACAGATTTATACACTTGTCAATGAAGTAAATTCTGAAGCTTTTGGTCAGAACTCTATCTCAGTAGTAGATACATCTTCTCTTATCTCTCTGGGAAATACTGTTCTGTCAAGTTCAACAAACACAGAAGCATTTCTTAATACTCTGGCCCAGAGAATAGGAAGAACTATTTTAAGATTCAGAGATTATAGAAATAAGCTTGGAGATATGGTACTCAATGATTTTGAGTATGGAGCTATCCTTCAGAAGATCAAGGTTATCATGCCTCAGGCTGAGGAAGATCAGATGTATGATCTTACAGATGGTCAGGCTATTGATCATTATGTTGTAGCTAAACCTCAGGTAGATCAGAAGCTCTTTGTAACAAGGACTCCTTACCAGTTCCATATCACAATACAGCGTGAGACACTGAAGGAAGCTTTTCTTTCTGAGTCCGCTATGGGTTCTTTTATCGGTATTGTTTTTGGAGAAGTAAGAAACGCTATAGAAGTTTCACTCGAAAACCTTGGAAGAGTTACTCTTGCTACCGCTATCGCTGAAACTTCAGGAACTTCCAGAATAAGAGATCTTGTAACAGAATATAACACTCTTGCTGGAACTTCTCTTACAGCTACTACAGCTCTTTTAAATGAAGCTTTCCTTAGATATGCTATCAGAGAGATCAATTCTGTAGTAGACGCTATGCAGGATATGTCAGTTCTTTACAATGATGGAAGCTTTGAGACATTTACTCCTAAGGAAGATATGAGAGTTAAGATCGTTTCCAAGTTCCAGAGAGCACTTGAAACAGCGGTAGAATATGCTGCTTTCCATGATCAGTTTGTTAAGCCTGATGTAGATTATACAACTCTTAACTACTGGCAGAGCGCTCAGAGTCCTTATGAGGTTCAGATCACACGTCCTTCAGATCAGACAGATGTAACTGTAGAAAATGTAGTAGTTCTTATCCATGACAGAGACGCTATGGGCGTTTATAAGATTGATGAAGATGTGCTCACAACTCCAGTAAATGCGGCTGGTGCTTACTATAACACTTACTGGCATGAGAAACAGCTCAGATTCATAGATCTTTCTGAGAATTTCGTAGTATTTACTCTCAACTGAATAAGGAGGATATATGGCTACACTGACTTATTATTCTTTTTCAAAAAGACATAAGTCAACCCTTCAGCCTTCCTCAGGAACAGATATTGATATTTATTTAAAAGACGGGTGTAGTTTAACTAAACCCGTCTTTGTTCTTAACTGGCAGGGAGTACCCAGCTTTAATTATTGCCAGTTTGAGAACAGATATTATTTTGTTACTGATAAGGTTCAGGTACGTAATGACTTATGGGAAGTACAATGTGAAGAAGACTATTTAGCTTCATGGAAGAGCGTTATAGGAGCTACAGAAGCAATGATAATGTACGCTACTGGAGGAAGTGATAATATTGTAGACTCACGTATTCCGATAACTTCTCCAGTGTATGTATCACAGACTCCTGAAGCTCTAAACGGAATAACCATAACTGACGGAAATCAGGGAACTATAATTCTGTCAATTACTGGAGTCGGTTCTTTTGGTAATTATGTAATGCAGAACTCTACTCAGATATTTGATCTTATTAGAGACGTTGACAACTTCTTCAGATACCTTATATCTGGAGCTACTGACCCTTATATTGAAGTAGACTTCCAGAGACTTCTAAATGGTAATGTAGCTGACAATCTTAAGGGCGCTATAGCGCTACCTATATTGTCTCCAGCTATGACTTCAGGAACGTTAGAAAACTTATATCTGGGAACTTATCCATGCGTGGACAGAGATGATCATAATATCAAGGGTTATAGAATTACTGACCCTTTAGCTACTGGAAGCTGTACAATAAATATCCCTTGGAGATATTCAGACTGGAGAAGACATTCTCCGTATTCTTCTCTATATCTGTACTTGCCGCTTATCGGAACTATACAGCTTCCTACTGATGAACTTGTAGGAGAGAGTTCTGTAACTGTCCTTTATTCAGTGAATATCACTTCTGGAGATGTTGCTGTAGAAGTAAGAGCTACTTCAAATAATAAAGTGCTTACTACCGCTTCTGGTAACTGTGCTATGGCTACACCCTACGGAAGCGCTAATATCTCTAATTCTAAAGTAGCTTCTGCTATAGTGACTGGTATAGCTGGTATTGCTGGAGCGGCTCTTGCCCCTACTACTGGCGGCGCTACTCTCGCTTTATTCGGTGGCCTTACAGCTTCAGCTGGTCAGATGCTAAACGCTGTTCAGGGAGAGACTAAGGGCGGCGGTGGACTCTCAGGAGGAGCTTCTCATGGACTTACTAAGCTATGTGTTCTTACTTGTGTATCAAAAGAGCTTACAGATTCTCAGGCAGATCTTAATCCTTTAATGGGTAAACCAGTTTTTGCTAAAGCTATTATAGGCTCTTATTCTGGCTTTGTTCAGACTGACGGAGTGCAAGTAGCAGGCGATATGCTGGAGAGTGAGAGAGAAGCTATAAATGATCTTTTAGACGGAGGTTTCTATTATGATTAAAGAACAGAATATACCTTTTTCAGATCTCTTAAGAAACTTCTTCGCAAGAAGGCCTAGGGACGTGGACGGAGTAGCTAATACTTCAGCTATGTATTATCGCTCTAAGCTCCTTAGACTGATCTTCCAGAGGTTTGAGTTTTTAAATATGCCAAAAACTTGGGAATTTGACTATTTTTTAGAGCATTTATTCTTAGACGGAGTAATTTGTGTCACTGATACTGAAGCTGGTATTTTGGCCCTTAAATGCAGTTTAACTGGTATAGGAATATTTGAACAGCCTACAGAAGCTATCATAGCAAATCCAGTTCTGGGAGACTTCAGGAGGACTATAGGAGAAGACTGTGAGATCATCAGATTACAGTATAACTATCATGGAATAGGCAGGATTCTTGACAGATACAGCGTATTACTTGCTATGTGTGACTCTTCCATAGCTGTCAATCTGATGAATACTAAAATTCCTTATATCTTCGGAGCTACTTCAAAAACTCAGGCTGAAACTTATAAAGCTCTTTATGATGACGTGGCTTTAGGTAAACCAGCTGTATTTACTTCTAATAACACTGTAGGCAATATTAAAGAGAATATGTTCGTTATGCCAGCAAAACAGAACTTTATCTCTGATGATGTTCAGCTCCTGAAGAGGAAGATAGTAAACGAGTTCCTTACTGATATAGGAATAAATAATACTAACCTTGATAAGAGAGAACGCCTTACAGATGATGAAGTTAACGCTAATAATGACGAGGTTATTGCTAATATTTCACACTGGTATGATAATATAAGTGACGGAATTAAAAGAGTTAATGAGCGTTATAATCTTAATATCGAGTTTAAGATCAGAGAATATAGAAGGGAGGAAGCTATAGATGAACTTTCAAAATCTAGTTGACTTTTGTCAGTGGAAACAGATTGATATATTTGAAGGCTGTACAGTTCCTGAACCCTTAGATATTTCTATGGTCAAGAATGAGATAATGAAGAGGTGCGGTCTTCTTAGACCAGTATATTCAGAACCTGAAGTGTTCAGAGATCTTACTAAGATGTGGTTTGACTCTAATCAGTGGAATTTTGAACACTTAGCTAAGATCATTCTTGCTAATTACTCACCTATTGAAAATGTTTACGAGTCTGACCACTATCAGACTAAGCATACTGGCACAGATAAGAGAGCTTTTGGAGGTTCTGATGTTGATACTTTATCTGGTAAGGACACTGTTACAGATGGAAGTCAGACAGCGCATGATGTGAGCGCTTTTAATTCCAGCACTTATCAGCCTTCCTCAGTCGATAAAAATTCTGGAGATATTGATACTAAGTATGGTAAAAAAGATACTCTTGAATATGGTAAGACTGATGATTTCACTCATGGACACATTGAAACCTATGACCGCTTAAGGCATGGAAATATAGGCGTAACTACGAATGATCAGCTCATAACTGAGGAGCTGACACTTCTTGAGAAGTTCAATCCTTATGACTGGATAGCCGCCAAGTTTGAACGAGAGAACTTCTTACAAATATACTAAGGAAGGAGGGTAATATGAGTTTTTTTGAGTTTCCACATACGAGAACTTATGACTCAGATCTTGGCTGGCTTATTAAAGAAGTAACCAGAATAGCTGATCAGTATGACAGCTTTATTGAGTATATGAACACTCATAAAGTTGAATATGAAGAGCTTCTTAGAAGAGTCACAGCACTTGAAACTGAGATAGCTACTTTTGAAGATCAGATAAACCAGCGCTTTTATACGCTTGATCAGGAGCTTAGAAGTGATATTGATACTAAGATAGCTCAGGTAGTAGATGAAGTTAATCTTAAGCTTCAGGAAGTAGATACAGCGCTTCGAGATCTTGAAAATAAGTTCAATCAGTTTAAGACTGAAACCAGAAATATAGTTATTCAATACTATAATCTGGGTAAAGCATATACTGATTTTAAGATTGAAGAGCTTATCAATTCTCTTCCAGATCTTACTACAGTATATGTATTCAATCCTATAAAAGGATATGTAACAACTCTTCAGGAAGCTATAAATGATCTTTATGATCTGGGAAGACCTTATGGAATAACAGCTAGAGAGTATGATGATCTGGAGCTTACAGCTTCTGAATATGATGCTCTGGAGATCTTAGCTATAGATTACGATCTATATGCCAGAAAGCTTTTTGAAGAATCTGGACTACTTAAGGATAAGTGGCATTATATGTATTCTCCTTTTACTGGTGAATATGTACCACTTCAGACAGTTATATCAGAGCTGGCTTCTCTTCATAGTGATGGCCCTCAGGGAGCTATAACAGCTTCTGAGTATGATGCTTTGGAGCTGACAGCAGAAGATTATGATGATCTTCAGATCAGCGCTTATGATTATGACTGGATAGCAAAATCAATTCTTGTTTAAATAAGGAGGACAATATGCAGTATACAAGTTATTATAACCTTCCCCAGTATGAAGCTAATGATAAAACAGCTTGGCTCACTATCTTCAATCAGGCTATGCTTGATATTGATACTGGTATTCATGTAGCTAAAGCGGCCGCTGACTCAGCTGATGCTACAGCTACAGCCGCACAATCAGCCGCTTCTCAGGCTTCTTCAGATGTATCAGCTCTTACTTCTTCTCTGAATACTGTTATTGGTAGTATTAATACTATCACTTCTCTAATTGGTAATGGTACACCGACTACTACAGATCAGACTATCATAGGAGCGATCAATGAAATCAATGCAAAAGTTGGCTCAGTAACTTCCGCTACTTTGGCCGCTAATGCTACTACAGTTTCTTTCACAGTTCCAACTGAAGGAGATCATCTTATCGACTTCTACTGTGAAGGAGGAGCTAACTATACAGCTATTGATACTTCTGTAGCTGGTACAGTAACACTTACTTATGAAGCAGCTCTATCAGCTAGAGTTGTTTCTATGATGATCAAGGAGGTGTAATCTATGGCTAATCAGTATAGATCAGTTTTAGCTTCTTCAGGGCCTGCTCCTACTGGTGGAAATGCTCTTCCAGCTGAAGTTTTATCTGGCAGGACTTTTACCAATGATAACGGCGCTCAGACTGGTACAATGACAAACAATGGTGCTGTAAGTCAGACTCTAGCCGCTGGAGCTTCTTATACTATTCCTGAAGGATACCATAACGGAAACGGAACTGTTACAGCTGGCTATCCAAGTCAAATAGAAGTTGTTGTAGCTCATTCATCATCTACTAGTGTAAAAGCTTTAGGAGGAGTTACTCATGATCTGGCTTCTCATTACAGTAATATCAAATATGAAGTGATCAATGGCAGTCCGTCCGAAGTTAGCTACGGAACGATAAACTTAGTCGGCGCTACTGGTAACACAATAACTACTGCTCTCACTAATGGAGAAGCCTTGACTACAACTGGAGCACCTTTTACAGTTACTGATGATCTTGTTTTTGGCTTCAGAGGTACAAATTCAGATGTTATTAAAGTAATATTATATAATTAATATCACTACAAGCGGTTACGAAAAATCGTAGCCGCTTTTTTTATTTTCCGATTATCACAATTCCGTTAATTTTTATTACGATTATTTTATATCTATTTTCCGTCTGTCTCGGATCTCCCCGGAGCTGCCCCAGAACGTGAAACGCGTGAAACACGCTTAAATAGTGATGTTTCACATTTTCA
>JAEIGA010012474.1_pt1 | contig 12897 bp, 19 predicted proteins | sample 9270691 | NCBI WGS metagenome assembly JAEIGA01 (sample SAMN17057246, study PRJNA624740) | gut metagenome | biome: biome; isolation source: fecal sample | host: Bos grunniens | place: China: Xizang | collected 2019 | reverse complement strand
TGCCGCGCTGACGGCCAACGGCATCGATCTCGTCGATGAAGATGATGGCGGGAGCCACCTTCTTGGCCTGGTCAAACAGATCGCGGACACGGCTGGCGCCGACACCCACATAGAGCTCTACAAAGTCGGAACCGGAGATGGACAGGAACTGAACGCCTGCCTCGCCAGCAACAGCCTTGGCAATCAGGGTCTTACCGGTACCCGGAGGGCCAACGAGCAGCACGCCCTTGGGAATGCGGGCGCCCATATCGCTGTAGGCAGAGGGATTTTTAAGGAAATCCACCAGTTCCTGCAGCTCGCTCTTTTCCTCCTCGGTAGCGCTACCCATATCGCCTAATTCAATATGATTGAATAGCGTATAGCCTGTACCCGTTAAATCGGATACGGTATAGGTTTGGTATTGAGGCGCTCCGATTTCAGCACGCCAATTATTCGGATATTCGGGTACTCCGCGCTTTATAATAAGGTACGCGTATTGGTAATCCATTCTTCCGGCATTTCCCGAAATCCCGCCGGAGGTCTGTACTATCGGCTTAAATCCTCCGTTTACCCAATTGCTGACTACGGGCATACCGAAAGCTGCCGCGCCCGCCGCGCCGCCGCTTATAGCTCCCATTCCAATAGATGCAAGCCCGGATACAGCTTGTATAATTTGGTTTGAGTTATCTACGCGGCCTAAAGGTATTTTCTTACCGCAATTACCAGCCCAGCGATAAACGACGCTTTCCTGTGTATAGTATTTCTTATCCGCTGACGTATTGGAAGTGTGAAGCAAATACAATAAATCGCCGTTCCACGAATCAACATATACATACAACGTAAGCGCGTTACGCAATACAATATCCGTATCAATTTCTTTTACACCCACATACGGAAGAAATATAGAAATACTACAATCGGTGTAGTCTTTAGCACTTCCGAAAACCTCTTTAAGAGTAATCGTTCCCATATTATATTTACGATACCTGCTCGCGTTTTTAGGAAGTGTAAAAGGGTAGCCGGTATCGGGGTCGGGTACTTCAATTCCTCCCAGCTTAAAAATAGCGCTGCCGGCGGGTAATTCAAGCGGTAATTCGTACGCGTCAAGAATCATGGCTAACGGGTCAGACAGACCGCTGAATTTATTTGCCAAAGATTGCCAAAAATTCGGCATAAACAGCGCATTTGCAAGTTTTTCCATTTGCCCGCCGTGTACCATATAGCACGTTACGAGCCCGTGATAGTTTGGTGTTATAACACTAACGTCGGGCATTCCTCCCTCGGGCATTTGGTCTGTATCGCCAAAATTCCCCAAATCAGCGTGCTCACCGCCTTGAGGCTTTAGGTTGTTCGGGTCGTCCGCGTCCTCCGTCGGTGTTTCGTCCCACGGGGTTACTACTTCAAGCATATCCTCGGAGTTTTCCAAAAGCCCAGAGTACAATAAAGTACCCTCTCCGGCAAATCTGTTAAGCTGTGCTTTTGCGCTACTCTCATCATCAGCGTATACGAAATAACAAAATACCCATTGTTCGTCATTTATTAACCGCCGCACACCGCAAATAAATATACTTTGGGTAGACGTTGCCGGACCGACCGTACCGCTATAAGGCGCTGTACTTCCGTACATTGATTGCATCGGTAAAGAAATATTATTCCCTGACCCGTAAGCATGAACAAAACCGCTATTTCCCTCCCATAATTTTTTCGGGTCGGATAATGTACCACCCTCCTCAATTTCTACGCTTGTAAAACCGATAAACGTAAAGTCAAGGTCGGCCGATTCTATATCGGTAACGGGTACGGGAGGAAATCCCGCGCTTGCGCGTATTACATAACCAGCCATTAACTACCACCTCCGAAAACTAATATTGACAACGTGCTATAGTATGCGCTTTCGTATTCGGGTACAGGGTGTCTATTCCCGAATGGCGTACTACCGAATTTTTTAATGGCAAGCGCTTTATGCGCTCCCACGGGTATTTTCGGGTCGTTCAAATACATATCATATAATGTAGTATTTCGCTCCACGATTCCCCTTGCATTTGCAAGCTGGGTAGCAAAGCTCTTACGTACATCAACATAAAGCGAAAGCTCGGTTAAATCTTTTGTTACCTCCTTTCGGTCGGTCACGTAATAAAACCGACCGAATGCGGGAATATACGCATAATTTACGTTTCGAGCTATTGTACCCTGTGCGATAAACGTAGGCCGCAATTCGTCTACCGTTGAGCGAAAAGTACCCGAAAGTGTCGTTATCGGCGTAAGCGATTTATCAACGACAAGGTCTTTGCTCGTATTATTGTAAAGGTTAATGTCAATAGCTGCCATTATTCGCCCTCCTCCTCGCTCTCATCTTCAAAAGGCTCAAAAGCGATCCGGTCGGAAATCTTGAAACATACGGCGAATTTCTCGCAATAGATTTCCAGCACATCGATAATAATCCTACGCTCGGCCTCTATCATATCCTGGGGCTTTACCACGCCCAGGTTGCCATACTTACGGTATTCGTCGAATGTATGTACATCTTTATCAAATACGGTCGGACTGATATCCTCAATCTGTTTTACGTTGTTTGCCGCGTTACCCTGTGTGCGTCTTTCGTCCGTGCCGGTCGGGGCGTTTTCAATGGTTTTTGCCAGCGGTACGCCATTAGCTCCCGCATCATATCCGTACCCGTCCTGTTCGGTCACTCGACCGACGCGCGGCGTATCCGTAACGGTAACATCGACGCTTTGCGATTCTTTTGTACCTTTATGCCGCTCGTCGATAATAGCCCCGCTCTCGCGCATATCGTAATTGAGCATAGGGTCGTACTCTAACAGCTTTGTCGCGTAGAGCTCGTTGCAGCGGTTTACCCACGAATTGATAATGGATTGAAGAAAAGCGGTATTTGCCGTATCATTATCGGTAAGGTAATCGTAATTTCGGTATAGCGTAGTCAAATGCTCATTGATTACCTCATCGGTGGCAAATGTCGCATTATGCGTCAACGCCGTAATCAGCGTCGGCTTTTTCCATACTCTCGTCGCCATTACTCAATACCTCCTTTACGATTTCCTCGTTAAAGCGTACGCTGATATTCGTATTAAACATTTCGTTCATAGCGTCAGCCCACATCTTACGAGGGGAAAGCATGATATCGCACGCAATCTTTGTTTGCGTATCATTACTCGACATTTCAGCCATATTTGTACGCTCGCGCTTGTCTACCGCGATAGTCTTTACCCCCGTTTCGCTGAAGAAATCGGCGAGAATACAACGCCGCGCGTCCGCAAGCTCGGATACTACGATATTATCCTTTGCCTTAATCGGGAAAATGGTTTTACCGTCGAAATCGGACATTTTATAACGGAGCGCGTACGTTTCCCCGTCGTAAATCTTTTTCAAGAGCTCGTTAACCCGGATAGCCTCTTTATCGTCCTCGACGAGCGGCAAGAGGGTTACGCGGGAATTGATGATACTCGTACGCATGGATATGGTTTGATGCGCGAGGAGCTCGGCGTAGGTATTGACAAGCGTATTGCACGTTTCGCCTACGCGGTAATTCCGTGTGTTATAGCACGGTACGCAATCGACATACGGCGTACGCTGTACGGGCGGGATAATAACGGGGTTTGCGCTTACGTATTTCGTAGCGCGTCCGTATAAATCGATACCGGGCAAAGCGCCTCCGGCGACAACGGTTTTTCCCTTATAGGTCGAGTCTTTACTCTCATTCCAATTAAACCCGACGCAAAAACCGTTTTCAAAAAGCAAATATTCTTCCAGCGCCCGCGGGTCGATCGATTCGGGTACTTCCCAAATAAAGTAATTCCGCAATAGGTTTTTGAGGTAGCGCCGGAAATGGTTATACAAAATGTCATAGCGTTTTGACATTGTTTACCTCCTTAAAAAATGGGCGGGTTTACTGTCTGGTAAACCCGCCTCGTAGGTCGTAGGGTTTAGGCTGCCGTACCGATAGTAAAGATAACGGTATTCGCGTCCTTATTGATAAAGTACATCGAGTTAAGCTGCCAATGGTAATTCGTGTAACGATAGCCGCCGTTTCTGTCGGTCGTTACATCGTCAAGCTGTACGAGCTCGCCGCACGCTCTCTTATCGTACATAACAGCCAGCACATACGGGCTGTAGGTCGTTACGATGCTCTGACCCTCGGCGGGCGTAGCGTTGGTCGTAACGCGCATACGGTCACCCTCAAGCTGCCAATACGGTACTACCTCGTAATCGTAGTCAATCATGCCGTACTCTTTATTGTACGCGTCAATGAGGGAACGACGGAGGTTTTTATCGAAAATACCGTTAACTACGAGCTTACGGTATTCGGGCGGCGTAAAGGTCACATGGCTACCGGTCACGTTAAAGCTCTTACTCGGCTGCTCGGCGAGCATACATACGTCGCGGATAACGCTTGCGACGAAAGAGCAAAAATCGTTATTCAACAGGCAATTAGCCTGTGTAAGCTCGGTACTCTTTGCCGTATTGTAAATCGCGAGCAAATCGTAATACTTTGCGGCAGCGTTTTCGTCGGTGTAGTTTTTGGTAGTACCGGCACAGTTTTTGATAATGTCGGCGAGTACCGCGTAGCGGTTGAGCTCCTTACGTCTTTCGATAGAGTTTGCAATCGAGATAAACTGACTACGGATAAATCCGTCGAAACGCTCCGGGGTAGCAAAAATACCCTTGAGGTCGGTATCGCGTACGGTCTTATCAAACTGCCAGCTATCGGAAATCGTATAGTAATTTGCGCTCTCCTTGCCCAAATTCTGTACCTTGTACTGGTCGGTATAAGACTGACCCTCCTCAATGGTAGCGCCGTCGAACGTGGACGGGGTAGCAGCGTAGAAATCGTTAATAATGATTTCAAGTACGCCGTAATCCAGCTTGCCGGTATACATATCGACGAGCTTACCCGAATAAGACGGGTTATCGTTAATAGTCATCTGTACCTTATTCATAATAGCCGAAATAACGGTGTTCTGAATATCGGAGGCCTGCATATTGGCAAGCTTTTTACCGGCATCGATAAAGGTATCGTAGTCTACTACCTGTGTAGCCGATACGCCGCCGCCGGAGGCTCTCGAAAAGAGCTCATTCGTAATTGCATAAAAATTGTTGTTTACACTCATTGTTTTTAATCTCCTTTTTTATTTGATTCCGTAGATTGCTACGCCGGATAAAGAGCCGGATCCCTCGTTCCTGATTGATACAACACTTTCCGCAACTCTCAAATCAACGGTCTTTGTAAGTGTGAATTTGTATGTTCCGTCACCAGCCGATACGACCGCAACGCCTCCGCCGTTCAAACCCTCAACGCCTAAAATCAGTTTATAAGATTTTAGTGTTTCGGCTGAAAGAGTGGCGGAAATGTCAACATACGTGGACGACGTTGTACCGCTCCATAACTCGTCTACCGTGATTCCTCCGGCATCAGCATTCAGCGCCCCGCTCTCATCGATCGAAAGATTTGCGCCGATTTTTACAACGCCCGCCGTTTCGTCGCTGGCGGCGGGTACTGAAATTTTCCCGCTTGATACGCTGATATTGCTACCGATTTTTACCACGCCCGCTTTACTTGCGGTAGCGTAATCGGTTTTCGTAACCAATGTATCAACGTCGGGGATTTCCGGCGGCAGCTTATTCGCTATAATCTGTTCGCGCCGGTTTAGGATTTCTCCCATAGTTTTTACCTCCTTTAGAATTTGATACCGTAAACGCGTAACCCTTTATTCCACGCTTGATTCGTACTGAATTGCCAATAACCGTTTTTATAATACGATATATGGAATTTCGTACCTCCCGCCGTGAGCGGAAAATCAAGATAATTCAGCGTTTCCGTAGACAAATACGCGCCCGGTAAAATACCGATTGATGTTAAATCGCTTTGCGATTCGGAACATACCATAATCAAATCGTACTCGTTCGGCTGTAGGCCGCTGAATTGCTTACGCTGGGTAATTGCGCTTTCGGGGTCAGCCTCAATGGATATCAGTAAATCCATTTGCGGCTTTGAAATTACAGGTGGTAGAAATGAGGTGTAGGTATCCTCGCGCCTATTCTTAATTTCCACGCATTATTTACCTCCTTTATTCTTACCGTACATATACTCGCCGAAATACGCCGCATAATCGGCTTTCGGCTGTTCGGGCGGCTCTTGTTTGGCAAGCTGGGCTTTGAGCTCGTTTACTTGACCCTCAAGTGCCGTAATCATGGATTTGAGCTCGTCCGTATCGCGGGAGGAGTCTACCTCGGGCTCGGCGGGCTGTTCGGGTACTTCATTCGGTGTAGCCTGTTTGTTTTCCTCATTATCCATAATAACTACCTCCTTTCCATTTCGACCATATCATAATATGAACAAATTGTAAACTACCTATTTACAATTTCGTTACAATTTGTTTAATTTTCTGACATATCCCGTTAAAATATGAATACTAAAATAAGGACAAAATATAGGGAGGTACTTGTTATGTCTAAATACTATATCGATGTTCGTACATCAAAACCCGAATTACCGTACTACAGGAGCGCGGTATATTACTTCAATTTTGACCACGCGCTGGAGCGTGCCGATGAGTTAATACAACATGATTTAAGTATTATTTCCATAATGATTGTCGAATCGCGATACGGTTACGAAAAAATCATTTGGGAAATAGTAAGATAAGGAGGTCACATGAATAAACCCAAATTCAAAATTACCGCCGAATTTAAAAGCGGTAACGTACAGAGTGCCACATTTTTTAATTTATTGCCTTTGGAGGCTGCCGTACTCGTAACGCTTTCCGACGATATGTACGACGTTAAAAAGGTAACAATCGAAAATCTACAGGAGGAGCAAAAATCCGATGATTAACTATTACCGAGGCTTTAAGCTCACTACACAGCGGGGTCATATCGTAGTGACCGACCCGTCGGGCGATTTTTACGAAAGCGCCGACGATATGAGCGAGGCTATTACGGACATAGACGCGGAGCTCACGCTTGACGATATGCGGGATACGCCAAAGGTTTTACACCCTATTTGCCGGTAATGCTTTTCTCTATACACAAGTACCCCTACGGTTTGCCTCGTTACGGCGAGGCATTCCGTACGGGCATTTGACCCGAATATTATAATAAGGAGGCTCACATAATGGGCAAATTAAATGAAATGGCTCGTAAGGCCAGCGGAGTATCGGAATTGACGGAGGGTCGTACAAAGCTTACGACCGAGGAGGTAATCAAGAAGTATCCTAACGGCGTAACCATTAAGGCTATGGATATGTTCGGCACGGGCGACCAGCGTTACGCGGTAGTCAATATCGCCGAGGACGATAAGGTTTACTTTTTCGGAGGTCAGGCCATTACCGGAATGCTTGATAACTTTATCGAGATGTGCGGCACGGTAGACGAGGTAAACGCGCAGCTTGCGACCGAGCCTATCAAGATTAAGCTCACAAAGGGTAAGACCAAAGCCGGACGCGATTTTACAAGCTTTGAAGTAATCTAAACGCGACAGCAAACAAGCGGCGTAGCGGGATACCGCTACGCCGTATTTTTTTAAGGAGGAAAAAATAAATGGTAACGTGTGATAAAGGAGATTTTAATATTACTGTTCAATCTCAAAAAAATGTAACACTACCGCGCGAGTATTTGGAATATTTGTTTTCCGCTCCGAATTACAGTTTATTCATAAATAGAGTGCTGGATTTTGTAGGCGCTGTACTTGAGGAGAGGGAAAAGGAAATGATAGAGGAATTACAAAGAAAAGGAGTGATATAATGACAATTTATCAATGTGATATGTGCCATAAACATTTTCAATCAAAATCCGATTTATTACGTTTGACTATAAAATCGGATAAATACAGCGACGCGCAAGGATATTACGAACCTACCGATTTATACGTGGTAAGTGAGTTATGCGAAAATTGCACTACTACCGTAGCAAATACACTTGTTGATATGATTTCGAACGGAGGTGTTACTATTGAATAAATACGATTTTGTTATCTTTACCATTTTGGTTATAAATCTCATAATGGGTTTTATTAACCTTATCGTGGTAGACGCTGCAATAGACGAATTGAAAAGGTGGTTAAAAGATGAACGCGAACAGAAAAATTACAAAGATTGAAACAACGCCCCAGCCGAAAAAATCAAAACAGGGCTACCGTACCAAAATCCCGAAACGCTCGATATCGGAAATTCATATCGCACGCGCACGCTCCGGGCTGGGCTGTAAGAATTGCGTATATTCGAATTTCTGTGCCGCACAGCCGACATTACGCGCTTACGTTGAGGGAGTGTATCATAAAGAAATGAGCGAGCTTAAAAATAACCCTAATTACAGGGAGGCCGAAAGTGATATACCGCTTAATGTTCAAAACGAAAAGAAGTAAATACGCCGAATATGTAGTACCGTGGGCTGACGTATGGAGCGGGGAATACCGCAAAACATTTTACGATTATTACGTTACCGCACGCGAAACATACAAGGTAGCCGAATACGGCGGCGGGCTGGTTATCACGATTCCCGCCGCTGATTCCGACCGGATCGAATCGGAAATTTTGGAAACGGGCGAGGCAAAGAGTAAGATTAAAATAAGGGAGGTTTTCAAAGCACTATGCCAAAAGTAAGAATATACACCCAAACAGAATTAAACGAAATGACAAGGGGCGATTTGCTCAAAACCGTACAGCGCGAGGTCGAGCGGTTAAACAAACAGATTACCCGATATAAGGCACGCGGAGCGGTAGCGGGCGACGTTATCCCGTCGAGCTCGTTAAAGCGCTTGCCGGTATCGAGCTTAAAGAATATGACCGAGCGTCAGTTAATGCGCGTATATCAGCAGGCACAGGAGCGTACCACGTTCGGCGGTCTTACCAAATCGGGTATATCAAAAGCCCGTGAGCGTAAATCCGAAATCGCAAAGGAGCTCAATACCAGCGAGGCAAATATCAGCGCCGAGGATTTACAAAAGCTGCATCACGCTATCGAACAGGCCGAAACGGAAAACGCTGCATTTTACGAGGTACTTACCCGAGCGGTCGAGGAGGGTATAGAGGAGGATACGCAATTTTTCCGTACTACCTCCGAGGCTGTGTACGAACAGACAAAAACAGCCGAGGGTAGACGCGAGTTTATGAGCGATACCATAAAGCGCATTAACAAGGCCGTAAGGGATAAAAACAAACAAGCGCGGGCGAATGGTGTTACCGACCGTAAACGGCTGGCGCATCAATTCTCAATGAAACAAGCTACCGCACGGGCGAAAAAGCGTGCAATATCAAAAACAAGGAAGTAATCATTATGCAAGTTATGGCTATGCCAAAAGACGGTAATATCCCGGTATATACGTGGCAAGAGGGAGTAAACATCATTACGACCGCTTGCCATGAAAACGGGTTTTGCACGATAGGGCGTAAGCATAACGCACGAAAATACTATAACTCGTTTATTACCTTTGACATAGAAACGACCAAACTGTTAAACGAAAATTGGACGCGCAAAATGCCACGGAAGTATAAATACTTTAACTATACGTATTTGTGGGGCGTAGTCTGTGACGGTAAGTTTATATGCGGTAGGGAAATAAGCGAGTTTTTTTCGATGTTACACGCCGTGCAAATGATGATTGACGGGTATATCGTTTCATTCGTGCATAACCTCGCATTTGAGTATTTTAACAATGTGGATTATTTTACCGCTACCGAATACGAGGACGGTTTTTTCCGAAACGCCAGCACGCCGTTATATATCCGTCTTAAAGGGTTTGAATTTAGATGTACCGCACAGCTTACCCATAAAACGCTGGCGCAAATCGGTAAAGAGGTAAAAATAGATAAGCTCGACGATTTCGCTTACGACCGGCTTTTATCGCCGCTTTCCGAGCTTACCGAAAACGATTTTAATTATCAATACCGTGATGTGTATATCCTGTATGTATTCTTATTGCGCGAAATTGAAAACTACGCGAAACGCTCGCACAAGGAGAAAAACCCGGCAGCGCTGCCGCTTACCCAAACGGGATACGTGCGGAACGACGTAAAAAAGAATTTTTCCCGAACAAATGCCGGTTACCTTTTGCTGAAAAATACCGAGCTTACGGAAAACGAGTACCATTTTATCCGACCCGCTTTTTACGGTGGTTACACCCACGCGAATTTTCGCATAATCGGTTATGAGTTTTTGCGGATAGAGGGTAACGCCCTTTTGCACGTTGATTTGAAAAGCGCTTACCCGTGGGCGATTGTTACAAAGCGGTTTATGCTACGCTTGACCGAATGCGTAGAGGCTGTAAGCGATATCCAGCTAATGGAATGGTTAAACCGTCCGAATTTCGGATTTGTCGCCGACGTTGTGTTATGGGGAGTGCAGCTTAAAAAGCGCCATATCCCGTACATTCCGTACGACGCTTACAATATTAAAAGCGTACCTTTCATGTCAACGTCAGAAAACGGTAAATTGGTAAGTGCTGAGGCTTTGCAAATCACGATTTGCGACGATGATTTAAGGCTTTTCCTCTCTACATACGAGGTAGAATCGATAGAGGTTAAAAGATGTTATTACGGTACGAAAAAGCGTTTACCTTATAATATTGTAGCTACCGTGGTATCGTACTTTAACAGCAAAACCACGTTAAAAGACGTAAGTACGGGCGATCCGGAGGCTGACGCGTACCTAGCATACCTCTATACCCTCGAGAAGCAAAAATTAAATGGCATCTACGGCCTTTTTAGTACCTCATTGGAAATTTTCGAGTACAAGGTAGACGAAAAAACGCTAATGGTCGTACCGTCACCCGAGCCCGAGTATAAACCCGCGAGAGTTTTACCTTATCAAATCGCGCTACAAATTACCGCGTACGTACGCGCCGCAATCGTCAATATGTGTAATTATCTATCGGAAACGCCCGGTAATCAGTTTTGGTATTGCGATACCGATAGCATTTTTTGTAAGGATACGCCCGAGGCTCGCGCCTATGTTGAGGCGTGGAATGCTGACAGAATCAAAGAGAGCGAGATATTATCAAAACTGTATTTCGATGTAACGCCCAGCGCTCCGAATGGGAAAAAACAGATATTGGGTACTTTCGATATTGAAAAGGAATGCAACGTAACCGACGACCCGATAAACAAGCCTTACGCCGTGAGCTTTTGTACTATCGGAGCAAAGCGCTATTATATCGGATATTCCGACGGTACATACGAAATCACGTTTTCCGGCTTACGCGCCACAAAACGTAAATTTGATAAAAAGGCGGGTAAATGGTATAATGGCTATAATACCCAGCGCTTGATAGATAAGTACGGGTCAATGAATGCCGCTTTTCTTGCCATAAAGGAAGATAAAGTATCCTTACCTTTTGTAGACGGTATCGACAAGCTGGGTCATTATAACGTACGCGCCAATTTCGTTTCAAACGCTTTCGGGTATCGCGTAACAAGGCCGTGCAGCTATACGCTGTTCGGTCAATCGATTAACTTATCACTTAATGGCTCGCTACGCTTTTTCCTTACTACACAGGACTATAGCAATATGCTTGCCGCGGAGGACGAATAATGAACGACGAAAAGAAACAAGAGTACATGAATATTATCGAAACGATAATGGCTGCGGTAGACAGGCACGCGCCCGGAGTATTCAAACCGTTTTCGATTGCGGTTATGACCCGAGCGCTTGAGCTCTACGAACAGTATATAAAAATATTTGGAATAACAACGCCGGAGGACGTAGCATTATATGAAGAAATATTTTGATATTGAGGACGTTATCGCCGAATCGCCGGATACGCACATCTTTAATATTATCGGTCAGGGCGGCGTAGGAAAGACATACAGCGTAAAACGCCATGTGCTCAAAGAGTTTTACGAGCGCGGTAAAAAATTTGTATATGTGCGCCGCTGGACTACCGAGTTAACCCAGCTTGATACCGTATTTACCGACATTGAGAGCGACGATAAGGTAATACAATGGTGGGAGTGTAGCAAATGGGCTGACAAATACGAAACATTCCATATATTACCATTCGGCGCGTGGTTTTGGCTTTGCGGCGAAAAGAACGATACCAAAATCGAAAAGCTGGAGCGTATCGGGAGGGCTATATCTCTTTCCAAAGCTACCACCTTTAAGGGCGGTACATATAACGATTATAGCTCGATTATACAAGATGAATGTATAACCGACGAGGGTTACGTATCGGGCGACGGAGAGGCAGCGCGTTTCGATAAAATCGTTAATACCGTAGCTCGTGCCTGTAATGGCGATGTAAAAGTATTTTTGCTGGGTAACCCCGATAGCAATATCGAGGCGAGCCCGTACTTTAAGACGCTCAATATTGACTATGAGCATATCCAGCCGAATACCGTTTATTACTATGATAAGATATCGCCTACCGGTCGGGTACTCGCAAACAATGTTTGCTTTGTCAAATTGTCGGGCTACGAAAATACGGGCGACGGCGAATCATTCCTTAATGAATATACCGCTAACATTTGGGATACCCCGCAAGGCGAAATGCGATTGACCGGCGACGTTGTTACAAATCGTTACCCGCAGCTTGAAAAAATCGGTACGCATTGTATAAGGCCTGTATTCAAAGTAATACTTGAAACGCCCGTCATAGCACGCGAGGAATACCGGCGAAAGCTGTATATCTATTTCGGTTATTGGCACGACGAAAACGCCTATTGCGACGAGCCTGTGCAAATCGTATTAAAGCACGATAACGAAAACCTCGATTATCAAGTTGATAAATCGCGCACGCTATACGGTCGGTATGATAGGCTGGATATTCGCACAAGGCCGTATAAGCAAATATACCGATTTATGCTACCGCATGATGAGCGGTATAAAGAGCTCCGATACATTATGCAAGGCGTAGAGGTCAACGGGTTTTTACTTACCGATGATAACCGAGCGGCTACCTTGTTTAATACT
>JAEIGA010012473.1_pt1 | contig 12897 bp, 11 predicted proteins | sample 9270691 | NCBI WGS metagenome assembly JAEIGA01 (sample SAMN17057246, study PRJNA624740) | gut metagenome | biome: biome; isolation source: fecal sample | host: Bos grunniens | place: China: Xizang | collected 2019 | reverse complement strand
GGCGAGGGAGCTGAAGCCTTCACCTTCATACCAGCCTCCAATGCGGCACGCAATGTAGCCTCACCAAAGGTAGCGATTACGGGCAACTCCTCAACGTTGAAGCTCTCCTTCACACTCTTAACATCCGAGGGTGAGTAGAGCGCCATAACATCGTAGTCGGCAGGCTTTAGGTCGCTCATATCGGCAGCAACGCTACGTGCGAAGATTACGGGGTCGAAGTTAATTTTGAGCTTTGTAAGTGTCTCGGGCAACTCGGGCTTGTGGGGCTCGCTAAGTGCCAGGATGAAACGCTCGCTCTTATGCTTGATGATAAGCTCCAGAAGCGATGTGAAGGTACCATCGGCGAATGAAATCTTACGCTTACGATAGACAATATACTTCTGCAAGTAGAGGGCAACAGCCTCGGTGTTACAGATATACTTCATTGTCTCGGGTACGGTGATACGTGCATCCTCGCAAATCTTAAAGAAGCTATCGACTGTGGTACGTGATGTAAAGATTACGGCTGTATGGTCCAGAATCTCGATACGCTGTGCTCGGAACTCCTTGAGTGTTACGCCTACCACACGAATTAGCGGTTTATAATCGACTTCAACCTTATGCTTAGTTGACAATTCGTAGAAGGGAGATTTTTCAATCACCGCAGGGCGTGGCTGCGAAACCAAAACTTTTTTTACCATTCTTTGTTTATTAATTACTACCTCAAGCTCTTCACCGCCTGCCACAAAAGAGTAAGCGGTAAAATTTCGACGGTGCAAAGGTACAAAATCCAATGCAAAATTGAAACTTTTTTAGAAATAAAGAATCCTACACTCTCTCTTATAAACATCACCATTACAACACCTACCGCCACGAAGCTAACTTTTAGCCATGCATTGGCGCTCGCCCCTACGCCCGTAAGAGCCATAAGCAATATAGGTGCAACCAGAACGGTCGAGAGAACGAAGTATGTAAGACGGATACGCATCAACGAGGCAACCTCGCCATAAGATTGCGTAACGAAACCCACAGCACCCAACAGCAGATACTGCGCAACAATGATTACGAGGAAGGCGCCGATAACGGCAAAGGGGATGTATGCCACCGAAAGTGGCTCAAAAATAACACCGGCACGAGCAAAGGTCAATGCCGAGAAGAGTCCCACGAAGCAGACACCCAGCATAAACAACTTACCCAGCGCACCATAGAATATATCACTGCGGCGGCGCTCGCCCGCACGACCCGCATTGCGCACCTTACTATTAAATATAGATGCAAAGAGCGCCTTTATATCGTCAAAGTAGCGGCAGATGCAGAAGAGATAATAGACAAACATCACCGCAACAAGCAGGTTGTATATCCAATCGCTCCACTCGCCAAGGCTCAAGCCACCACGTGAGAGCATAACCTCGGCATCGTAGAGTGGCTGCACTGCCTGCACTGCCAATGAATCGCTATGGCTTACAACACCCTGCATAAGTGATGAGCCATCGCCCAGCACAGCCTCCATCGGGGCATCGTGATACATCTCACGGGCACGCTGCCAACCCTCGACAATCTGCGTGAAGGTCTGCGGCGAGGCTACCTCGGCGTGCTGCTCCGTAGAGAGCGAGTCGAGAGGATACAACTCACCCGTCCAGCGCTCCGTCAGACGACGCAACGCACGCTCCGAGAGGGTATCAAGACCCGTATAACGTAATGTATCTGTAGTGATAGCCACTATTCAAAAACTCTTTTAAGTGTTATGCGGAAGGTAGTACCACGTCCCACCTCCGACTTAGCAACAGCAATCTTACCGTGGTGATAATCCTCCACGATACGGCGTGCCAAGGACAAACCCAAACCCCAGCCTCGGGTCTTGGTTGTATATCCAGGGTCAAAGATACGCTTCCAATTACTCTTAGGAATACCCTTACCCGTGTCACGCACCTCGATATATATCGACTTATCGTTCGACGACAGACGAACATCAATCTCGCCGTGACCCTGCATTGCATCGAGCGCATTCTTCATCAGATTCTCGACAACCCACTCGAACAGCTCGACATTGATATTGGCTCTGACGGGTGCTATGGCTAGACCATTATACGAGAGCGTCACATTGCGAGGCATACGCTTACGGAAGTACATCACCGTCTCGCCGACTACCTCGTTGACGCTATGCGGTGTAAGATCCGTAGCGGAGCCAATCTTCGAGAAGCGGTCAACAATCTTCATCAGATGCACCAAATCCTTATTCATCTCCTCCAGAGCCGCAGGGTCAACCTCCTGCGAGCGGAGATACTCGGTCCAGCCCAACAACGAGGAGATAGGTGTTCCCAGCTGGTGTGCCGTCTCCTTCGCCAGACCAATCCATACACGATTCTGCTCATCCTGCTTGGTCGATTGCAGGGCGATATATGTAAAGAGGATAAATATAAATATTATCAACCACTGCACATAGGGGAAGTAGTACAACGCCGTAAGCAGCTGCGAACGACCGTAGAAGATAATGTGTCGGCGACCCGTAGTCCACATCAGTCGCACCGTGCGGGGAGTATTCTCCTCGGTGAGCTCGTTCAGCTTGCGGCGGAACTTCTCGGGGTCCTTGAGAATATCATCGTCGATACGGTTGCTCATCACAAGCGAGAGGTTCTCGTCCGTAATGATAAAGGGGATGTTGTTATGTGTACTTACGATATGCGAGATAAGCGGGTCAACAAGATAGTTACCAAACGCCTCACGGCTAACACGCTCCATCGCTGCTGCCCACAACTCCACATCGTTCTGCTCTTTCTGGCGCAGGACATCAGCCAGCTGATAGGTGTAGATAAGCGAGACGGTGGCAAGCACCACGCCTATGGCAATCACCGTAATGCGACTGCGGAACGAGATTTTCTTTAGCCCGGGTAGTTTCATTGTCGCTTAAATGTTAGTTCTTCTCAGTATCTTGCTCACGCAAAATCTTGCTGTATCGCTCGCTGTCGCCCAACAGCTCCACAGCCTTCATCACCGTGCTGTCGCTCCTGAGGTTATGCTCAACCACACCCTCGTAGTAGTTGTGGCGCAACACCACATCGCCATTAATCAAATCCATAACCTCGGCACGATAGTTACGAAGGTTGTCCAGCTTCTGGTCCTTGAGCTTCGACTCAATCTGCTTCAGGTCGTCGGCAAAGTCATCGTCATAACGCTCCTCCTTTGCCGTCTTCTGCAACAACTCCAGAGCCATACGTGTCTGCGACTCATAAGGCACATCCTTATCCTCCATAAAGCGGATGAAATCCTCGTAGTCGCTGTCGGTTATCGAGAACTCGCCATTTACCACCTTCAGCGAGGGGTTGCGGCGCATATAGTCATCGAGGAAATCCTCGATATAGCCCAGATTGTAGAGCATAACGGCGAAAGTAGAGATGTAGTCGGGCTCAATCTTTATGTCAGGCATAAGACCCTTACCATCATAGACCTTACGACCCGTAGATGTACGGAACTCGGTGATGAGCGAGTCGGGCACATTCTCATCCTTACCGCCCGAGTGAGAGTAGTTGATGCGCTGCACGCAACGTCCCGAGGGGATATAATATTTTGCCGTCGTAATCTTGGCATAGGCGTTATAACCCAGCGGCACCAATGTCTGCACCAGACCCTTACCATACGAGCGCTGACCCATCAGCACCGCACGGTCCATATCCTGCAACGCTCCGCAGACAATCTCCGAAGCAGATGCCGTATTGCCGTTAATCAACGCCACAATGGGCACATCGCCCAGGACGGGATTTGCATCGGTGGTATAGTTACGCAAAGACTTATCCGAGCGACCCTTCATATTTACCACCTGCGAACCCTTAGGCACAAACATCGAGAGAATCTTCACCGCCTCGGCAACGCTACCGCCGCCGTTATCACGGTAGTCGAGGATAAGACCCTTTATCTCGCCCGCTGCACGCAGGCGCTCCACCTCGGCACGCATATCGTCATAGCAGCCATCGGTGAAATCGTCGTGGCGGATATATCCGATGCCATCAGCCACAAAACCCGCATAAGGCACACCAGGGATGGCGATGCGAGCACGCTCAATCTCCATCTCCTCGACCTCGCCCGTCATAAGACGCTTAACAGCGAGCTTCACCTTCGTGCCGGGCGTACCCTTCAGGCGTGATGATATCTGCTCCGAAGTACACTTCGTAACATCCTCGCCATCGATACGAATGAACTTATCGCCAATCTTCAGACCTGCCAAATCTGACGGAGTGCCCTTATATGGCTGGGCGATGACCACGCCACTGCTATCTCGCTTCATACGAATCGTAGCACCGATGCCGCCATACTTTCCCGTAGCCTTCATCTCGAACTCATCCATCTCCTGCTCGGACATATAGCTGGTGTAGGGGTCGAGGCTACGCACCATACCCATAGCGCCATCCATCATCAACTTATCCGCCTTAACCTCATCGACATACTGCAACGAAAGCTCCCGCATAAGGTTGACCATAATCTCCATATTACGTCCCAAGCCGAAGTCGTCACGCACAGCCCACACGCCCGTCGCCACAACAGTGGCTACGAGCATCGCAAGCGCATATCTTCTCACTCTCTTCATCACGAAAGAAATAAATTATCTCCAACCACGATACATCACCTTGGCTACGCCACGGCGGATACCGCTAATCTCAATCCACTGACCATACTGCTCGGCTACAATCTCATCCTCGAAGAGCATAACCAACTTATCCAAAAAGTTGTTGGCACGAAATACCATACGACCATCGCTCTCCGCCTTAAGCGTGAAGCCTGCCAGGGCGAAGTTCTCAATCACACGGTCACGCTCGTCTGTCATATCGCACTCCACACGGCGAGTAATAAAGCCGAAGAAGGGATATGCTGCCGACAATGCAACTACGGCTGCGCCTAAGAGCTGACCTCGGGTAGTCGAGAATGTTGCCACGATGTGGTCCCACACGCTCACATCCATACCCTTGGTAGTCATAATGCTCAGATAGACAACGCCCAAATACAAAACGCAGAACGCCAAAAAATATTTCACCGAACGAATTAAATATTTCATAATCAATAAGTTTTTATCGTTTACAATTATCTTTCAACATTAAAATCTCTCCTCGATTGCCTTCGCCACACGAGCCATCAACCACGCCGGCGTAGATGTTGCGCCGCAGATACCTACGCTCTGGCAGCCATCAAACCACTCATCCATCAGCTCACTCTCCTCCTCGATGTTGTAGCATCGCTCATTTGCTGCTCGGCAGACATTGAAGAGCACCTTGCCGTTGCTCGACTTCTTGCCACATACAAAAATCACAACATCGAAACGCTTGGCAAACTCGCCCAACGCCTTCTCTCGATTCGAGACACGGCGGCAGATAGTGTCGTCAACCGTGAGCATACTCTCATCACCCAGGCGGCTCTTCATCTGCTCCGCCAACGACCAGAAGAGACCGATGCTCTGCGTAGTCTGCGACAGAAAGAAAACGGGACGAGAAAAATCTATCTGCTGCAAATCCTCCTCACGCTCCACGACGATAGTCGGCTGCTCGACCTGACCCGTTAGTCCCACCACCTCGGCGTGACCACGCTTGCCGAGAATCACAACCTGACCTCCTACGGCTTGCATTCTCTCGTGTGCCGCCACAACCTTGCGTTGCAACTGCGCCACAACGGGGCAGGTAGCGTCAATGACACGGATACCAAGCTCCTCGGCACGACGGTAGGTTGTGGGGGGCTCGCCGTGGGCACGGATAAAGAGATCACGACCTCGCAGGCTCTCCATATCCTCGTGCGTAACGGTGCGCAGACCCAACGACTCAAGGCGCTGCACCTCCATACGGTTGTGGACTATATCGCCCAGCGAATAGACCTCACCGCCCAGCTCCGCAACGGCAGCCTCAGCCTTCGAGATGGCACGCACCACACCGAAGCAGAAACCCGAATTTCTATCTATCTCGACAATCATCTTAGCACTTAACTATCTCGTCATAGCGCTCCATAAACCACGCCATCTGCTGCTCAACGCTCATATAACTATTATCCAGCACCACAGCATCCTCGGCCTGACGTAGCGGCGAGATGGCACGCTCCATATCTGCCTTATCACGAGAGATTACATTCTCCAAAATCTCCTCCATCGTAACCTTATCGCCCTTAGCCGTAAGCTCGGCATAGCGGCGCTCGGCACGCACCTGCGCATCGGCAGTCATAAAAATCTTAAGCTCGGCATCGGGGAAGACAACAGTGCCAATATCTCTGCCATCCATCACAACACCTCGCTTCTGACCCATCTGCTGCTGCATAGCAACCAACTTCTCACGCACCTCACGAATTGAGCTAACCTTGCTTACACAGTTGCTAACCTCGATTGTGCGGATGCGACCCTCAGCCAATTCGCCATTTACATATATGTCGCTGGCACCACGCTCGGCATTGAAGCTAAACGAGATGTTTATCTCGGGCAGCAGCGCCACAACTGCCTCAGCATCGACCTCGCCATCACGAATTGCACCCTGCTCCAGAGCATAGAGCGTCACGGCACGATACATAGCGCCTGTGTCGATGAAAATATACCCCAAGCGTGCGGCAATAGCCTTAGCGAAGGTACTCTTGCCACACGACGAGAAGCCGTCGATGGCGATAACTATCTTTTTATTGTTCTCCATTATACGGGAAGTATATCGAAAAAGGTTGAAATAATCGTATAGACACCCAGCACGCCGATGATTACACCAGCCACGTGGTTTATAGTAAGCATATGGCGTGGGCGGAAGCGGCGACGGAAGTAGTCGATGGTAAAGGTTATACCCGCCCACCAGGCAGCGGCACCAGCGAAGAAGCCGAGGATGGTCATACTACTGCGCACGAGCGAAGCGATGTCGCCCTCCGACTGCAGACCCACGTTAAACATTGCGAAGAATGCCAAAAGATAGGGGATAACCACCACGAAGTTTGCCAACGTAAAGACAAACATCGACGAGTAGTCCTGCCACAAGTTGGTCTTGCCGGCACGGTTCTTACGAATCTGCGGCACGGGGTTTTGGAAGAATATATACACACCCACGCAGACCACGAATATGCCGCCTATGACCTGCAAGATTGCACTATACTCCTCAATCTGCGACTGCAACATCGAGTAGAAGAAGAATGCGATGATTGCCATCATCATATCGGCAGTAGCAACACCCAAACCCGACGCCAAGCCCGAACGCAGATTCTTGCTCAGCGTGCGCTGGATACAGAGCACGGCTACGGGTCCCACGGTAATAGATGAGGCGAGTCCGACACCCATACCTCGCAAAAATATATCTAATGCACTTACTATCATTCTCCGCAAAATGGTTATTAGGGTACAAAGTTACGCATTTAATATGAAATATTAAAACTTAAGCCGACACTTGGTGCGATTATTGCCAAAAGTGGCACTTGCATAGCCCCAAAAGGGGCACAAAGAGCTTGAAAGATTGCTCACCGAGGCAAAAGAGTTAAAAATTGTTAATAAATTATCGAAAACTTTGCGGCGAAAACAGGTCGTGGCGCAACATTATAAACTACTTTTGTAACATCAAAGTTTGCATTTTATGGCAGAGAATCAGAAACAGGGTCAGGGAGTAGAGATACAGCTCACTGACGAGGTTGCTCAGGGCAACTACTCGAATTTGGCGATTATATCACACTCGACATCGGAGTTTATAATCGACTTTGCGACCATACTACCCGGTATGCAGAAAGCTAACGTTAAGAGCCGAGTGATTCTCACACCCGAGCACGCTAAGCGACTGCTGTTGTCGTTGCAGGAGAATATTACTCGCTACGAGAGCAACATCGCAAAGATTGAGATTCCCAAGCCGCAATTGTCGCCCGAGGAGACAATCCTCAATATGGGTCCGATAGGCAAAGCGTAGCCTCTGAAGGGAGGGAGAGAGAGTAGGCGATGTTTATGCGATGGACGTTGTTTAATAGTGTAGATTGAGCGTTGCCATTATGTAGATTTGGCGTTTTTTAAGGCGCATCTTCCGCCGACAGGCGTTTATATATTTGGACAAAATCAGTTGTAGAGAATAGCCATCCTTTCGGGATGGCTATTCTTGGTTTTATAGTTGTAATAAACTGATAATCAAAAGAAGAATACAAGCAATATAAATTTCGTCATTGCGAGTATCTGCATCACATTGCTTAACTTATACTGACTCGTGGTCTATGCAGATACGTGGCAATCTACCATTGTTGAAAATTACAGTCTGATACAGATAAAACGTATAATATTTCTTGCCACTTTTTGCCGCCAAAAAGTAGCGCAAAAACCGCACGGTGACAAGTGTTTGGGCTAACGCACGGAAATATTCTTATAATACTTATAACACCTATAACACTTATCAACTAAACCGAGCCAGACGTCAAAAGAGCCATACCCGAACATAAAATTGCATAAAATGAGCTATTTTGAGGCTGGTCGAAGAACGAGAAAGCGGAGCATACTATACGTATGTGAGCATTTCGAGTTCAAGCCAGACGCCGAAAGAGCCAGACCCGAACATAAAATTGCATAAAATGAGCTATTTTGAGGCTGGTCGAAGAATGAGAAAGCGAAGCATACTATACGTATGTGAGCATTTCGAGTTCAAGCCAGATGCCGAAATAGCCTTTTTAGGCAATTTTACACTATCTCGGCAACTACAAAATTACTCCCCCCAATAAAAATCATATCCTGCTCGGTGGCTATCTCACGGGCACGGGCAAGAGCCTCGGCAACGGTGGGAGAGAGCTCGCCCTCAAGACCGAAAGCAAGAGCCTTAGATGCAAGAGCCTCGGCGGGCAGGGCACGAGGTGTAGATGCCTGAGTGAAGATGTAGTAGGCGTTGCGGGGCAGGAGCGGAAGAATGTCGTCGATGGACTTCTCCTTGGCAAAACCGACAACACAAATCTGGCGATTATAATATGGCGCAAGGCGCTGTAATTCCTCTGCTACATACTTGATACCGTGCGCATTATGTCCCGTATCGCAGACCGTATAGGGAGCATCTGCAAGGCGTTGCCAACGACCCGCAAGCGACGTTGTAGCGGCAACCTCTGCCATACCCTCAAGGAAGTCTCGGCGGGGGATTGTAAGCTGTGTGCTGGTGTCGAGATAGTCTGCCGCAGCGGCTGCCGTCACCACATTGTGGCACTGATACTCGCCAACGAGATCCATATCTATCTCAAAGCGATGCGCATCACGCTCACGATGCAACACTATATGCTGGAAATCACGCTCACGGCGGCGCTCGACAACCTTCAACTCCTGCTCGGCATATATCACACGTGAGCCACAAGCCGCCGCACGCTGCTCAAAGACGTGGTTATACTGCTCGTCAGCCTCACCCAAAATGATAGGCACCGAGGGCTTGATGATACCCGCCTTCTCGGCTGCCACCTTCTCGATGGTATCGCCCAAAAGGTCGGTATGCTCAAGACCGATGTTTGTTACGACACAAAGCTCGGGCAGGATGACATTCGTAGCATCGAGACGACCACCCAAGCCAGTCTCAATGACGGCAACCTCCACGTCGCTCGCCGAGAAGAAGTCGAAAGCCATAGCCGTCGTCATCTCGAAAAACGAGAGGTCCAGCTCACGCATCTTATCCTTATGGCGAGCCACAAAATCGACCACCCGACGCTCGGAAATCATCTCCCCATCCACTCGCATACGCTCACGGAAGTCACGCAGGTGGGGCGAGGTAAAAAGACCCACACGGTAGCCCGAGTGTTGCAGCACCGAAGCCAGCATATGCGAGACGGAGCCCTTGCCGTTAGTGCCGGCAACGTGAATCGTCTTATAATTTTTCTGCGGGTCACCCAAGTGGTGACAGAAGCTAAGAATACGCTCTAAGCCAGGCTTATAAGCATCGGCACCCACCTGCTGAAACGAGGGGGTTGTGGTAAAGAGGTACTCTATGGTCTGAGCGTAATTCATATACACTAAACTAAATGATTTTTACGACGTATGCGGTAGGCTGTAAAGTACATTACGCCCAAGAAGGTGAGCAGCAGACCCATACGACCCAGCCAGTCGCCATAGGTTACATAGGCTGTTGTGCGCTGCGACAGCTCAACGTCGGCACTCAACACACCACGCTCGTCCCAATCCAGACGCTGCTCTACATCGCCACGAGAGTTGATGAATCCCGACACGCCCGTATTGGCACTACGGGCAACGGCACGACGTGTCTCGATGGCACGCAGACGGCAGAAGTCGAACAGACGTTTATGCCCCGGGGTGTTACCCCACCAGCCATCGTTAGACATCACCAGCATCACATCTGCTCCCTCACGCACAAAGCGTGCAAACCAGTCGCCATAAAGACCCTCGTAGCAGATGGCAGGTCCAGCCTTAACGCCACCCTTCTCAAATACGGTAGCCTTATCGCTACGACCCAGCTGACCCGACACGCCACCCAAATCAATCAACTCGCTCAGGCTCTGGAACCACCACGGCATAGCCTCCACGCCAATTACAAGGCGCATCTTATGGTGAATATCCTCGCCATCGCCACCGATGGCTACTGCCGAGTTGTAAATATCGTAGAACGAGCCCATACTCTGACGAGCCGTATCAGAGGGCTTCTCGCCCAAATCATAATATTTTATGGTCGAAGCGCCAGCCGCAATCATCGCATCGGGACGCTTTGCGGCGAGGAGTTGCGACAAGGTATTAACACTTGCTGCATCCTGCGGCTCATCATCATCAACAAGCTCTGGCAGAGAGGTTTCGGGCAGAACGATGAGCTTCGTATCGGCGGGTGTCTGCTCAATCAAATCCACGATGTTACGCAGCTGTTTATCTGCCGTATTATTAAACTTCTCGGCATAGCAATCGACATTGGGCTGCACGACAGAAATCTTCACTCGCTCGTCCTCGGGCTTATAGCTCCAGAAAATTACAAGCGACACCACAACGGGCAACAGAGCCACCACGCCAGCACGCATCGCAGAGGGTTTTGTCCTATGTTGCAAAGCCTCGAAGATAGCTATATTGGCAAGCAAAACCCACAACGAGCCACCCAGCACGCCCGTATATTCATACCACTGCACGGCCCACGTAGAGCCTGAGAATCCGTTACCCAACACCAGCCACGGGAATGACAACACCTCGGTGCGGATATACAAAAACTCGGTTGCAATCCACGCCGCCACCAAGAGCGTATATGCCACCGACTTGGGTGCTCGCTTCGAGACGTAGTGGTAGAGCATAAAGGCAACCATATTCCAGAACGTAGAGATGATAGTTGCGGCGATAGGTCCAATGGGTGTTGCAATCCATACCCACCATACCGTAGCTACGTTCCACAACGCAAAGGTCAGCGAGGCCCACCCCGCCATACGCCACCAATCTCGCTTTGAGTCGGTGTATGATTGACTGATATAGAGCAGCGGAACGAGAGCTACCAAAAGCGTAAAGCCGCCCGCACCAAGCCATCCCACCGAGAGGAGCACGACAGAGAGAGCGACATATAGTAGTTTTCTTTGCATAAAATTCAAATTGGTTCTGCAAATATACGATAACACTATCGAATCACAAAACATAATTTTGCTATTCCCAAAACACTTTTCTATATTTGTATAGAGAAAACTATGATTCTACCTTAAAACTGAGATTTTATGAGTAATACGCAGCCGAATTATATCGTAGGCATTGGCGAAGCTCTGTGGGATATGCTTCCCGAGGGTCGCAAGATAGGCGGTGCGCCTGCCAACTTCACATTCCACGTTTCGCAGTTTGGGCTTGACGCTGTGGCGGTGAGTGCCGTGGGAGATGATGCTCTCGGCGAGGAGATACGCCAAACATTTGAGCAGAAAGGCTTGCAGACACAACTTGCAACGGTACCCTACCCCACGGGAACTGTCGAGGTGACACTCGACGAGAAGGGCATCCCGCAATACGACATTTGCGAGGGTGTGGCGTGGGACAACATCCCATTTACTGCGGAGCTTGAGGCGCTGGCACGCAACACCATAGCCGTATGTTTTGGCACGCTGGCACAGCGCAACACCGTATCACGCCAGACAATCGAAAAGTTTATCGCCACGATGCCCGCCGAGGGAATAAAGATTTGCGACATCAACCTGCGTGGCACCTTCTACTCAAAGGAGGTTGTCGAGTCGTCGATGCGTGCCTGCGACATTCTGAAAATCAACGACGAGGAGATTGTCGAGGTGTGCCGCTTGATAGGCATTGAGATGCCTACGCAACGTATGATGGCACTGCGTCTGATGGAGCGATACGAGGTCGATATGTTGATTCTGACGTGCGGCACCGAGGGCAGTTACATCTACTGTATGGATGGCACCGAGTCGTTCCTCCCAACGCCGAAGGTTAAGGTTGCCGACACGGTTGGTGCTGGCGACTCATTCACGGGTGCATTTATCGCCGCCCTGCTCTGTGGCAAGGAGGTAAAGAAGGCGCACGCCCTGGCGGTAGAGGTCTCGGCATACGTCTGCACGCAGAATGGAGCGATGCCCGAGTTACCTGAGAAAATCATAGATAAATTGTAAGATGAAACAACTATTATTCACCATATTTTTGGCTATGACCATCGTAAGTTGCAAGAGCGATTTCACAGCACAGGAGCGAGAGGTAATTCACGCCGGCGACAGGGAGATAATGTACGTGCTGAGCGTAGCTGAGCCTGAGGATTCGTTACAGCTTCGTGAGGTGTGTCTCCCCGTGAGCGAGCGGATGCTACAAAGCGAGGATTATGCCACGCTGCGCCGCCGTATGCTTGCCACCGTGCAGGACCCCGAAAATGAGGGCGTAGGTATAGCTGCACCGCAGGTGGGTGTTCTGCGCCGTATGGTTGCCGTACAGCGATTTGACAAGGAGGGCGAGCCATTCGAGTTCTTCCTCAACCCCGAGATTGTGGAGCGCATAGGCGAGAAGCAGAGCGGTGGCGAGGGTTG
>JAEIGA010012472.1_pt1 | contig 12897 bp, 20 predicted proteins | sample 9270691 | NCBI WGS metagenome assembly JAEIGA01 (sample SAMN17057246, study PRJNA624740) | gut metagenome | biome: biome; isolation source: fecal sample | host: Bos grunniens | place: China: Xizang | collected 2019 | reverse complement strand
CAGAAAGTGGAGACTATGCAAACACTGAATGGAGAGTTCTTAATGAACTTGATATAAAAGATTTATTCGAAACAATTACAAATAATGAAATTATATTTAAACAAGACAATGCAGCTTATGCTGTAATTCGGCGAACTATGTTTTTTGATAAAACAGAATCAGAGGCCATACTTTTTGCATGTTTATCTGGTAAGGAAACAGCACAAAAAGAAATGAAAGACTTTGCCGAAAACGAAGCGGAAAATTACGGAGGATCATTATATTATTCAGATAATGAAATTGTAAAAATAAATATAGAAGATTATGCGCACTCTATTCGAACAGTTGCTTATGAACATTATTATATTACTAAAATAGATATTAAAGGCTAGTTACTGCACCTAAAAGAACAGGAGGATATAGTTCAATGAAAAAAGTAACTGGAGATGAACTTATAGAGCATGTTCACGCTAACGATTGGACTATTTTTTCAGATGAATATAATGAGATACTGATGCACTCTGATAAAAAAGGAAATATCAGCGGAGCTACTATCATCGATCCTGATACTGGAGATCTACATGTATATCAGAACATTGAGTCTTTAGTCAATAGATATAGCCAATATGGAATCTTATATTATTGGATTTATGACCAAGACGACGTAAGTACTATTACTAATAGGCTTCTAAAGTGTTATCAGTCGAATAATATAACTTTAATAGATAACACTATATGGATAGTAACAAGATCTATCAAAATAGAACAAGAAAATTTCGAGACTGTGGACGAGTTTTTATGTATAAAGAAAAATAAAGAACACGCCATTTGGTTTATCGATAGAGCGATTTCACGTTTATTGGAAAACCGTGGGATGATGCTTAAGAATTATATTCCAGAAGAAAAATCAAAAGACACGTACACTAAAATCTCAGTTGGCGTTAATTCAAACGGCAACTTTGTTTATGTTAATCATACTGCAAAGGAGTATAAGTTATGAAAAAAGTCACTTACGAAGAACTCAGGCAAGAGATCTACAATAATCCTGAAGGAGGCGTTATATTTTCAGATTCAGATATGTGCATTCATATTAGTCATGGAACTTTTGGAGCTACAACTTTAGAATTTGACGAAGAAACGAACGAACTGTTTGCTTATGACTTTAGCATAGACGAAGAAATAACAGCAGATACAGATTGGTATTTATATTCAAACAAAGATTTGGATACACTTATCGATTATCTACAAGCTATTCGTGAACTTAGATAAAAAATGGAGGTACTTTATCATGAAAGACAAAAACAAGAATTATATTCGTAAGGATGTTCTTATCGTCGTAGATATGCAGAACGATTTTATCACTGGAAAACTTGGAACTAAGGAAGCGATGGATATTTTACCGAGAGTTCGAGAGAAGATTGCAAGGTGGCAAGGTCGTGTTATCTATACTCGAGACACACATCTTAAAGAAACTTATCTAAAGTCATCTGTAGAAGGATCCAGATTTCCTATTCATTGTGTTAAAGGATCTGAAGGATGGGAAGTTGAAAAAAGTCTCATAGGACTGTCAAAGAATGGGGAAACCTATATTGATAAATACAATACCTTTGCTGATCCTATGGTGGCTATGAGATGCTCTGGCGTAGATCGTATTGAAATAATTGGTGTTTGCACTGATATTTGCGTTTTGTCAACAGCCATTGCATTTAGGTGTGCTCATCCGGAAATCGGAATTTATATAGACGCGTCGTGTTGCGCTGGAACAACTCCGGCTAAGCATAGGGCGGCGCTTGACGTTATGAGAGGCTGCTGTATAAATGTAATTAACGATTATAATCGTAAAGGAGACAATAGCGATGAATTATATTCCTCTGGAACTAAAAATGAAGGAAATACAGAAAAAATTTGAACTCGTAGACAAAATGTCAAAAAATGGAATAACGCCATTCGATATGAAAGAAGCAACTGACAAAGCATATAAAGACGGATTTCAGGAAGGGTATTGTGAATCGAACAAACAAACTATTAAAATGATATACGCAGCAATCTGTATTGCTTTAAAAGAAAAACATGAATTTGGAAAGAAAAGATGCCTGGATATTTTAAGACTTGTAGACGAAAAAGTTATTTACGCGTTCGATTCTGAGGAAGCTGTTGATGAAGTTTTTGATAAGCTCGGGATTACTATTAACTTTGATGAATCTATTGAAAGAATAGAGGAGAAACAAGATGGGTGTGACAAAAACGATTAGATTGTTATGCCGAGACTGTTATATTGTTGAAAATGCTCCTGTTAGAACTACTTTTAAACTCATTATGAGCGGAACTTATTATGTGTGCCAACGATGCTCTAAATGGGATAAGATTGTTGTTGCTAAGAAACCGAAGAGTATTTTTGATGATGCTGCTGAGATGATTAGGAATATTACGAATATTATGGAGGAAAATAAATGAACAACTTCGAAGTAAAATATATGTATATAAATCATTTCAAAGATAATATTCTGCCGCATCTTCCAAAGTCTTCCATTGATATTATCCAGTGGCTTTCTGAGCGTTGGTTTTTTGATACTCCGGCATCGACCAAACATCACGGCAACGAAAGAGGCGGCTTATTCCGTCATAGTGCTCTCGTTATGGATATTTTAGTTAAATTAACTGAAGACAATCATTTACAATGGAGCCGCCCAGAAAGTCCTTATATTGTTGGCTTTTTTCATGATCTTTGTAAAATAGATCAATATCGTTCGATTACAATCGACGGGCGTGAATGCATTTCATATATTGATGAAACTTTATTTAAAGGTCATGGCGAAAAAAGTGTGATGCTTCTATCGACTCTATTCCAACTTACTGAAGAAGAGGTTGCTTGCATATGCTATCATATGGGCGCGTTTTGTGATAAGGATCTCTGGAACGATTATACGAGAGCGATATACAGTTATCCGAATGTTCTCTGGACGCATCACGCTGATATGATTGCTGCGCACGTCATGCATGATAACAGAGAATATGCAATAGATAGGCTGGAGGAGAATAAGCATGCTAAAAATAAGTAGAGAATGGTTTTGCGATGCTTGCGGGATCGAAATTAAAGAGTTTGATTGTAGTCTTACGCATAACTACGGTATTATAATGTGCGAAAAATGCGCGTTGGCATTTGATGGCTGGCTTAAAAGCAGAAGAAAATGGAGAGACGATATGCTAAAAAACGAAAAGAAAAATGAATAAAAAATGTGTTAAGATTTGTTTGATTTGATGGTCGATTATGTTAAGATATTCTTAGCATAAGTGTGACAAAAAAATCAAAAATTTTCTTAACATTAAGATTGCCAGTTAACATAAAATTAACATTTTAACATAAGTGTGACATTTTTTTGTCACAATGTGACATTTTTGCAAAAATTTTTGTCACACTTTTTTGTTAAGAAAATGATTAAAAATGGGTGTTTTTGTGCTATTTTAGGTCATTTTTGGCTGTTTTTAGGCGATTTTTAGGGCTTATGTTAATATTTTCTTATCGTTCTTAATATTTTGTGACAAAAGTGCAAAAAAATTTACTATTAATATATAAAATAATGTAATTGTATATATTATATATATTAATAGAAAATACAAAAATTTTTGCACTTTTGTCACAGCACAATTTTATGTTAAGATTTAAGGTGAAAAAATTATGAAAAAGCTTTATAAAGTTGAAGGATATATTTCCGATGAAAACGATTCTCGTGATGCCATTGCTTCTATCAAATCCGTTCTGGATTATTACGGATATGACCATAGCGATTTGAGAATTACAAAAGCTGATGATTATAAACCATGGCCGAGATGGGCTAAGAATGAAAAATTCGGATTGTATCCGGTTTATAAATCTAAGGGATACATAAGAACCGTTTCGTTTACTTGCCCGTGGTGTAATCTAGCTTCTAAGGGTTTTGATTACGATGGTGTAACTTCTAAAGATTCCTATAATTGCATTATGTGTAAAAAGCCTATTATATTTCACGCTTGGATATTGGAATCGGATAAGAAGAGAGAAAGTTTACAGTGCTTGGGAAAGTATGATTGATATATTTAATAATCTCGTCGCGTTTCTTACAAGGCCTTCTATGAAGGAGGTTAATTAATATGGCTTTTAGATCATTGAAGAAGGATCGCGAAGATGATTTCATGGTTAGAAAATCATACCATCATGCTAGAAGAAGATTTCTTTTAGGACTTATAGAAAATCCAGATCTGGACGAATTCGATAAAAGTGAACTTGTTAAAGGTTATGTTGACCTTGACAATTCTGAATGGGAATGGGAGTCTCAGAATTCTGATTACTATTTTAATAAAGGATTCAAACGAGGCTGGCTATGTGGTATTGTTGGAGCTACTGTTGGAGTTATATTTTCAGCTTGGCTTAATTCAAGAAAATCTAAAGACGAATAATCTCTAGATATTTGTAGAGCCGTGCTTCGCTTTAGAGGCATGGCTTTATTTTTTTCGCGGTCTAAACATGTTATTAAATGAAATAATTGCATTAGGAGGTTTATAAAATGATTATTGAAATAATTTGGTGGGCCGCCTTTATTTTAGGAGGTGTTTCTGCTTTATTAGGAATGATATATTCTGTACTAAGCCATCTTAATGATGAATAGAACAAGACAGTCGAAGAGTGAGCTAAACAGCTCCTCTTCTTTTTTCGCGCAATAAACAAGGCATATTATGAATAGAATAATTTAAGGAGGAAACTACTATGTTTAATATCTTTAATGTGTTTAAGAGGAACAATGATATTGTTACAATGGACGAAACGGAGTACAATGATCGTGTCCGTTTGAATACTATCAATGATGAGATTAAGTCGATTCGTGACGAAATCGACGCTTATATGGATGGTATTCGGAACGGAAATGAAAAGTACGACGAAAGTCGTTTCATGATGTGGCAGATGAATCTTAACCTGCTGAGGAATGAACAGGAAGCCTTAATAGAGAAATTGGCGTAATTTCACGCCTTTTTCTTTTTCGCTTGTTAAGCACCCTTTATATTTTTTCGCGCAATAAACAAGGCATATTATGAATAGAATAATTTAAGGAGGAAAATTACTATGTTTGAAATTCTTATGAGGAAAGTATTTCAAGGTGCTGTAATTGGAGCTATAGCGTATACTATAGCGTGGACTATAGCAAGAGTGTTGCTATACTATTATCAGCTGTGGCTGATGTGTGTAGCGATTGTGCTCTTGATGATAGCCTTCGCTTATGCGACTACGAAGGCGCTTCAGTACAGATACGAACTGAACAAGAGAATTTACACAACTTTCTCCGACCAAAGGGCTTGAGCTTTGCGCTCACCCTTTATATTTTTTCGCGCAATAAACAAGGCATATTATGAACAGAATAATTTAAGGAGGAAAATTACTATGTTTAAACTTGCGAAAATCAAGAAACTGGAAGCGGCTCTGCGTGAACTGCTGGAGGCTGCTGAATTCAAGAGAGACCTTATGGAAGGTCGCCTTGAGTTGATGCGGATTTCTTCACAAGAAACCGGAACGTTTTCAGATGTTGATCTGAAGTTGGTTGAGACTGAGTTAAATTTCCTGAATAAGGAAATAGCAATGATGAAAGAGGCTTTGAGCTAAACAGCTCACCTCTTTTTTTTGCCTTCAAATCATTCCATTATATTTTTTATGTTAAGATTTTTAGCGTCAGAAACACGCCTCTTTATAGAGGGGGCGTAGAGCAAGCCTCATATTTTTCTGTGGCTCGTTGACTGACTGCTTTCCCCGCCTTGTCTCCTCCTCGCTTAACGGAAGAATAGCGCTCCCTCTTCTTTTTGAGGAGGAGACTTTATATTTTTAGAAGGGTAGTGGTTTGGTATGCTTGAGTCACAGTTTCAGTCTAAGCTTAAGAAACTTTTGAAAAAACGGTTCCCCGATTGCGTGGTTATCAAGAATGATGCTAACTGTATTCAGGGAATTCCTGATTTGTCTGTGTTTTACAAAAATAAGTGGGCGATGCTGGAATGCAAGAAAAGCGCTCTGGCGCATCATCAGCCAAATCAGGATTATTATGTTGAACGGTTCGACAAGATGAGCTTTTCGCGATTTGTCTACCCAGAGAACCTAGATGATGTTCTTGATGAACTTGATATTTTCTTTAGAGGAGGAGACTGATTATGGGATTTAATATAGAAGCACCTTGGAATACTTTCTGGAAGATGGTTGACGCTCTCTTTTCTCAGGATGATGATATTTCTATTGGCAATGTTTATGAGCCTGAAAATTCTATGTATGATTATGCTTTTAACATTGAGGTTAAGAGTCATGAGAAGTTTGTAGCGTTGGATCGTGTGATTCCTTCCTACAAGATTTTTGGTAATGTAACACTTGGTATTTTTCTCTTTGATGAGGAAAACAATGAAATGAAGACTGCCGAAGATCTGTATAAGGCAATTTTTAAAGGCAATCCGATTGTAAAGGATATTCGTTCTCGTGGAGACGGCATGGGTTTTGAACATTCTTATGTGAGATTCCAACCCGAAGTTATTCAGTTCTTTGACGATGATATCAGTGACTTCGACGGCAATTGGACGGGTCTTGCTGAAGATATTGCTCGAGAGCTGTTTACAGAAGATCGCAGCGGTATGAATTTTTGTACAGCGAATATTCACGAAAACGACGAAGCGGAAGTTGGATAAATTTGAGAATCGCGAAAAGCTCATCTTGTTGAATGGTTTGGAGTTGTTTAATTATGAATCAATATGGATATTTAGCCCATCATGGCATTAAGGGGCAAAGATGGGGTATTAGACGTTATCAGAATCAAGATGGAACTTTAACCCCAGAAGGAAAGAAAAGACTAATGTATCGCAATAGAACTATAAACGCATACAAAACATCTGGGGATGTGAATTCTATAATCAAGTCCATGAGTAAGGACGATAAAAACAAACTTGCTATTGGTGACGATGACGTATATCTAACTTTTGAGCAAGGTGCTTCTTTAATAAAAAGAATAATTCAAAAAGATGCAAAAAATATGCCGGCGTCTTTCTTTGATATTTTAGAAGACGGCGATGACTTGCAAATAGCATTGGGAACGAGAAGCGGAGAAGAGTATCGAAACAAAGGGTATGTTTCAAAAGCTGTTAAGCAAGGATTGTCCTGGTACGATAAAAACAAAGAAAAAATAGGGAAAAAGCAAATGATTTGGGGAGTCAGAACTGATAATCAAGCAAGCATTCACATTGCAAAAAAGAACGGTTTTGTACTTGATCCAAACTCTTATTCAGATGACGGGAAATGGGTTAATTACGTAAAGAAATAATTTTTAAAGGAGGCGTTATATGATTTGGAATAAGCACAACAATCTCGAAGGAACGCATGCTTTTTTATCAGCTAGTCAATCTACTTGGCTTCGAAAGAATGAAAATACTCTTATAGATTCCTATATAAATAGTTATGCTATTCAGATCGGAACGCTCCTACACGCTTATGCAAAAGAGCGTATAATGTTTCGTGAGAAACTTAGAAAAAGCGATCTTGGTAGTGTTCGATTTGAATTAATTAGAAAGCGTATTCCTGAGTTTGCAATAAATCTCGATTTGATATTTCCCACTTTAATGAGCTATGTAAATGATGCGATAGGATTTAATATGGATCCTGAAGTATTATTATATTATTCAGATTTATGCTATGGAACAGCAGATTCTATTCAATTGGACGGGAAGCTTTTAAGAATACATGATTTAAAAACCGGTGTAAAAGAAGCTAAAATGGATCAGCTTATGATATACGCTGCTTTATTTTTCTTAGAATATGGACAAAAGCCAGAACATGTAAATACAGAACTTCGCATATATCAATGTAATGAAGTCGGAGTGATGAAGCCCGACGCCAAACAGATAAGAGAGATAATGGACGCTATCGTGGCTTCGACAAAGCTACTTCAAAAATTAAGATGATGTGGAGGTTGTAGAATGTTTTACGACGACAATGGGATATTTATAGGAATGCTGAAGGACGATGCTAAGGATATTTGGCATTATGGAACGCCTCGCCATTCAGGAAGATATCCTTGGGGGTCTGGAGATAATCCTTATCAGCGAAACGTTGATTTTCTAGGGCGTATTAAGAAGATGGAAAGCGAACGCGATGCTAACGGAAATAGACTGTTTAATGAAGTTCAGATAGCTGCTAGTATGGGAATGAATACTTCCGAACTTCGTAAACGTAAGAAGTTGGCTCTTGAGGAAAATCGTGCTTATCTTCGTAGTGAGGCCATTCGTTTGAAAGAAAAAGGAATGTCGACTACTGCGATTGCTAAGCGCATGGGGTTAAACGAGTCCTCGGTTCGTGGATATTTAGACGATGCTGTAAATCAGCGTATGACAAAGACAAAAGCTAATGCTGAAATTCTTAAAGAAAGAGTTAAAGAAGTTGGACTTGTTCAAGTTGGTGCTGGATCAGAATTATATTTGAATAATGCTTCATCTACTAGTTTGGGTGCAACTTTGAAGCTTCTTGAGAATGAAGGCTATACTATTCACAATGTTCAAGTTGATCAGCTTGGCACAGGTCATAAAACGACTGTTAAAGTTCTTGCTGCTCCTGGAACAGAGTGGAAAGATGTTGCTAAAAATACGGATAAAATCCGGATGCCGGTTGATATTTATATGAAAGAAGGAGAGCTCGTAAAAGCTGATCCTCCGCCATCTGTGGATTCTAAACGAGTCATGGTTCGATACGCTGAAGATGGCGGCGTAGATAGAGATGGACTTATTGAAGTTCGTCGTGGAGTTGAAGATCTTAATCTTGGGCGTAATCATTATGTTCAAGGCAGAATCTTAGTAGATAATACTCATTATTTGAAAGGCATGATTACTTACGCAGACGATCTTCCAGATGGAATTGATATTCGGTTTAATACAAATAAACATGCTGGAACTCCTATGATCAATCCAGATGACAAAGATCATAGCGTTCTTAAGCCTATTAAAGACGATTCCGACAATATATTTGGCGCAAACATAAAACCGAGTGAAAAACTTATGCGAGCGACAGATACTTATATTGGCAAAGATGGCAAAGAACATCAAAGTGCTATTAATATTGTAAAAGAAGAAGGCGATGTTGATTCTTGGAGTAAGAATCTGGCTAGTCAATTTCTTTCTAAGCAGAGTCCTGAACTTGCTAAAGCTCAGCTTAAGATAACTGAAGATAATGCCAGAGCAGATCTTTCTGAAATTGCAAGCTATACCAATCCCGTTGTAAAAGCTAAAATGCTTGAAGATTTTGCTGGCAGATGTGACCATGATTCTGTCCATATGGCTGCTGCTGCTCTTCCAAGACAAAAAACCAAGTTCATAATGCCTCTTACTGATATTAAAGATAACGAAGCTTATTTGCCAGGATATAAAGATGGAGAACAAGTTGCTTTAGTTAGATATCCGCATGGCAGTATTGCTGAAATTCCGATTGTTACCGTTAACAATCAAAGCAAAACCGGAAAACGAGTTTTAGGCGATGCCATCGATGCTATAGGTATTAGTAAAAAGACAGCTGACCAGCTTTCTGGTGCTGATTTTGATGGTGATACTGTTCTTGTTCTTCCAACAGATACTGCAAGAATTAAGAGCAAACCGCAGTATGATAAACTCAAAGACTTTGACGATAAAGAAGCCTATCCTGGATATCCTGGAATGGCTCGAATGACTAAGCAACAAAGAGGTATGGAAATGGGTCGTGTTTCGAATCTTTTAACGGACATGACAATTAAAAAAGCTTCTGATGATGAGATTGTTAGAGCTCTTAAACATTCCATGGTTGTTATTGATGCCGAAAAGCATGGTCTTGACTGGAAAAGATCTGAAATTGAAAATGGCATACCTCAATTAATGACCAAATATCAAGGAAAATCTACAGGCGGTGCATCAACTCTTCTTTCAAGATCGACCGCACAGGATCATATTCCAGAAAGGAAGCTTAAAGCTCCTTCTAAAATGTCTCCTGAAGAACTTGCCAGATATAAGTCTGGTGAAGAAGTTTATGTTAATACAGGAAGAAAACTTCGTGATCCAAAATTTTATAGAAATAGAATGACCGATGAAGAAAAAAAACTTTGGGATAGTGGTCCAGAAGGCGAAAAAGAAGTAAGAAGTAGATTCTGGAAAGATGGTCGTGTAGAAATTAAGCAAAAAGGTGCTCTTGAAAAAACTAAAAAAGGATATACTCACGATCCTTTTGAATTAGTTTCGACAGGCAGTCGTGAAACAACAACGCCTATTGAACGAGTATACGGCGATTTTTCAAGAAGTATGAAAAATATAGCTACTGAAGCAAGAGCTATGGCTCGTAATCTGGATATTCCTAAAGCTAATCCTGAAGCTAGAAAGAAATATGCTTCTGAAGTTAAATCTTTGGATGCAAAACTTGCAATTGCTAGACGTAACGCTCCTCTTGAAAAGCAAGCCCAAATTATGGCTAACTCATGGTATAAGATGTGGCTGGATAATAATCCAGAAGAAGATGCCGAACATAAAAAGCGGCAGCGCGGTCAATTATTAGATCGTGCTCGTAAACAAGTTGGTGCTAAGAAACTTCAAATTGGCTCTAAAGATAACCCTCTTACGCCAAAAGAATGGGAAGCCATTCAAAATAATGCTATTTCTCCTACAAAACTAAAATCTATACTTCAGCAATCCGATATGCAAGTTGTTAAAAAATATGCTCTGCCTAAGAATAATTCTGGAATGTCTTCGACTAAAGTTAGCAGAGCTAAGAGTTTGCTTAAGCGTGGATTTACAAGAGCCGAAGTATGTGATATGCTTGATATTTCAGAAAATACACTTATTAAGGCTGTTGGTTATGCCGACGTATAAGTGTTAAGTTTTTTAGCGTCAGGAACAGCTCTCTTTATAGAAGGAGTGAGTTTGCCTAAAATAGGGTCGGTTGAGCGAATCAATCGGCCTTTTATTTTTTTTCGAATAGCAATAAAGTCGGGGGATGGGGATGATATTATGACATATGGATACCTGGTCCCGCTATGGTATATTTGGTCAGAAGTTGGGCATTAGACGTTATCAGAATCGAGATGGAACTTTGACTCCTGAAGGTAAGCATCGGTATTCGAACGTAAACAAAGCTGTAAAAGACATTCAAAGAGATAAGAATAGTGAAGATCTTTATAAAAAAGTTAATGCTTACATTTCTAAACAAAAAATGGAAACGGAAAAAGATTTAAATAGAGTATATAAAAAAAGTTACGGATATAATTGCTAAAGAATTTGATGCCAAATATGGAAACATTAAGGATGCGACTGGATTGGGTAGATCTTTGCTTAAAGAATATAGCTCTATTGAAGCTGATTCTATTTTTGAGCGTGGAATTCGTTATAGGGCATGATTAAAAAAATGGAGGTTGTTTTTTTTTATGAATGGTTTTCTTTGTTGTGGAAGTGTATATAGTGACAACTATTTAGCCCATCATGGAATTATGGGTCAGAAGTTGGGTATTAGACGTTATCAGAATCAAGATGGAACTTTGACTCCTGAAGGTAAGCGTCGGTATGGTAAGATTGGCCTCCAAAGCGATAGTAACTCAGGATTTAGACGTTTTTGGGGTAGAGACTATGGTCCGTATACAAATGCAAAAAGAAGAGAAGATCGAGTTATCGGGAATGAGGTTAAATCTAAGTATTATAAAAAGCTTGCTGACACTACGAGAAAAGACGGAAATGGCGATAAAAAAACTGAAAAAATGGTTAAGAAATATGAAAAAATTAGTCAAAAAGCTAAATCTAAGTCGACTGCTCAGGATAAGCGTAATCTTGACATTGAAAGGCGTTTGGACCAGACTTCTACGAATAAGTTGGCGCTTCAAAGAATACTTTTTGGTTCTGCTGGCGCAAGAACATACCGTTCTGTGCGAGCTAGAGACAAAGGCCGTGTAAAAGCAGCGCTTTCGGCGGTATTTTCAACGCCTGTGAATGTGTCTCCTCTTACTTTGGGCATTGGTGTAAATCCGCTTGCCGTTCCGTTCTGGGCTATTAGAAAGTTTAATGAAAAGAAAAAGTATGGCGACTTTGTGATTTAAAGAAGGTGAACTCATGTCTGCTGTTTTTGTGACTACAGAAGACAATCCATATGATTTCTTTACTCAATTTGATCAATGGCACAGTTTTGATACAGAAAAAGGTTATAATACTTTAAATTATGTGGCAAGAGTTGCGCAAACAGATTCTGATATGAGCGAAAAAGAATATGAAGAAGCTGTTGAAGAAGCTGTTAACGACATTGTGCGAATTAATCTTACTGGAAACTATAAGAAAATTAGAGAATCTGAATAATTTTTCGAACGACGAGACGCTTGCTTAACTTGTCGTATACCACAGCTCAGAACATTGTGCGAATTAATCTTACTGGAAACTATAAGAAAATTAGAGAATCTGAATATTTTTTCGAACGACGAGACGCTTGCTTAACTTGTCGTATGCTATCCAACTCTTGCACAGTCCAGAACATAGTTGACTTCTGCTAAAAAATAGTGTATAATCACGGCAACGCTTTAAGAAAGAAGGGCTAGAATATGAAAAGGTACTTCTAATCGTTGGTTTTATAACCTTAATAGGGATTATTGCTGCCGTACTCAATGGCTTGGGGTTATTTGACACAAGATTTTAGAATTCCGATCCGGATACCTATAAGCCCTTCTACTCTGGTGTTTATACATGTGGATTTGATTTGGAACCTGGAGCATATGATGTCGAGGTTAAAGGCGGAATTAACGGAAGTTCGATGCTCTCGATTTATCCGTCATACGAAGCCTATGAGAAAAATGAAGGAAAAAAGTCTTCGTTTTTACAAGAAAAAGACAAAGGATTTCATTTTGTAATTAAACAAGATGAAGTTATAGAAACCAGAATTTCTTG
>JAEIGA010012471.1_pt1 | contig 12899 bp, 9 predicted proteins | sample 9270691 | NCBI WGS metagenome assembly JAEIGA01 (sample SAMN17057246, study PRJNA624740) | gut metagenome | biome: biome; isolation source: fecal sample | host: Bos grunniens | place: China: Xizang | collected 2019 | reverse complement strand
GTGGTATTAGAGTATTGCTAAAATGTCTGACTGTTTCATGATGAGGTAGTCCTTGCCCTCTACCGATACTTCTGTACCTGCGTACTTTCCGTAGATGACTACGTCGCCTACCTTCACTTCCATAGGCTCGTCCTTCTTTCCCGGGCCGGCAGCGACTACTGTTCCCTGCTGTGGTTTCTCCTTTGCTGTGTCAGGGATGTAGAGTCCTGACGCTGTCTGAGTCTCAGCGGCCTTAGGCTCGATTACGACTCTGTCTGCTAATGGTCTTATCATATTTATCGTGTATTTATTGTTAATCTTTTGGTGTCATATTATCGACAAAGAAAATGCCAGTGCATTTACACTGACATTTTGTCATATTTTACTATATAAACAGTCTGAAGTGCCAAAGTATCACTCCGACGGTCACTGACACATTGAGAGAGTGTTTCGTGCCGAACTGTGGTACTTCAAGCGAGAAGTCGGATGCGTCAACGACCTGCTGGTCAACACCTGAAACCTCATTGCCGAATACCAGAGCATATTTCTTACCTTTTTCCGGACGGAACGTGTCCAGCATTACAGACTTTACCGTCTGCTCGATGCTCACTATCTCATATCCGTCTTCCTTAAGCCTGCGCACAGCCTCCATGGTGTCTGCAACATGCTCCCATGCCACACTATCCTCCGCACCAAGTGCGGACTTATGTATGTCGGCTGAAGGAGGCACGGCGCAAATGCCGCACAGCCATACCTTATCTGCCTTGAACGAATCCGCTGTCCTGAAAGCCGAACCCACATTATGAGCACTGCGGACATTGTCCAGGACGACTACAATGCCTGATTCCGGCAGTTCCTTGTATTCGCTGGCTGATATTCTTCCTAACTCTATATTGAGAAGTTTCCTGTTCTGCATCTGAAATTTTGTTTGCGAGCACAAAGTTAAAAAACTTCTTTCATTTCTTAAAAAATGCTTAATTTTGCAGATTGTAAACGTAAACCCTATGAAACAGGATCTTCAAATATTCAATCTAATCAAGAAAGAGGAGGACAGGCAGACATCAGGCATCGAGCTGATTGCCTCAGAGAATTATGTAAGCGACCAGGTGCTTGAAGCACTCGGATCAATCTGCACTAATAAATATGCAGAAGGATACCCTGGAGCAAGATATTACGGAGGATGCGAGATCGTTGACCAGATTGAACAGCTTGCAATCGATCGTCTCTGCGAGCTTTTCGAGGCAGAGTACGCCAATGTACAGCCACATTCGGGAGCGCAGGCAAACATGGCCGTGATGATGGCATGCATCAAGCCGGGAGAGACTTTCATGGGTCTTGACCTCGCTCACGGAGGACATCTCACTCATGGTTCGCCAGTGAACATGTCAGGTATTCTCTACAATGCTGTAGCTTACGGCCTCAGTGAGACTACCGGCATGATCGATTACGACCAGATGGAGCAGAGAGCACTCGAGCATAAGCCAAAACTCATCATCGGAGGCGCTTCAGCTTACTCTCGCGAGTGGGACTATGCACGAATGAGAGAGATTGCAGACAAGGTAGGAGCAATCCTTTGGATCGACATGGCGCACACTGCCGGTCTGATCGCAGCAGGCCTGCTCAGCAACCCGGTAAAATATGCACACATCGTAACATCTACAACCCATAAGACACTTCGCGGTCCGCGTGGAGGTATCATCCTCATGGGCAAGGACTTCGACAATCCATGGGGCCTCACAACTCCTAAGGGTGTAGTGAAGAAGATGTCACAGATCCTCAACTCAAGCGTATTCCCAGGAGTTCAGGGCGGTCCGCTCGAGCACTGCATCGCAGCGAAGGCAGTCTCATTCTACGAGGCTCTTCAGCCAGAGTTCAAGGAGTACCAGAAGCAGGTAGTAAAGAATGCTCACGCAATGGAGGAGTCATTCAAGACAAGAGGATACAAGATCGTATCGGGAGGTACAGATAACCACCTTCTTCTTATTGACCTCCGCGCAAAGTTCCCGGATCTCAGCGGTAAAGTTGCAGAGAAGGAACTTGGAAAGGCTGACATCACGGTAAACAAGAACATGGTGCCGTTCGACTCACGCTCTCCGTTCCTCACATCAGGAATCCGCGTAGGAACACCTGCAATCACATCACGCGGTTTCGTGGAGAAGGACATGGAGTTCATAGTTAACCTCATCGATATGGTCCTCACAAACGCTGCAAATCATCTCGAACTCATCAAGGGCACAACCGAAGAAGGACGCGAGGAATACGAGGCAGTCATCGACCACGTAAAGAAGCAGGTTCGCATGAAAACGAACGGAATGCCGCTTAACAGATATTAAAAAAAGATGGAACTCTAATTTTGAGTTCCATCTTTTTTTTTCTAGTTATTTACCGGTCTGAGAATAAACCTGAAGGTGTACTCCTGTGGGACCACAAGGTGTTCATAAAGCGGCCATGCGCCCCATGAATTCACGCATCCGAGTCCCATCTGCACGAGGTCGAAGTTGACCCATGTAGTACCGAGCGAACGCTGTCCCTCGTATGCTGCCTTCTTGAGCTCAAGCGAATGCGCCTGATTATTGCCGAGCATACGGACATCCAACTCCTTCCAATGGAACGGAAGCGCCGAAGCAGAGAACTTCACGTCAGAAGATATCTCGAATCCCGCACCGTTATCGTCAAGTACCTTGATCCACTTGAGCTGTGTCTTAGTTCCTGACTCCTGCGGACGCACATAGCCATAATGGTACTGATCCTCCACTCTCTGAACATAATGTCCTACAAGGGCTGAACTGTTTCTGTCACAATAGTTCTCGAAAGGTCCAAGACCGTAGAACTCGAATACCGAGTATTCGCCCGGCATGGCGAACTCCATACCTATACGGTCAATCAGCTTGCCGTTCTCAAGATTGCCGGCATCCTTGAACTCTTCCTTCGCCTCAACTACACCGTCTGCATATATATTATATGTCATACGCACATACGCGAAATCCTTGATAGGATGGAACTCAGTCGTAACCCTGTAGCAGCTGTCCGCTGCCTCAACTGCAAACTCCTTGACCAGGAACTCTGCATTTCTCCAATGGGCCATCCTCTTGTCCTGACCGGCTCCAAGGTCATTCTCCGTAGCTGCTCTTGCCAGATTTGGCATCATAGGAGACTTGAGCATATTCTTACCACCAAGAGTATAGCTTATAAGGACACCCTTCGAAGCATCGAATACAGCTGTCCAAGGAGAAACTCTTACACCTGTAGCTCCCTCGAATACCATCTCACCCGAGAATGTATGCAGATCGCCATCCTGTCCATACTCAGGAACTCCGGAATAATCAGCAAAGAGCTCAAGCGGAGCATCTGTGATGCATATCTGGTCATATGCGACCTCTGCACCTGACGGAAGGAGTCCGTCCGGACGCTTGAGTACATACCTGACATTGAGATAAATATCATGGTAGTCAATATCACCGAGGCAGCATGCTTCCATGATATCAGCCTCATTGAATCCGAGAGATACGGTCTGAGCTGTCTGCGGAGCGATCGCCGGCATAGGCTGGCAACCCATGAGCACCTGGCGTCCATCCACTTCGACACCCCAGTGAAGGATATAGCGTGAAAGATCGATGAAGAAATTCTCGTTGTATACGTTGACCTTTCCGGCAAGAGCCTCTTCACGCGTTGCGGTAGTCAGGATAGACCTGTACTGGTAAGCGACCTCGTATGCATGCGGATGATAGCTGCGGTCAGCAGCGATGATACCGTTACAGCAGAATGAGTTGTCTGAAGGATCATAATCATTGAAGTCGCCTCCGAATACGAATACATGGTCTGTACCATACTTCTGCGGATCCACCTGCCACTTGAGCGCCTGATCGACGAAATCCCAGATGAAGCCTCCCTGATATACAGGATACTTGCGGACAAGGTCCCAATACTCCTTCAGGCCACCCATAGAGTTACCCATTGCGTGGGCATACTCGCACTGGATCAGAGGTTTAGCCGGACGAGGATCCCTCGAAGCATATCTTTCGCAGCTTGCGTGATCGAAGTACATAGGACATGCGATGTCGGTGCCAGGACCGCCTTCGGCTCTTTCATAGTGCACCGGACGTGTGCTGTCCATCGACTTTATCATCTCATAGCCCTTCATGAAGTTGACGCCATGGCCAGCCTCGTTACCCATGCTCCAGATAATTACAGACGGGTGGTTGAAGTCACGCTGAACCATACGCTTCATTCTTTCGAGATGAGCATGCTGGTAACTTACGTCATGTGCAAGCGACTCTTCGCCATAACCCATGCCGTGCGACTCGTTGTTCGCCTCGTCTACCACATAGATACCATATCTGTCGCAGAGCGAATACCAGAGCGGATCGTTCGGATAGTGACATGTTCTTACAGCGTTGACATTGAGCTGCTTCATGATCATGATATCCTGGATCATGTCAGACTCGCTTACCACATAACCCTTATATGGATTCATCTCGTGGCGGTTGACGCCCTTGATAAGCACAGGCTGACCGTTCACCAGAAGCTGACCGTCCTTGATTTCGATATCCCTGAAGCCGATCTCAAGCATAGAGACCTCAGTCATACCCTTGCTGTCATACGACACCATCTTGAGGGTGTACAGCCAAGGAGTCTCCGCAGTCCACTGCTTTACAGCCGGGATATTGATCTGGGCCTTTGCAGTAGGCAGACCACGCTCAGACTTTACCTTAGTCGACACAGCGACTGTCTCGGAAGCGATCTCCTTATCGTGAGGATCGACAATTATGAATTTAACCTGAGAAACTCCTTTAGTAACCTCTGCAGTGATGTCTGCGGTACCGTCAGCAGAAGCGATAACCCTTACATCCTCGATTCTCTTCTTATCTCTTGAGAACACGTATGTATCACGCGCAAGACCTGTCATTCTCCAGAAATCCTGGTCCTCAAGATAGGTGCCGTCGCACCAGCGGAAGATTTCCAGAGCGATAAGGTTCTCACCTGTATGGACATACTTCGTGATGTCGAAGCGAGCCTCCAGCTTGCTGTCCTCGCTATAGCCGACTTCCTTTCCGTTAACCCACACCCTTACATTAGAGGTAGCGGAACCAATGTGAAGGAAGATATCCTCTCCAGCCCATTCTTCTCCCAGAACGAAGGTCCTTCTATACTGGCCGGCATAATTATGTTCCATTGCCGGATATGGTGGAGTTGTGTCATAGTGGCCGCACCACGCGTATCCTACGTTCTTATATACCGGATCTCCGTAACCATTAAGTTCCCACATGCCTGGTACCGGCATGTAATCCCAGTCTGCATCAGCATAGTCGGTCTTGTAGAAATCCATGCTGCGCGAGTCGATTGTCTCATACCACGCAAATTTCCACATTCCATTAAGAGACAGTTTGAGGCCTCCAGACTGGAAAGACGCAGTCATAGGAAGACGGTTATCCTGCACTATCTGAGGATCCTGCCAATCAGGCAGGACATTCTTCTTTGCCTCGGCCGTACTTAAAGCCGACAGCATGGCACCAAAGCCAATAAAAACGGTCAGTAGTCGTTTCATAATATAGGTTGATTATTAAATTCTTTCCATATCCGCAGCCGGGAGCCAGCCCTGGCGTCCGTCCGCAAGTGAAATGTTGTTCCACGTGCCGACCTGGTCCAGCACTGTAACCTTTGTTCCTTCATGAAGGATGAAGAGGTCCTTTGACGCCTCAGCTGACGGTGAGCTCTTTACTGAAACCACAGGTCTCATGACTATAGCCTTATCTGCATTCATATAGTCCTTCTTCTGGGAAACTGAGAATCCCAAAGCGAAGCACATGAACACAAGAAGCACAACCCCTGTGAAGAACCCAGTGCGGCGGCCAGCTACAGAAGGCGCAAGAAGGAAGAGCAGGGCCATCGCAAGAGTCAGTCCCAGGAGCACAAGGGCGACAACCGCCCATGCATCCGAATCCATAATATAGGAAATGTCTTTCAGCCATTTCGTAAGGAAGAATTCCGGCACAGGATCAATACGGTCCTGGATTCGTCCGTTCATCAGATCAAGATTATATGCCGCATCCTCGTATGAAGGATCCGCTTTCAGCGCTCTCTCGTAATAAAGTATCGCCATAGGAACATTACCACCCTTGGCGTATGCATTACCTGTATTGCAGTAAAGTGCAGCGGACTCGAGCCCCATGTCGGAAATCATCTCATATCCGGATGTAGCGGCATCCCATCTACCTTCTGCATATGCTGCATTTGCAGCATTCCACAGGGAGTCTACATAGGCATCCTGCTGGGCCTGGGCAGCAAACGGCGCTATCAGAAGAAAGAGCACGAGCATGGCAGGCTTTGCTCCCGAACGTTTTGTCTTCATGCTTGAATCTATTGCTGAAATGACATCCGCAGCTGCCGCGTAGTGTGCGGCCATGGCATCATTTCCTGTTGAAGGTGAATATCTTGCAAACTCACAGGCATCGAGTATTCCTATGAATGCATCGATGTAGTCCTGAGGCACATTACCGCCCTTCAAGGCATCCGATATCTTATCTTTAGAAAGTTCGGCAACAGGAATCATCAGTTTGTCTGCAATGAATCCCAGAAGAGCCTTATGCAGCTCCTCATAGAATGCCGTATAAAGGTTCTGCTTGAGGAAGGTACCGGCAAGCTGAAGACGCTTCATCGCCATCTTTGTAGCCTTCCTGTTCTTCATGCCGGCCACATCCGCTCTGCGGGCAGCCATACGTCGAAGAAGCAGCCAAAGAGCTGCCGCCACAGCCACAAGAAGTATCACGATAGTCCAGAACAGGGCCGAACCGACAAAGAAACGACCCTTGGCCACCAGAAGAGGATCCTTAACGTTTATATATCTGATGTCACTGTTCAGATTCCTGACATCCTTCTGGGACGATCCGGACAGGACAACTGGTGCCGAAGACTCCGATTCATTGCCTTTGAGAACAGTTAAATTTATCGGCTGGGTTTCCAGAGTCACATATTTCTTCTGATTGATATCATAATATGAATACTTTATAGGCTCTATCTGGAAGTCACCATGACTGCGAGGTATGAACGGATACTCATATTTCCTTGTTCCTGACATACCGCCTGGAGCCATAGTGCTTGTCACCTTTGTATCATACACCTCCATATCCGGCGGGAATGACACCTTCGGAGCCTCCAGAAGCGACACATTTCCTTTACCTGTCACTGTAACAACAAGAGATGCTGCCTCGTGGGTCTTGACAGAGTCCTTGCTGACTGTTGCCGAGATAGAGAAATCTCCCACACCTCCGCCAAATGATGCCGGCGCACCGGAAGGCAGTGCTGAAACGTTGACGGTAACAGGCTTTGTCTGTACCTTCTTACGCACAGTCCTGTAATCGTCGAAGAATCCATCGAAGATACTGCCACCTCCGGAGGACACTCTCACACTTACAAGACATACAAGCTCAGCGGGGTCGATGGTAAGCTTGCCCTGATGCTGCGGGATAAGGAGGAACTTCCTCAACACGGCAGCATTATATATCTGTCCATCAAATGTTTCCCTCTCGAATTCGATATTTGACGGAGCTTCGGTTTCCTGGCTCCAGAAGCCGTTGAATGACGGGAACGACACACCCTCAAACCCTGAAATGTTAACTCTCTGATATAGTTTGACGGTAGCTACAATAGGTTCACCTACAACCACTTCCGAGCGACTGAGAGACAATCTGAGGAAAAGGTCTGAGTCAGATATATTGCCTTGCTGAGCCTGCTCACGCGAAGATTGGCTCTGCGACGGCTGGGACGATTGGCCGGACGAACTTCCCGAAGACACAACTTCTATCGCGTGAGGACTGGAAGATATCTCATTTCCTTTAACCTTTGCAGTGGCTGCTGCAAGCGTGAACTTACCTGTCTTAAGAGGCCTGAGGATATAGGAATATGTAGTCTGCGAAGACTCTGTACGCTTGCCGTTTATAATCTGAACGCTGGTAGAACGGCCCTGCTGAGGTCCCCATACGAGTTCAAAGGCATCTCCCGGTTCCCAGCTGAAATCTGTGGGTTTAGCCCCCTCTATAACAAAGGTCACGTTGAACTGTTCGTTCGCGCTGACCACTTTATGGGCCTGTACCTGAATGCTTGTCTGCGCATGGACAGCCAACACAGACAACGATAATACTAACGATATCAATAATTTTTTCATATTTCACTATATTATATATGCCCTGCCGGGCCGTCCAAAAGTTCTTCGAGCCTTAAATATTATATTCGTCCCTGTCGGGACGGTCCAAAAGTTCTTCGAGCCTTTTGGACTTGGACTACCAGTTCTTATCCCTCTGTCTGGACTTCAAGGCTGCAGCTTTGGCTTTCTGCACTTTTTCCTGGGTCTCCTTCTCTTTTGCCTGAATTGCCTGGAGCATCTGCTGGGCAGCCTGCGGACTTATCTGAGGCTGTCCGCCCTGGTCATCCTGATTCTGCTGGTCATTCTGGTCCTGTTGATCGTCTTGGTTCTGGTCTTGGTTCTGGTCCTGATTCTGATCCTGATTCTGCTCTTGGTCCTGGTTCTGATCCTGATTCTGGTTCTGCTGCTGGTTCTGCTGCTGGTTCTGAAGCATCTTCTTAGCGTAGATATAATTCTCCTTTGCATCCAGGTCATCAGGATTGATCATAAGTGACTTTGCGAACGCCTCTACAGCCTTCTGCCAGTTCTTCTGTGCTATTGCAACTGCACCCTGATTGTAATAGAACGCCGCACCATCAGCAGAAGCCACAGCCGCTTCCTCAACACGCGCCAATGCCTTTTCCGCATTCGCATAATCGCCCTGTCTGAAGAAAGTATTCGCTATATTATAATTGGCTGCAATCGACAATGAGTCCTTGGTCAGCCCCTTCATGTATTCCACCTGCGCCTCCGCATACTCCCCTTCATTGAAGCGCCTGTTTCCCCTACGCACCTCGCGCTTGTCAGCCTGCGCTGCCGCATCTGCAAAAGATACGGTCAGAAGACATACAGAAAGCAATATGTATAAAACCCTTTTCATCAAGTCTATCTCTTAAACAAATGATATTTTGACCTGCGCTCGCCTACCAGCATCTCAAGTACAAAGAAGAACAGAGCCACGCCGAGGAAATACATATAAAGTTCATCATATTCCTCAAACACTATCGAGTTATACTCCTCATCCTCCATCCTTGCAATCTCTTCGACGATAGGATTGAGACCGAACTCGCTGTTACCTGCTCTTATATACAGGCCCTTACCAGCCGCAGCAACCTCCTGAAGCACAGACTCATCCAGCCTTGTAACCACCGGATTGCCTTCTTTATCACGAAGATAGTCTCCTTCAAAAGGTATCATCTTTCCCTCCGGAGAACCGACACCGATAGTGAATACCCTCACTCCCATTTCAGCAGCCTGCGTTGCCGCTGCTACAGGGTCATCTTCATGGTTCTCACCGTCTGTTATGACGATTATAGCCCTGCTTCTGTCACTTTGAGCACTGAAACTTCTCAATGCTGTACTTATCGCATCGCCTATCGCTGTTCCCTGGATCGGAACCGACTCCGTCGAAATGCTACCTAAGAACATCTTGGCCGAAACATAGTCAGTAGTTATCGGAAGCTGAACGAATGAGTTTCCGGCAAAGAGCACCAGACCGATCCTATCATCCCGGAGCTTATCCACCATCCTAGATATCGCCAGCTTTGCACGCTCAAGCCTGTTTGGAGAATAGTCCTCCGCAAGCATGGAGTTGGAAACGTCGAGAACAATCATGACCTCCGCTCCACTTGTCTTGTGTTCTTTCAGGATCGCGCCCATCTGCGGACGTGAAATTCCAATCACGAAAAAGAAGAACGCAAGGAGAAAGAACGAAAGTCTGAGCCATACCTTTGCCCTTGAATAAGAAGGCATGAGTTCCTTGACCAGATCCTCATCACCGAATTTCTGCAGACGTCTCCTCCTGAACTTCAGGACCAGTGTCCGGATTATGATGAAGACCGGGATCAGCAGCAGAAGAAACAAATATCCTGATTCCGCGAATATCATGGCAACCTCCTTATTATAAACCATTTAAAAAACAACTCCAGCAACAGGGCAAAGAGCGCTGCCAAAGCGAAAGGCCCGAAGAGCTCCTTATACACAGGGAAACTGTCGACGGTAGTCTTGGCCTTCTCCATCTTATTGATCTCACTATATATTTCAGCGAGCTTCGTATTATCTGTAGCCCTGAAATAACGGCCACCGGTTGACTCGGCAACCTCTTTCAGAAGCTTCTCGTCTATCTCCACCTTCATGTTCTGAACCTGCACTCCAAATGGAGTCATGACAGGATATGGAGCCATGCCTTCCTTGCCGACACCGATAGTATATACGCGAACGCCGTATGTCTTGGCGATTTCAGCCGCCGTCTGAGGCGAAACCTCTCCGCTGTTGTTCACACCGTCTGTCAGCAGAATGACCACACGACTCCTGGCATCAGAATCCTTTAATCTTGCAACCGCCGTAGCAAGTCCGTTTCCTATTGCAGTACCATCCTCGATAAGGTCGGTCTGGACCTCCTTCATCAGATTTATCAGAGTTGCCCTATCGGTAGTCAGAGGACACTGCGTGAAGCTCTCTCCTGCAAATACGACGATACCCATCCTGTCGGAAGGACGCTGTGAAATGAACTCTATGGCAATATCCTTCGATGCGTTGATACGGTCCGGAGTGAGGTCGCGCGCCAGCATACTTGTCGACACGTCCATAGCCAACACGATGTCGATTCCTTCCGTATCGACCTTGGAAAGTTCCTCTGACGAGCGTGGTCTCGCTATGGATATGACAACCATGACCAAGGCAAAAGTCCTCAAAACGAAAGGTACATGCCTGAAGAATGTCATGAAAGAGCGGCCATGCTTCTTCCATGGAACAGCAGTTGACACCCTCATGTGAGGACGCCTTCCTGCCTTCTCAATATATATGTAATGCAACACCAGCAGCGCCGGTATCACAAGCAACCATAATAACCTCGGGTATTCAAAAAACATCTCTACCTCCTTCTTTAAACCCCTTCATCACCGTCATTTCGACCGGATCCACTGTCATTTCGACCTTGTGGAGAAATCTCCTCAATCTCACTCTGGTAAGTCTGAGTGACAAACCTCACAGCCAACGGAAGAGCAGCGGCATTCTCCTCATCCGACGCCACGAACTTGGCGAACTTGACGAAGTCAGCCAGCTCGAAAAGCTGTTTTATCTCTGCCAGAAGTTCCGCCGGAGCGTCCGTCCTCTTCATATCCTCAAAAATTTCCGCAGTGGTCATTTCCATTGCCCCCACACTGTAACGTTCTGATATATATTCTCTTAGAGCATCAGTAATTCCAGAATAGAAAGCCTTCTGTCTAGCAGGCGCCCACATTTCCTTACCGCGGTACTTGTCCAGTTCACGAAGCGCCACGATATGCGCAGGCTCCTTAGGTCGCACAAAAATTTCGCCCTTCTTTCTGAACATAAGATACAGACATACGCCAAGTATCAGCAGCACGATCGCCCACTGACCGGCAATCGCCCAAGGGAGCACCTCGCCGACAGTTACAGGGTAACGGATCTGTCCTTTGATGTCATGAGGGACGAATGTCGCCGTATCTACAGGCATTGTCTTGACCTCAAGCCTCATCGGTTCGAAATACAGAGTATCCACGATTCCGTCCTTGGAGCGTCTTTGAAGGATAATCTGCGGAAGTTCATAGAGGCCTTCATCGAAGGAAGTGATCACAAGCCCGGCCTTGATATCGAGCAGCCTCGGCATGCCTTTCTTCTGCTTTGTGACCTTGACCGTATCGATCAGCCATGGAGACACAGCCATGATACCGCCACGAGGATCATTCTTCCACTCAGGGAATGCAAAATCCGTCCCTTCCTCGACAAGCCTCAGCTCGACACCGTACATCAGCTGGTCACCGATCAGGACCGAATCCCTCTGAGTACGAGGAGCAAGGAACACTCCCTTCATGGCTATGATGCCGCCACGCGGTATGGAAACAGTATCTGTCTGAGCTTGGACAACTACCGCATCCACCTGCGCAAAAGCCGGCATTGCAAATATAAGCAAAAGTATATATATCAATACTTTACGCATATCGCTATCTATTTTTGAAAAGGGTCATCAGTCCTCGGACATAGTCCTCGTCCAAGGCGATCGACACCTTGTCTACATTGTATTTCATGAACATGCGCGAGGAGGTCTGCTCGACATTGCGGAACCATTCTTCATACGCAAGCCTCATCTTCCTGCTGGACGTATCCACCCATGCAGACTCGCCGGTCTCGGAGTCCTTGATGTTCACAAGTCCAACATCCGGAAGGCTACGCTCCCTCGGGTCATATACTTCGATGACCGAAAGGTCATGACGGTTTACTGCAACCTTGAGCGCGTCTTCATAACGAGGGGTACCGTCAGGATGCACATCGATCATGTCAGACAGAAGAAATGCAGCACATTTCTTCTTCAGTGCATTGGTCATATACCTCAGAGCCTCGGATATATCTGTTCCATCCTCAGTCGGTTCAAACTCTATGATCTCCCTTATGATATGCAGAAGATGGGTCCTTCCCTTCTTCGGAGGAATGAACTTCTCCACCTTGCTGCTGAAGAAAAGCGCACCGACCTTGTCGTTGTTTATGATTGCAGAAAACGACAGGACGGCAGCAATCTCCGCAAGGACATCCTTCCTGCTGCTGCCCGCCGTACCGAAAAGACGCGAACGGCTGACATCCACAAGCAGCATGACCGTGAGTTCCCTCTCCTCCTCGAAGACCTTGACATACGGCGAGCGAAGACGTGCGGTCACATTCCAATCCATGTTACGCACATCGTCTCCATACTGGTACTCACGCACCTCGCTGAACGCCATACCGCGGCCCTTGAAGGCCGAATGGTACTCGCCCGCAAAGATCTGGTGCGAAAGCGCCCTGGTCT
>JAEIGA010012470.1_pt1 | contig 12899 bp, 5 predicted proteins | sample 9270691 | NCBI WGS metagenome assembly JAEIGA01 (sample SAMN17057246, study PRJNA624740) | gut metagenome | biome: biome; isolation source: fecal sample | host: Bos grunniens | place: China: Xizang | collected 2019 | reverse complement strand
TGATTCGTAAGAAGCTGGGCAAGGACGCTCATGCAATGACCATTACCTTGCTGCTCAACTCTGAAGGTAAGAAAATGGGTAAGACTGCCAAGGGCGCAGTTTGGCTTGATCCCAATAAGACTACACCCTTCGAATTTTACCAGTATTGGCGGAATGTGGAGGATGCGGATGTTTTGAAATGTATCCGTATGCTGACCTTCCTGCCCCTGGAGCAGATCAATGAAATGGATAGTTGGAAAGATGCACAGCTGAACACTGCCAAGGAGATCCTGGCATATGAGCTGACAAAGCTTGTTCACGGTGAGGAAGAGGCGGAAAAAGCAAAAGCATCTGCAAAGGCCCTGTTTGCAGGCGGTGCAGATGACGCCAATATGCCCACCACCGAAATCAGCAAGGAAAAACTCAATGACGGAAAGATCGGTATTTTGACACTGATGGTTGCCTGCAATCTGGCAAGCTCCAACGGTGAGGCAAGACGGCTGGTTCAGCAGGGTGGTGTTTTCGTCAATGACGAAAAAGTGCCTGCTGCTGATATGATGATTACCGAGCAAATGCTTGCTGAAGGCGTGAAACTGCGCAAAGGCAAAAAGGTATTCCATAAGGCAATTTTGGCTTAATCTAAAAAGCGGTCCGCAGGACCGCTTTTTATAGTTGCCAATTTGACAATTTTCCTGTATAATGTATCCATAATCTTTTTTTAGGAGGTTCCCCATGAAGCTCAATTACAAAAAGACAATTCTGGTAGGTTTTGCTTTCTTTTTAATTCTCGCTTTCTGGCAAGCCTACGATAGCATCATCCCTCTGATCTTAACAAACAAATTTGGTATGTCCCAATTCTGGTCCGGCGCCATTATGGCATTGGATAATATTTTGGCGCTGTTTCTGTTGCCGCTATTTGGCACAATTTCCGATAAATGCCAAAGAAAGAGCGGACGGCGCACACCGTTTATTCGTTTGGGAACCATTGCTGCGGTGATTTTGCTGGTTGCCCTGTCTTTTGCTGATATGGCACAACTGAAGAACATTGAACAGGTTTCTCGTGTGGATGATCCTGTTGCTTTGGGTATCATTTATGACTCTCAGGCCGATGAAAAGATCGTTAAGCCTAATAAAGAAAAAGCGACCCTCACCGAAGAGCACTTTATTCTTTCAGAAGAAATCTCCCGGGAGGATTTTGTAAACACTAAGAGTGAAATCATCAACGAGGATGGAAAAAAGGAAACCAATCAAGCCTATGTGGACTATGTTGTGCCCGCACGACAGGCTTACATACGGCAGATCACAAGCCAAAATCCCCAGACATTGATTTTGTTCGTGGGCATTTTGTTCCTGCTTTTGATCGCCATGGCAATCTTCCGTTCTCCTGCGGTGGCGTTGATGCCCGATGTAACTGTGAAGCCTCTTCGCAGTAAGGCAAATGCCATTATCAATTTGATGGGCTATACCGGTGGCATTTTGGTTCTGGTATTGGGCAAAGTCTTTGCAACTGATGCGCCCAAGAATGCAATGATGAGCTATGTCGGTTATTTTGGTGCGGTTGCAGCATTGATGCTGATTGCTCTGATCGTTTTCCTTGTAAAGGTAAAAGAACCTGCCTGGTGCCGGGAAATGGAGGAGGAATCAGCGAAGCTGAGCGTCGCAGAGGAGAAAGAAACCACCCAAAAGCGCAAGCTTACCAAGGGTGAGAAAATTTCTCTTATTTTGTTGCTGGCTTCTGTAATTTTGTGGTATTTCGGATATAATGCGGTCAGCTCCAAGTACAGTGTCTATGCCTCTAACCGTTTGGGTAAGGACTTCAATATGACCCTGATGATCGGTACCGGCGCAGCGATTGTTTCTTTCGTTCCTGTGGGTATTCTTTCTTCCAAAATCGGCAGAAAGAAAGCAATTTTGATTGGTGTTGCGATGCTTACCGTAGCATTTGGCTTGGCACAGTTTGTCACCGCACAAACACCCGTTGCTTTGATGATCGGTATTTTTGTGCTGGCTGGTTTTGCTTGGGCAACCATCAATGTCAACTCTTTCCCCATGGTCGTTGAGCTTTGCTCCAACGGAGATGTGGGCAAGTATACCGGCTATTACTATACGGCATCTATGGCTGCGCAGACACTTACGCCTATGGTTTCCGGCTTCCTGATGGATAAGCTGGGTATGGGGATTCTGTTCCCGTATGCATCGATTTTTGTGGCAGCTTCTTTCATAACGATGTTGTTTGTTAAGCACGGTGATGTAAAGGCAGAGGTAAAATCCGGTTTAGAAGCATTTGACATTGACGAATGATTAAAATTATAGTTGTCATCATAGCAATTGCGCTGGCGCTCATTTTGCTGGCAATGCGCGGTCGTAGAAAACACCCGAAACTTGCCCAGCTTTGCAAATGGTATTATGCGCACCGGGGATGCCATGGTAATGGTGTTCCGGAGAACAGTATGCAGGCGTTCAGGATTGCAAAGGAATCCGGGTATGGTATCGAACTGGATGTTCATTTGCTTGCAGATGGAGCTTTAGCGGTGATGCATGACAGCAGCTTGCAGCGAACTGCAGGGTGCGATGTGTGCATTGAAAATCTGACAACAGAACAACTGTCACAATATCGGTTGGAAGGCACACAGGAGAAAATCCCACTGCTTAGCCAAGTTCTTGAACTGTTCAATGGGGCAGCACCTTTGCTGATCGAACTGAAATCTGACCTGAATAACTACGCAGAACTTTGCGAGCAGGCCTGCCGGCTGCTTGAAGATTACAAGGGACTTTATTGTATGGAATCTTTTGATCCCCGTTGTATTATATGGCTGAAGAAAAACAGACCGGATATTGTACGGGGACAGCTGGCTGAAAATTATTTTAAGACCGAAGGAATCAAAGTTCCGTTTATTCTTAAGTTGATTTTGGCAAATCACCTTATGAATTTTATAAGTTTGCCTGACTTTATTGCATATCGCTATTCTGACCGGAAACGATTTGTAAATTGGATATGCAGAAGGATTTGGGGTCTGGCATCCTTTGCCTGGACAGTGAGTTCTGAAAGTGAGTTTGGCACCGCATTGGACGAAAACTGGACTCCGATTTTTGAAGGGTTTAAGCCCTGACTTATATAAGAACTAGTTTACTAAAAAGCAGTGATATGGCTAAGGGCGTTGCCTTTGGTATGTCACTGCTTTTTTGTTTGGAAAATGTGATCCTTTTGCTTGACCGAAGATTTCCAATCATTTTGGAAAAGGATAGAGATAAAAGTTTTTTATAATTAAAATATAGCCACAGGCTGCGATGAGCTTGCGATACGCAAGAGATAAAACAATTTGCAATATTCACAGTATGATATGCAATTGACACAAAATTATTGAAATATTATAATTTATGATACAATGACATTGTTATAAAGGGCAATGTGTTTGTGCAATACGCATTAACATCAAAAGCGTTTCGTTATATGAAACAAACAGGAGGTAATTTATGAAGAGACATACAAAGCAGATATTGGCATTGCTGCTGGCAGTTTGTACACTGGCCACATTTGCAATGCCCACAGTATTTGCTGTACAGGACGCAGAGACACCTGCACCTGCACCTGCGCCTGTACCTGAAAGCGTTACCTATCAATTTTATGATGAGGCTTGGAAGGATGATAAAATCAGCGCACATACTGCCGAAATTAAGGCCGCTTTTGATGCAGGCACTTTGAACTGGCGTTATGAGGCTGCATCCAGCGGCTATCAGTTCAACCGGAACAATAAGTTTGCCTCCGGACTTAAGGGCATGGAGTTTGTATGTGTTGCAGGCGGCTGGATCGCTGTGCGCATCCAATCTCCCGGTGCAGGCAGATTTGACCTGACCCTGACCCATGGCGCATATGCAAATGGCGCAGCCAAGAGTGGCGTATATATTGTAAAAGCGGACGCAATTGATGCAGTTCTGGGTGAAAATTCTGAAAGCTACGCAGAGGCAATGTCCCAGGATCCCTACCAGGAAAATGGCGCAACCAATGCTTTTAAGGCGTTTTCCAATGCAGTCACTGCCGCAATGGCAGAAAAAGATGCGGTTATGAGCCCCGTTTTCTACGCAGAAACCGTAACCAAGGATCTGACGGCTACCGGCAGCTTTGTTTTCCAGGCAGATACAGAATATGTGGTGATCTTCAAGTCAGAAGAAGCCCAGGTGAAAAACGGCAATGCCTATGTTATGCCCGGTTCTTTGACGGCTACCTATTCTGAGGATCAAAGCGGCATTGAGGAGATCCCTGAACCTACAACTTACCAATTCTATAAGGAAGCCTGGAAAGATGCCAAGATCAGCGCACATACTGCCGAAATCAAGGCCGCTTTCGATGCAGGCACTTTGAACTGGCGTTATGAGGCAGCCCACAGCGGTTATCAGTTTAACCGGAATAATTCCTTTGCGTCCGGCTTGAAGAGTATGGAATATGTTACCGCCAAGGGCGGCTGGATCGCTGTGCGTGTCCAATCTCCCGGCGAAGGTAACTTTGACCTGACCCTGACCTATGCCGCGCACCAAAACGGTGCAGCAATGGGCGAGGTATATATTGTTCCTGCAGAGCTTATTGATGCAGCACTAGGTGAGAAAGCTGAAAGCTATGCTGAAGCGATGTCCGCGGATCCTTATCAGGAGAACGGACAAACAGATGCATTTAAGGCTTACAGTGCAGCAGTAACTGCAGCAGTTTCCGGAAAGGAAGCGGTTATTGAAGCAGCACACCATGCAGCTGCTGTAACAACAGATCTGACTGCTACCGGCAAGTTCAGATTTGAAAAGGACACAGAATATGTTGTTGTATTCAAGGCTGCAGAGTCCTACAACAAGCAGGACAATGCCTATTTGATGATCAGCGCCCTGACAGCGACTTATTCTGAAGATCAAGACGAGCCTGTTGAGCCCAGTATCTACCGGTTCTATAATGATGCCTGGCAGGGAACTATGATCAGTGCACAAACTGCCGGAATTAAGGCCGCTTTCGATGCAGGCACTTTGAACTGGCGTTATGAGGCGGCCAACAGCGGTTATCAGTTTAACCGGAACAATAAGTTTGCTTCCGGTTTGAAGAGTATGGAATATGTTACCGGCAGGGGCGGCTGGATCGCTGTGCGTATCCAATCTCCCGGCGCGGGCAAATTTGATTTGACCCTGACCCACGGCGCATATGCAAATGGCGCAGCCAAGGGTGATGTGTATATCATTCCTGCAAGTGCTGTTGATGAGGCTTTGGGCGAGAATGCTGCTGCTTACGCAGAGGCAATGTCTGCCGATCCTTATCAGGAGAACGGACAAACAGATGCATTCCTGACCTATTTTAATGTTATCAATGCAATGATTGGTGAAGAAGCCTCTGTTATGAGCCCCTGCTACTATGCAGCTGGTGTAACGCGGGATGTAACAGCTACCGGCAGCTTCCGGTTTGAAGCAGACCAGGAGTATGTTGTTGTGTTCAAGGCTATTGAGTCCTATAACAGACAGGACAATGCCTACTTGATGATCAGCTCCTTAACAGCAGAATATTCTGAAGATCAGAGCGGTGATAGCGGAGAAGGTGGAGAAACGCCCACACCTCCCACACCCCCTGCAGATGTTTACACTGACGGCCTGTATGATTTCTACGCAGGCTCTGCCAGCGGTTCTACATTGGCTGACGGCATTGAGGATATTGCCGCAAAGTATGACGCCGGCGTGCTGAACTGGAAGTATGAGACCCATTCCGGTATGCGTTTAGACAGAACCGATTACGAAAGAGGCACGAATTCTCTGCGCTTTATTTCCACCGCTACCTGGTGGGTGGCATTCCGGGTGAAAGCACCTGCTGTGGATGGTTCTTATAATATTCAGATGACCCACGGTGCAGGCGGCCAAGGTGCTGCCGCCGGTGAGATCTATGTGATTCCTGGCGACACCGAGACCAAGGATATTCCCAGAGTCATGAATCAAAAGGGTGCAGCTATGACAACCGATTGGTTCTATGGTGAGAATACAGGTGATTTGATTGCCGGTCGTCAATCCGGTGTTGGCACAGTGAATATGGAAGCCGGCAAGGAATATATTGTGATTTTCCTGCCTACCGCAACCTCTAATCTGAGCGAGAATGGCTTTATTTGGCTTGGCCAGCTGCAAGCCACCCGTGTAGGTGACCTGGTAGAAGAGGAAGGCGGCGAAGAAGGCGAGACTGCCAACTATTACGAGTTCTACCATTGGGATTACCCCGGTCAGTATCTGATCCATTACAGAACGGAAGAAGAGTTAGGCGCAAAAATCGTTACCGAGGAAATTGCCCAGGAATACAATGAAGGCAAGATCAATTGGCGCTATGAAAAATCCAACGGTTATGCCAGCTTCTCCACCGGCACGCCGTATATGGAAACGATGATCGGCGAAATGAACTATTTTGCTTTGCGGATCAAGGCTCCCGGCACCGGTACTTACCAGATCGACTACACGCATTATACTACAAGAGATGCCAAGGCCGGTGATCACGGTTATGTATATGTGTTGCCTGTGCCTGCAAACAAAACAGTTGATTACAACTACATCAAAGATGAATGTGATTTCAGAGATCCCATCATCACAACCTCCTATAAGGCAGATAAGAACGGTTTTGTAACCGTTACCGGTGAATACACCAGCTTTAAGGAAGACCAGGAGTTCCTGATCTGTTTTGCAGTTGCAGATACAGATAAGGCAAAGGAAGCTTCCTTGAGAGCCTATCCCCAGAGCATGAAGATGACCCGCACCGGTGAGTGGAAACCTGAACCTGGTGAGGCAGGGGATGACGGTATTGTTTACAACCTGTTCCTGGAGGAATATGCCAATAAGACATTGTGGCACAGCAGTGACCGCTCTATCTTTGATGCCATTTCCAAGCGGTTCGAAGAAGGCTCTTTGAATTGGAAGATGGAAGGCATGGCAGGCTCTGCATACTACACAAACAGGTATGTCAGAGCCGGTACGGACTCTCGGGGTGGTGCAATCGCATTCCGCGTAAGATCCCCCGGTACCGGTAAATACAATGTGACCCTGAAGTATTTCCTGGGTAGTGATGTGCGTGATGCAGACGGTGCGGATATCTACATTGTAGAAGCACCGAAAGAAACTTTGGATATTCATGAGGTCGCCGATAAGATGGCGCGTGCGCCGATGATGACCACGGTGAACAGTCACGATGATGTGGGTATGAAAAAAGCTTCCGGTAGCGGCACCTACAACTTCCAGGAAGACAAGGATTACTATGTAATTTTCTACTTGTCTGATGTAGCTGACACCAGAAATACCTCCGGCTCCTGCTGGGTATATCTGGATCGGCTGGTTATGAAGCGCATCGGCGAATTTGAACCCGAACCTGAGCATATCACATTAGGCGGTCTGGCTGTAAAGGATGCCGTTTCTCTCCTCCGTACCGCAGACGGAATCACCATTACTGAGGTTAACGGTCATGATTATATGACTTTAACGCTTTTTGGCGCCACAATGATGATTTACGACCTGGATGAGTGGCGTTTGGTAGACGAAGTATATACCGGAATTGAGACGCCGTACGGTGTAGTAGTAGACCAGGATGGAAAGATTTGGGTCACCGGCGATAATAAGACCCTGTATTGCTATGATCCCTATACGCAGACGGGTTTTAACACGGAGCGGATCCTGCAGGGCGGTCAAGCATATGTGTCCTGCTGCGGTGACGACGGTTACCTGTATTTCAGTACTATGAGTGACTATGGCGCGTATATTTACCGTTTCAATCCCAGAACTCAGGAATATACTGTTTACAACACACAATACTGGAGTAAATTCTGTGGTGATATGATTCAGAAAGGCGATTATATCTACACAGTAGCCAGCGGTGAGCAGCGCCATGAAATTTGGAAGCTGGATAAGATGACTGGTAAGCTGATCAGCTCGATTGATATTACTAAGGCGATGAAAACCACTCGTTATGTTTACGGTGTGAATTTCCTGGATGACAATTATTTAATGGTCAACACGCCGGCGCAAATGACGATCGTTGATGTTCGCACCATGGAACTTCTGCCGCAGGAGAAGATCGGCGTTGGTGAATATGCAATTCGCGAGGTTTCCGGTGAAATCGACGGTAATCGTTATTTCGTTACCATAAATGAGGGCCTTTGCTATTATGATATTGCCACACAGACTTTTGGTGCAGTGGGCGGCGATTTGAAAAATGCAAAAACCGGCATCAGAGGTAAGGATTATAACCTGGCTACCATTGATGATTCCCGTTTGCCTGGTACCAGTATTATTACCTACGGTGGTATGACTGCTGACGGTTTGAATTTGTATGCTTATAATCCCCAGAGCAAGGCTTTTGTAACCTTGATTGGATTGGTTGAAACTTCTTTTGCCTATGGTCAGAATATCCGTGAGATCGATCTGGGTAAGGCTGGGTCCGGCGATATTTACTTTGGTGCAAATTATGATGCCCCTGTGCAGGTGTACAATACAACCAATCGGGAGCTTATGCAGGAGTTTGCGACCAACGGTCAGGCGGATGCATTCCATTGGTATAAGGATCAGCTTTATATCGGCAACTACAATGGTGCTATTTTGACGCGTATGGAAGGCAATCAGCCCATTGCATTGTTCCGCCTGAATAACGATGCGTTCTACCAAGCTCGTATCCACAGCATCTCCAGCGGCGATGATAAGGTGTTCGTGGGCACGGTTCCTCATGTTTATCAGAATGGCGGCTTGCTTGCCTGGTATGATTTGAATACCGAATTGACTTATGTAGTCACCGGCCCGAATCCGGAGGATGTATATTATGCCAAGTCCTCCAAGGTTACAGTTACCAATGAATGGTACTCTGCTGTGACCAATGAACTGGTTGATATGACCAAGGAATGGGATAAAGACGAGAACGGTGACGGTGTTTGCCAGTACTTCAAGGGTCCCATCCCGCTGCAGTCCATTACCAAGGTGATTTACCGCGATGGCTTGTTGTTCGGTTTGGCTGCACCTATGGGCGGCACCAGTTCTGTCACACCTGTTGGTGAGTCCGCAAAGATGTTCGTCTATGATGTAGCGAACATGAAGATGATCAAGGTTGTGGATATCGGCGCCTATATCAGTGACCTACCCAAGCCCCTGGCAAGTATTGCGGCGTTGGACATCGATCCGGATATTTCCAATAAGTTTTGGGGCGTAGTAGCTGAGACGCTGTTTTCTATGACCTATGATCGCGATACAGGAAAGGTAACTATCAAGGAAGAACTGTCTTTCGATAAGCACAATCTCAGAATTGGTAATGGATGGTTTGCCAACGATATTCTGTTCCAGGGCGATGATATGTATGTTATGTTCTATAAGATCGGCGGATTGTGCCGTGTCAATCGGAACAACCCCAAAGAATACGAACAGCTACTGTATAATTTTGAAAGCCTTAGTCAGATTCCGGAATCCATGGTAATTGCAGAGGATGGAGATTTGTACTATACTACAGCTTCTCCTAACCTATATGTCTTGAATCTGGATATTACCGAGGAAGAACGGGCAATTGCCAAGAATGTGCAGGATCTGATCGACATCATCAGCGACACTGTGACAATGGAAGATCGCCCGGCTATCGAAGCAGCCCGTGCAGCCTGGGATGCAATGGCACCTGCAAATCAGCCTTTGGTGAATAATTACCGGAAACTTGAGGATGCAGAAATTGAATTGCTCCGCCTGCGCATTGCAGCACTGGGCGAGATCACCATTGAGGATGAAGCGGAACTGGTAGCGATTCGCAAGGCTTACAGCGCTTTATCTCTGGAACAGAGAATGACTATCGATTTCCTGAGTGTTTCCAAGGCAGAAAGCGTAATGTCTATCTTGCGCGGCGAGCGTATGGTTAACCAGATCGCAGCTATCGGTGAGGTAACCCTTGAGAAGGCAGACACTATCCGTGCAGCTCGTGCAGCATTTATGGCGCTGAGCCGCTACGAGAGAACGCTGGTTACCAACATCGAAGTTCTGAATACGGCAGAGGCAATTCTGACAGGATTGATTCTTCGTCAGGGTGAAGCAGATGCTGTTGAAAAGCTGATCGACGAAATTGGTTTTGTCTTCTTCAGCAATGAGAAGATCAAAATTGCAAGAGAAGCTTATGACAAGCTGGATGCTGAAACCAAGGCTTGGGTTGAAAACTACAAGACATTGACCAAGGCAGAAACTCTGTTGATTGTAGAGTATGTGGTAGTTGGTATCATTCTTGTCGGTGGCGCAGCGATTACCGTCCTTGCTCTCCGTAAGAAGGCATCCAAGAAAAAAGCAAATGCTGAATAATTCTTAAGAAAAAATCATCGGGTAGCAATACCCGATGATTTTTTGCGCGCTATTTTGTTTTTTATATAGTGGAAGCAGTATATACGCTTCTATTCAGTAAGAAAATTGGAAGCCGTAAAGGCATATAGCTTTCGGAATTCTTGCGGTGAGATACCACATTGCTTTTTGAATGCTTTGGAAAAACAAAATGCATCTGCAAAGCCACAGATTTCTCCAATCTCGTTGATCCTCTGGTGGGTTTCAAGCAGGCATTTTTTTGCATAGTTAATGCGAAAACGCATTTGAAAAGCAGACGGTGACAACCCATAATATGTTTTGAATTTTTTGCGGAAATTCTCGTATGGAATATTGACCATTTCTGCAACCTCGGCTGGGGTGTACAGGTTCGATATATCACACAGATACCGGGATGCCAATTCCATATGCTGTTGATTGCGCTCGCTCAAACTCTTTCGTTTATCCAGAAAATAGATCTCCGTTGCGAAATTCTGAATCAAAAAATACAAGGGGAGGATGTCTGTGTTTTGTGCTGCTTCAAAGTATTTCAGGAGAGAAAGACATTTTTGCAACAGATCATGGGACAAGCCGGGATATAAGACCGGGGTATCAGAAAGTAAATTAAGCGCCAGAAGTGTGCGGTATGTGCTTTCACCGAAGCAAACAAAAAACTCCAGCCAATCGCCGGTGTTATCGATGGTGATGGTATGCTTGACATTTGGAAGACGCTGGACCCAAGCACCTGGACGCAAATGGAAATGATTGCCCAATTCGTCTGTATATTCACCCGTGCCGTCCAGAAGCAAAAACGCACCGTAGCTTGAATAGAGCAAGTCGGTTTCACAGTGCTTTTCCGCCGATTTCACTAAAAAGCCGCAGCTTAATATGCCGTTGGTCTCATCTGAAGTCAACATATGGTGCGCCGTGCGATTACGATAGTGTTCTCTTAAAATATCCATACACAATTCTCCTCCCAAAAATGACATATATTAACCATTCTGGGTATTCCTTTTTTATAGAATATCAAATATAATAAAAATGTCAAGAGACTGAAAAAGATACCCACGCATAACAGTTTCGTAAGGAGGAATCTATATGAAACATATTTATAAGCTTAACAAGCCTTGCGAGAATACTCCCAATAAGTATATGCCGGATGGCGCCATTACCGGCAACGGTGATATCGGTATTATTTGGGGTGGTAAGCCTGACCGCGTTCAGCTGTATATCAGTAAGGCTGACTTTTGGAAGGGTAATCCCCAATCCAAATCCGGCGGTGGTACGGTTCCCCTGGGTATGATTGAAATTCTGATGCCTTATATGGCATATTCTGACTATTTAGTTGAGCAGGATATGGATAAGGCTGAGCTTCGCGGCTATTTCTCCACCAACGGAATGGATACAAAAATCACCGTAGCGGCCTGTGCCACTGAAAATACCATTCTGCTGGAAATTGACAGCACTTGTCCCGGCTTGTCCACCTCTGTGGATCTGCAGCCCATGGAAGGCAATGATGCTGTATGTGAAAGAGTGGAAATTGGCAACTTGCAGTACATCACCCGTTCCTTTGACGGACCGGAGCTGCGTTTCCCCACAGCAGGTATTGCTGTACAGAAGGAAATCAGCCGCGTCAGAGCCAATGGCAGGGAAGTGGTACGCTGGTTGATCTATGTATGCACCAATCACGATTGCGCTGCTTATAAGAATCAGGCCATCGATGCCGCTGCTGTAGCGGATGCGATTACTTATGATAGACTGGTAAAATCCCATAACGAGTGGTGGGAAAACTTCTGGAAGGTCAGTACCTTCTCTGTTGACAATGAGTCGCTGGAGCTGCAGTGGTATATGGGTATTTACACCCTTGCCTGCTGCTCCCGTAATAAGCGCTTTGCGCCCGGTCTGTGGGGCAGCTTCTCCACCTCCGACGGAATGGAGTGGCTGGGTGATTACCACTTAAACTACGACTATTTCTCCCCGTATCCCTCTATGTGTGTGGCAAACCATGTGGAATTGATGGATTGCTACGAAACACCGCTTTATGATTTCATGCCCAAGGCAAGAGAATATGCTAAGCGCTATTTGGGCTGCCGTGGCGTTTACTATCCCGTGGCCATTGGTCCTATGGGTATGGAATCCTGCCTGAAGGACTATGTTACCAAGGAACATTACCATCTGTTCCTGGGTCATAAGACCAATGCGGTGCATACTGCCATTGCCTGCGTGATTCGCTGGCATACTACCCACGATGAAAACTATGCCAAGAATGTTGCGTTGCCCTTCCTGCTGGAGGTTGCCCAGTTCTGGGAAGACTACCTGATTAAGAAGGAAGATGGCAAGTACTACGCCCTCCACGATGCACATCACGAGGTGCAGTGGTGGAGCAGCCCCGAATATCTGCCCTGGGGTCACGACGATGTGAACTCTGCAATGACCTTGGGTTATGTCCGCGCACTGCTTAAGTGCTTGGTGGAAATGTGCACCGAGCTGGGTCTTTGTGCAGAGAAGCTTCCCGTCTGGAACGATATTCTGGATAATTTCGGTCCTGCAAGAATCAAGCCTGCTGATGAAAATACCCTGGCGCTGATTTGGCGCTGGAATCAGGATCAGTCCATTCCGGAAGG
>JAEIGA010012469.1_pt1 | contig 12900 bp, 7 predicted proteins | sample 9270691 | NCBI WGS metagenome assembly JAEIGA01 (sample SAMN17057246, study PRJNA624740) | gut metagenome | biome: biome; isolation source: fecal sample | host: Bos grunniens | place: China: Xizang | collected 2019 | reverse complement strand
TAACAATTAACTGAATCATCCAACCTAACTCCAAAAGAGATATTCTTTTGTTTAAGTTCATCAATTATTTTTAAAGCAGCATCTTTTTCAATTGGATGAATATACAATACTTCCTCATCAATCACAAGACCATTGCCACCACAACATACAGCATTTTTAATTCCAGATTCCTTCATACCATTAATAGCCATAGAATAGGATCTTCCTGTTGCAATAGCTACAAAATGCCCATTTTCTTCTAGTTTTCTTAATGTTCTTAATGTTGAAGGAAGAATAATACCTCCTGGATTTGCATTTGTTAGTGTTCCATCAATATCAAAAAATATATACTTCTTATTCATGATTAACTCCTTGTTTCATCAATTCTTCTAATTTTTCTATAAACCTATCTTCTATTTCTTTTGTTCTTTTTTTCGGCCCTTTTAGATGCTTATTTTCTTTTCTTAGCTTTGCACCTACATATCTTTGCATAAGTAATGAATCAATATTGTTTTCATCTATTATTGAACCATTAACATGTAAAACTTTAGCCTTTTTAGTTAAAACAAGTGATGCAAGACCATAATCTTGTGTAATTACAAGATCATTTTCTTTCACATCACTCATAATCATCATATCAACATTATCGTTTCCAACACTACATTGTTTAACCGTATACATATCGCTATTCACAAGATGTGCATAGTCCATATACACGATCATTTCTATACCATATCTTTTAGCGATACTCGCAATATCCTCTCTTTGCGGAGTCGCATCTCCATCAACAAGTATTCTCAAAATAATCCACCTACAGTTATTATTCTACTGTAACCTTTCTTGTCACCTTTGTCATATTACCAGCTCTATCTTTAACACTATAAACAAGCTTATAAGTTCCCGCTTTTGTTGTATCGACAACACCATTAACTTCAATACGTTCTGTAATATCACCCTCTAAATCATCAATGGCTTTTACACCATTCAACGGGAAGAACACAGAGTATTGCTCAATAAAAATATCTTCAAGTCCTCTAAATTGAGGTGCTATTTTATTATCATGCACACTAATCTTTACACGAAGGGACGCAGACTGGTTTCCATAACTATCTCTAACAACAATTCTTTCTATATATGAACCTGCGACAGTATATTGTTTATATTTTGACAACTCATTTGTTTTTTCATCAACAAAGAAAACTTCTGTCGCTGATTTATCTTCAACTGACTTAATCAAGTTTTTTGCATATATTTTTGTATTTACATTAATATCATATTCAACATTTTTAAGTTCTGCTTTTGGCTTCACTGTATCTTTTACTTCAACCTCAAAATAAAACACTTTATTATTATAACTTGCGCTAGCATTATAAACACCTACTTGATCTGATATTTCAGATAAATCAAGTTTAACATTCATTAAAATCTTATCATTCGCATTAAAATAATCAGCAGGGTCTGTAGATATAGTTTCACCATATTCATATGTAAAACGATTTCTCTTTAAATTGACAGGTGTAATCGTTAATGCAAGATAAATAAGCATTGCATCGACAAATACAAAAAACACAACTGAAGAAACAATGATTTTTTTATGCATAACTTTACACCTCCTTTTTTCATTATAAACCAGGAATGTGACAATTAAGTGTCATATTTTACTTATTATAAAGATATCATATTTTCTGTTAAAAATCATTAACTTTGTCCTAAACGACATAATTCCAATCCAAATTACAATTTTTTTCAATTTTTGTAATTAATTGTTTACAACATAAGTAATTATGTTAGAATACGCATGAAAAGGAGCGTGTTATTGTGAATTTAGGTTTACTCGTTTTATCTTTTTTTGCAGGTATATTTGGTGCTGCAACAGGAGGAACACAAGTTTTTATTTTAACAGGTGTCGCAGGTATTATTGCGAATATCTTATCACTTAATGGTATTGTTATTCCTTTCTTTAATGATTATATTATAAATCTTATCTTAGTTCCTTGTATTAGTTTTAATGGGGCTGCAGTTGCAACTGCTTATGCCGCAAAAAATCATGATATACGAGGAATTGATACAAATAGAAGTTTATTATTTACTAAAGACTATAAAGTTTTTGTAAGTGGTGGTATTGGTGGTGTAATAGGTTATCTATTATTATCTTTATTTACATATTTAAACTTACCTTTAGATATTGGTGGATTCGTTGTTGCATTAGTTGGTTTTGGTGTTCGTGCTATATTTAGTGGAAAATGGATCAATAAAGAGCAATTCACACCTAGTAAATCAGCACTTATAAATATGTTTGCATTCCAAGTTGTGTTTGCGATTGTTATGGGAGTGGCAACTGCATTTTTAGTAAAAACAACTGGAATTACTGGATTTGGTTTCTCGCTAAGTGCCGCATCACTTTATTTCACATTTAAATATCCATCATTCCCTGCCACACATCAAATGACAATGGTTGCAGGATATGCATTTGCACAAACTGGTAATATTTTCATTACTGTATTATTTTCAATTGCTGCACAGTTAATCTTTACTGTATTTGGTATGAAATGTAATACAGACTGTGACACACATATTGATCCACCTGCTATCGCAATTGCTGGATTAAGCTTCATTATCTTTATGTTCTTCTAGGATTCACTTGAATCCTTTTTTCAACTAAAAAAGAGACTGTATTTATAGTATACAGTCTCTTTTCAATTATAATCTTGATAATACTTTTTCTTTTCCTAAAAGCATAATTGAACTTGATAAATCAGGTCCATGCATGACACCAGTTGTTGCAATACGTAAAGGCATAAATAACATTTTTCCTTTTACTTTTGCTTCTTTTTGTGTTGCTTTCACACAAGCAGAAATGTTTTCTTTAGTAAATTCTTCTTCTGATAATTCTTCTAATTTAGATTTGAATACTGCTAATGTATTAGGAATAGATTCATCTTTCATAAATTCAGTAGCTTCTTCATCTAAATGTAACTCATCTTCAAAGAATAAAGACACTAATGAAACAATTTCTTTACCATAAGATAATTGTTCATGGTATACATTGATTAAACTTCTAATCCATTCTTCAGATTTATCACTTAAATCATATGCTTCTTGTAAGTATGGTAAACATAACGCTACAACTTCATCTAAAGATCTTTCTTTAATGTATCTATTGTTTACCCATGTTAATTTGTTTTTGTCAAACATTGAAGGAGATTTAGATAATCTTGTTTCACTAAATGCTTCAATTAATCCTTGATGATCAAAGATTTCTTGTTCACCTTCTGGAGACCATCCTAATAATGCCATGAAGTTAAACATTGCATCTGGTAAATAACCTTCTTCTTTATATTGAGAAACGAATTGCATAATTGTTTCATCACGTTTTGATAATTTCTTTCTGTTTTCATTAACAATTAATGTCATATGACCATATGTAGGAGCTTCCCATCCTAACATTTCATAAATCATTAATTGTTTTGGAGTATTACTTAAATGTTCTTCTCCTCTAAATACATGTGAGATCTCCATTGTATGGTCATCAATAACAACTGCAAAGTTGTATGTAGGAATACCATTTGCTTTAATTAATACCCAATCACCAATATCTTCAGATTCAAATGACACATGACCTCTGATCATATCATTAAATTTATAAGTTTTCTTAGCTGGAACTTTAACTCTGATTGTATAAGGTAAACCAGCGTCTTCTTTTGCTTTGATTTCTTCTGGTGATAAATGACAACATTTTCTGTTGTATTTAGGTGCTAAACCTTGTTGTGTTTGTCTTTCATGTTCTGCATCTAATTCTTCTGGAGTACAGAAGCATTTATATGCATATCCTTTTTCAATTAATTCATCAATATACTTTCTATAGATATCTAATCTTTCCATTTGTCTATATGGAGCATATTTTGGATTTGGATTTAATGGTGATTCATCAGGGATGATACCTAACCATGCTAAATTATCTAATTGACTAGCTTCTCCACCTTCGATATTTCTTTCAATATCTGTATCTTCTAATCTGAAGATAAAATCTCCACCATGATGTTTTGCATATAAATAGTTAAATAATGCTGTTCTTGCTCCACCAATATGTAAGTGACCTGTTGGACTAGGAGCATATCTTACTCTTACTTTACTCATTTTATTACCCTTTCTTATTTAATAACACAACACTTTGAGAAACAATCCCTTCTTGTCTTCCAACAAAACCAAGTTTTTCTCCTCTTGTTGCTTTTACATTGACTTGTGAAATATCACAATGTAATACACGTGCAATATTTTCTCTCATTGATAAAATATGTGGTGCCATTTTTGGTTGTTCACACATAATGATACTATCAATATTACCAATTTCATAACCATTTTCAACCATTAAATTATAAGTATGTTCTAATAAAATCATAGAAGAAATACCTTTATATTTAGGATCAGTATCTGGGAAATGTTTACCAATGTCACCTAACGCCATTGCCCCAATGATACTTTCAATAACGGCATGAAGTAAACAGTCAGCATCACTATGACCTTTTAATCCTTTTTCATAAGGGATTTCTACTCCTCCAAGGATTAACTTGCGCCCTTCAACTAACTGATGAATATCAATAGATTGACCAATTCTTATCATATAATATCACCTTCCGTCAATTATTCTATCATATTTTTATTAATTATACAAAATAATAAAAAAGATGATTTCTCATCTTTTAATCGATATAGCATATACATTCTTCTTCGTATTGATCTCTCGCTTCTGCTTCTTCATTAGGATGCCCAATCCAGATTAAACTTAAAGGGATAAGTTCTTCACTTAAACCAAGTATTTCTGTCACTTTTTCTTCAGCAGCTTTTTGAGGATGTAATCCACACCATACTGCTCCTAAACCTAAGTCAGTGACTCTTAACAGGATATTTTCTGTTGCTGCGCTGCAGTCTTGAATCCAATAAGATGCAAATGCTTTAGGCAAACGTCTTGAAAGATCTCCACACACAACAATAGCTAGTGGTGCAGTCATTTTTGAAAAACGTGATGAATTTTTAAGTTCTAACAACTTTTCTTCATTTGTAACAACGTAAAACTTCCATGGTCTTTTATTACATGCACTAGGACCACTCATTGCTGCATGCATAAGTTCATCTATCATTTCTTTAGAAACTTTTTCTTCTGTAAATTTTCTAATACTTCTTCTTTTTAACAATACTTCTTTTAATTCCATGTTCACACCCTCTTTACATTCTTACTATAACACTTTCTCGTCATCTTGTCATTTTTCTAAAAGATTATATAATTGTTTTAAGGGGTTGATAATATGGAAATAATGAATAGAAGAAATAATAGTTCAATGAAATGGGATTATAAGTATATAAAGAAAAGATTTCTTATTGATGTTGATGATACAAGTACTTTTTATCCATTATTTATTGCAGATATGGACTTTAAAATGGATTGTCATGTTAAAGAAAAATTACATCAATTAATTGAAGAACCTGATTTTGGTTATTATTTTACAAAAGATAGTTTCTTTGAAAGCATCGTTCACTGGTATAAAGATATTCATAATCTTAATATCAATAAAGAATGGATTGTCCCTTCAGTAGGCACTATTGCTTCACTTCATCTTGCATGCGATATGGTTGCTAGAGACAAAGATGTTGTTATTATGACACCAGTATATGGGCCATTCTTAAACTGTGCAAAAATTGGAAATCCAATATTAGTTCCACTAACATTAGAGAACAATCAATATTCTATTGATTTTCATCAATTAGAAAATACATTTAAAAATAATGATGTTCATGCATTATTGTTGTGTAATCCTCATAACCCTGGTGGTAAAGTTTTTAGCAAAGATGAATTACATCAGTTAGTATTATTATGCAAGCAATATAATGTCACTATTTTATCAGATGAAATTCACGGGGATTTTGAATTAACAGATAAGAAATATACATCTTTAATTGAGTTTAATGAAATTTATAATCAAGTTATTGTTTCTACTTCACCAAATAAGACCTTTAACATTTCAGGACTATCAACATCATTTATTCTATGTGCTAATGAAAATCTAAAAAAAGAATATGAAAACTATTTAAGTAGACTTCATTTAGGATGTAATAGATTAGGTATGGATATGATTGAATATGTTTATACATATGGTAAAGAATGGTATCTCAACATCTTAGATGTGATTAAAGATAATGTCTCAACAATTGTAGAGGCATCAAAAGAAGCTGGATGTGAAGTTATGATACCAGAGGGTGGATTCCTTGTTTGGGTCTATCTCCCAAAAGTGAAAGATGTAAGTCAATTTATCTTAGACTTAGCTAAAGATACACATGTTTTATTAGAAACAGGTGCAAGATTTGTTGATAATTTCGATGGTTGGGTAAGAATTAACGCCGCTACTTCACCTGAGATTGTAAATGTTGCAATGAACCTATTTAAAAACTACTATAAAAACTACAAATAGCTACCAATTGGTAGCTATTTGTAGTTTTTATAGTAGTTTTTAAATAGGTTCATTGCAACATTTACAATCTCAGGTGAAGTAGCGGCGTTAATTCTTACCCAACCATCGAAATTATCAACAAATCTTGCACCTGTTTCTAATAAAACATGTGTATCTTTAGCTAAGTCTAAGATAAATTGACTTACATCTTTCACTTTTGGGAGATAGACCCAAACAAGGAATCCACCCTCTGGTATCATAACTTCACATCCAGCTTCTTTTGATGCCTCTACAATTGTTGAGACATTATCTTTAATCACATCTAAGATGTTGAGATACCATTCTTTACCATATGTATAAACATATTCAATCATATCCATACCTAATCTATTACATCCTAAATGAAGTCTACTTAAATAGTTTTCATATTCTTTTTTTAGATTTTCATTAGCACATAGAATAAATGATGTTGATAGTCCTGAAATGTTAAAGGTCTTATTTGGTGAAGTAGAAACAATAACTTGATTATAAATTTCATTAAACTCAATTAAAGATGTATATTTCTTATCTGTTAATTCAAAATCCCCGTGAATTTCATCTGATAAAATAGTGACATTATATTGCTTGCATAATAATACTAACTGATGTAATTCATCTTTGCTAAAAACTTTACCACCAGGGTTATGAGGATTACACAACAATAATGCATGAACATCATTATTTTTAAATGTATTTTCTAATTGATGAAAATCAATAGAATATTGATTGTTCTCTAATGTTAGTGGAACTAATATTGGATTTCCAATTTTTGCACAGTTTAAGAATGGCCCATATACTGGTGTCATAATAACAACATCTTTGTCTCTAGCAACCATATCGCATGCAAGATGAAGTGAAGCAATAGTGCCTACTGAAGGGACAATCCATTCTTTATTGATATTAAGATTATGAATATCTTTATACCAGTGAACGATGCTTTCAAAGAAACTATCTTTTGTAAAATAATAACCAAAATCAGGTTCTTCAATTAATTGATGTAATTTTTCTTTAACATGACAATCCATTTTAAAGTCCATATCTGCAATAAATAATGGATAAAAAGTACTTGTATCATCAACATCAATAAGAAATCTTTTCTTTATATACTTATAATCCCATTTCATTGAACTATTATTTCTTCTATTCATTATTTCCATATTATCAACCCCTTAAAACAATTATATAATCTTTTAGAAAAATGACAAGATGACGAGAAAGTGTTATAGTAAGAATGTAAAGAGGGTGTGAACATGGAATTAAAAGAAGTATTGTTAAAAAGAAGAAGTATTAGAAAATTTACAGAAGAAAAAGTTTCTAAAGAAATGATAGATGAACTTATGCATGCAGCAATGAGTGGTCCTAGTGCATGTAATAAAAGACCATGGAAGTTTTACGTTGTTACAAATGAAGAAAAGTTGTTAGAACTTAAAAATTCATCACGTTTTTCAAAAATGACTGCACCACTAGCTATTGTTGTGTGTGGAGATCTTTCAAGACGTTTGCCTAAAGCATTTGCATCTTATTGGATTCAAGACTGCAGCGCAGCAACAGAAAATATCCTGTTAAGAGTCACTGACTTAGGTTTAGGAGCAGTATGGTGTGGATTACATCCTCAAAAAGCTGCTGAAGAAAAAGTGACAGAAATACTTGGTTTAAGTGAAGAACTTATCCCTTTAAGTTTAATCTGGATTGGGCATCCTAATGAAGAAGCAGAAGCGAGAGATCAATACGAAGAAGAATGTATATGCTATATCGATTAAAAGATGAGAAATCATCTTTTTTATTATTTTGTATAATTAATAAAAATATGATAGAATAATTGACGGAAGGTGATATTATATGATAAGAATTGGTCAATCTATTGATATTCATCAGTTAGTTGAAGGGCGCAAGTTAATCCTTGGAGGAGTAGAAATCCCTTATGAAAAAGGATTAAAAGGTCATAGTGATGCTGACTGTTTACTTCATGCCGTTATTGAAAGTATCATTGGGGCAATGGCGTTAGGTGACATTGGTAAACATTTCCCAGATACTGATCCTAAATATAAAGGTATTTCTTCTATGATTTTATTAGAACATACTTATAATTTAATGGTTGAAAATGGTTATGAAATTGGTAATATTGATAGTATCATTATGTGTGAACAACCAAAAATGGCACCACATATTTTATCAATGAGAGAAAATATTGCACGTGTATTACATTGTGATATTTCACAAGTCAATGTAAAAGCAACAAGAGGAGAAAAACTTGGTTTTGTTGGAAGACAAGAAGGGATTGTTTCTCAAAGTGTTGTGTTATTAAATAAGAAAGGGTAATAAAATGAGTAAAGTAAGAGTAAGATATGCTCCTAGTCCAACAGGTCACTTACATATTGGTGGAGCAAGAACAGCATTATTTAACTATTTATATGCAAAACATCATGGTGGAGATTTTATCTTCAGATTAGAAGATACAGATATTGAAAGAAATATCGAAGGTGGAGAAGCTAGTCAATTAGATAATTTAGCATGGTTAGGTATCATCCCTGATGAATCACCATTAAATCCAAATCCAAAATATGCTCCATATAGACAAATGGAAAGATTAGATATCTATAGAAAGTATATTGATGAATTAATTGAAAAAGGATATGCATATAAATGCTTCTGTACTCCAGAAGAATTAGATGCAGAACATGAAAGACAAACACAACAAGGTTTAGCACCTAAATACAACAGAAAATGTTGTCATTTATCACCAGAAGAAATCAAAGCAAAAGAAGACGCTGGTTTACCTTATACAATCAGAGTTAAAGTTCCAGCTAAGAAAACTTATAAATTTAATGATATGATCAGAGGTCATGTGTCATTTGAATCTGAAGATATTGGTGATTGGGTATTAATTAAAGCAAATGGTATTCCTACATACAACTTTGCAGTTGTTATTGATGACCATACAATGGAGATCTCACATGTATTTAGAGGAGAAGAACATTTAAGTAATACTCCAAAACAATTAATGATTTATGAAATGTTAGGATGGGAAGCTCCTACATATGGTCATATGACATTAATTGTTAATGAAAACAGAAAGAAATTATCAAAACGTGATGAAACAATTATGCAATTCGTTTCTCAATATAAAGAAGAAGGTTATTTACCAGATGCAATGTTTAACTTCATGGCATTATTAGGATGGTCTCCAGAAGGTGAACAAGAAATCTTTGATCATCAAGGATTAATTGAAGCATTTAGTGAAACAAGATTATCTAAATCTCCTTCAATGTTTGACAAAAACAAATTAACATGGGTAAACAATAGATACATTAAAGAAAGATCTTTAGATGAAGTTGTAGCGTTATGTTTACCATACTTACAAGAAGCATATGATTTAAGTGATAAATCTGAAGAATGGATTAGAAGTTTAATCAATGTATACCATGAACAATTATCTTATGGTAAAGAAATTGTTTCATTAGTGTCTTTATTCTTTGAAGATGAGTTACATTTAGATGAAGAAGCTACTGAATTTATGAAAGATGAATCTATTCCTAATACATTAGCAGTATTCAAATCTAAATTAGAAGAATTATCAGAAGAAGAATTTACTAAAGAAAACATTTCTGCTTGTGTGAAAGCAACACAAAAAGAAGCAAAAGTAAAAGGAAAAATGTTATTTATGCCTTTACGTATTGCAACAACTGGTGTCATGCATGGACCTGATTTATCAAGTTCAATTATGCTTTTAGGAAAAGAAAAAGTATTATCAAGATTATAATTGAAAAGAGACTGTATACTATAAATACAGTCTCTTTTTTAGTTGAAAAAAGGATTCAAGTGAATCCTAGAAGAACATAAAGATAATGAAGCTTAATCCAGCAATTGCGATAGCAGGTGGATCAATATGTGTGTCACAGTCTGTATTACATTTCATACCAAATACAGTAAAGATTAACTGTGCAGCAATTGAAAATAATACAGTAATGAAAATATTACCAGTTTGTGCAAATGCATATCCTGCAACCATTGTCATTTGATGTGTGGCAGGGAATGATGGATATTTAAATGTGAAATAAAGTGATGCGGCACTTAGCGAGAAACCAAATCCAGTAATTCCAGTTGTTTTTACTAAAAATGCAGTTGCCACTCCCATAACAATCGCAAACACAACTTGGAATGCAAACATATTTATAAGTGCTGATTTACTAGGTGTGAATTGCTCTTTATTGATCCATTTTCCACTAAATATAGCACGAACACCAAAACCAACTAATGCAACAACGAATCCACCAATATCTAAAGGTAAGTTTAAATATGTAAATAAAGATAATAATAGATAACCTATTACACCACCAATACCACCACTTACAAAAACTTTATAGTCTTTAGTAAATAATAAACTTCTATTTGTATCAATTCCTCGTATATCATGATTTTTTGCGGCATAAGCAGTTGCAACTGCAGCCCCATTAAAACTAATACAAGGAACTAAGATAAGATTTATAATATAATCATTAAAGAAAGGAATAACAATACCATTAAGTGATAAGATATTCGCAATAATACCTGCGACACCTGTTAAAATAAAAACTTGTGTTCCTCCTGTTGCAGCACCAAATATACCTGCAAAAAAAGATAAAACGAGTAAACCTAAATTCACAATAACACGCTCCTTTTCATGCGTATTCTAACATAATTACTTATGTTGTAAACAATTAATTACAAAAATTGAAAAAAATTGTAATTTGGATTGGAATTATGTCGTTTAGGACAAAGTTAATGATTTTTAACAGAAAATATGATATCTTTATAATAAGTAAAATATGACACTTAATTGTCACATTCCTGGTTTATAATGAAAAAAGGAGGTGTAAAGTTATGCATAAAAAAATCATTGTTTCTTCAGTTGTGTTTTTTGTATTTGTCGATGCAATGCTTATTTATCTTGCATTAACGATTACACCTGTCAATTTAAAGAGAAATCGTTTTACATATGAATATGGTGAAACTATATCTACAGACCCTGCTGATTATTTTAATGCGAATGATAAGATTTTAATGAATGTTAAACTTGATTTATCTGAAATATCAGATCAAGTAGGTGTTTATAATGCTAGCGCAAGTTATAATAATAAAGTGTTTTATTTTGAGGTTGAAGTAAAAGATACAGTGAAGCCAAAAGCAGAACTTAAAAATGTTGAATATGATATTAATGTAAATACAAAAATATATGCAAAAAACTTGATTAAGTCAGTTGAAGATAAATCAGCGACAGAAGTTTTCTTTGTTGATGAAAAAACAAATGAGTTGTCAAAATATAAACAATATACTGTCGCAGGTTCATATATAGAAAGAATTGTTGTTAGAGATAGTTATGGAAACCAGTCTGCGTCCCTTCGTGTAAAGATTAGTGTGCATGATAATAAAATAGCACCTCAATTTAGAGGACTTGAAGATATTTTTATTGAGCAATACTCTGTGTTCTTCCCGTTGAATGGTGTAAAAGCCATTGATGATTTAGAGGGTGATATTACAGAACGTATTGAAGTTAATGGTGTTGTCGATACAACAAAAGCGGGAACTTATAAGCTTGTTTATAGTGTTAAAGATAGAGCTGGTAATATGACAAAGGTGACAAGAAAGGTTACAGTAGAATAATAACTGTAGGTGGATTATTTTGAGAATACTTGTTGATGGAGATGCGACTCCGCAAAGAGAGGATATTGCGAGTATCGCTAAAAGATATGGTATAGAAATGATCGTGTATATGGACTATGCACATCTTGTGAATAGCGATATGTATACGGTTAAACAATGTAGTGTTGGAAACGATAATGTTGATATGATGATTATGAGTGATGTGAAAGAAAATGATCTTGTAATTACACAAGATTATGGTCTTGCATCACTTGTTTTAACTAAAAAGGCTAAAGTTTTACATGTTAATGGTTCAATAATAGATGAAAACAATATTGATTCATTACTTATGCAAAGATATGTAGGTGCAAAGCTAAGAAAAGAAAATAAGCATCTAAAAGGGCCGAAAAAAAGAACAAAAGAAATAGAAGATAGGTTTATAGAAAAATTAGAAGAATTGATGAAACAAGGAGTTAATCATGAATAAGAAGTATATATTTTTTGATATTGATGGAACACTAACAAATGCAAATCCAGGAGGTATTATTCTTCCTTCAACATTAAGAACATTAAGAAAACTAGAAGAAAATGGGCATTTTGTAGCTATTGCAACAGGAAGATCCTATTCTATGGCTATTAATGGTATGAAGGAATCTGGAATTAAAAATGCTGTATGTTGTGGTGGCAATGGTCTTGTGATTGATGAGGAAGTATTGTATATTCATCCAATTGAAAAAGATGCTGCTTTAAAAATAATTGATGAACTTAAACAAAAGAATATCTCTTTTGGAGTTAGGTTGGATGATTCAGTTAATTGTTA
>JAEIGA010012468.1_pt1 | contig 12900 bp, 21 predicted proteins | sample 9270691 | NCBI WGS metagenome assembly JAEIGA01 (sample SAMN17057246, study PRJNA624740) | gut metagenome | biome: biome; isolation source: fecal sample | host: Bos grunniens | place: China: Xizang | collected 2019 | reverse complement strand
TCTATTTAAATTTCATGACAACTTAAATTCCAAGCATGACCAAGTTCATAATATAATCCGTACTTCTCAAAGATTTCTTTAAATTCTTCTGTCTGCTTACCCCATCCATAAGCATAACCATTTAATACATCATATAAATATCCTTCAAAACTCATACTCAAAATGTTCGGCTCTCTTACATATTCAAAATAAGTTTTTGGATTAGCTTCGTATTCAAAATATCTGTATTCATTGTAGCAAAATTCCGTGCTATCCTTGTTGTTTGTACTCCAACATTTTCCGTTGAAATAGATATGAACATCTACCCACATTTCTTTTTCATTTAACCATTGAAAAATTTCTTTTGCAAGTTCCTCTATTTTCTCTGGTGATAAAACTGTGTTTGTTGTCATTGTAATTACCTCCGTTTGTTATCTTATTTGATTAAATTATATCATTGATTTTACTTCTTGTCAAGTAGTTTTAATAATAATTATAATTTTTAGATATTAGATTTTTCTGTTTTATCCGCACATCTTTTATTGTTTTTAAAAATTAAATTTATTTGTACAATAGAAAAAATGAGCAGAATTTCTCCACTCACTCCATTTTATTATTGTATTAAATTTTGCAGACTACCGTACAAAATGTACGGTACTCATAGTCAAAAAGTGCTTTGACTACCGTACAATTTGTACGGTTTTTTTCCGTTCATACATATAATAATATATGTATAAGAATACTAATGACCTTGCGGTCATCTTTTTAGCTTCTTAATTATCTTCTTTCTCAATTATCTCTCCGCTTTCTTTATTACATTCCAAAATAATTATTTTATTATCTCTAATAAATTTCCATACATTATCTTTTGGATTAACAAACCATTCATCTGTATCAAGTTCTCCATAATGTTTTTTATAATATTTATTTAACCGATTAAAAATTTGTTTCTCTGTCAACATAAGACAACACTCCTTTGTTTTTATTATACATCTTATTTTCCAAGCAATCTATGTTTTTGAAAATCATATTTTTCTGTTATGCTCTACAATAAATCTTTATTTTTAAATATTACTTTTTTCTGGATAGATAAAAAAATAGGTTGAAATTTCTTTCAACCTTAAATTTTTCTGTTATATAAATTTAAAAGTTTCTTCTTCTACAATTTCCACCTTGTAAAAACATTTACTTTTAATTGCTTTTTCTTTTCGATTCTCTGCACCTTTTTTAGTTTTATATGGTACAACTAAATTCGGTATTTTGCTATCTTCAAAACAATATGCTTTTACTATATACATAATTCTTCCTCCTTAACCAACCTCAAATAATACTCCGTAACATTCACCATGTTCCTTAAATGAATTGTTGCATATTTCTGCTGATAAACTTTCCATTATTTCGTATAATTCACTTGATAAAATGTTTGCTTTATAATACTTTGCAAACAATTTGTGTTGTGTACTAATATTATAAAGATTTCCAACTTTATTAATTGTAAGTATTACTGTTTTTTCCATTTCAATTCCTCCGTTAAAATGTGATTTTTAATATATTATTATTTTATAAATAATATCTCTATCTTCCAAAATGGTTTTCACATAGTCAACTTCCTCAATGAACACAAACAAAAGACTTCTATTGTTGTCTATGCCAAAATTATATCCATTCATAGACAAATGATTTTCAAGTTCTTTCATATCTGTACAATAAGTAATTTTAATACATACATATTCAATAAATTCCATTTTAAAATCCTCCACTTAAAATACATGTTTTATAATTAATCTTCAATGATAAAATGTACATCTTCCACAAGCAATTTTCCAAGCTCATTTGGATTTTCCGTGATACAACCACTCATTACAACTCTTTTACCCTTCCATTCAGGTTTTTCGTTGTAGTAGTCTTGCCATATACCTTTATAATCTGTGTGTATAGAATCCCATTTTTCTTTGCCGACTTTAATCATTTTATTTTCCTCCGTTTGTTGTTGTCCAATTTTCCATTTCATCCCATACAGATTTTCTGTAATAAACATCACTTAAATCGTACTCTGGGTGATATTTTAGAAATTCCATAATGTGATTATATTTTTCTGTGCCTATTCTCTGTTTAATGCTTTCGTACTCTTGTAAGATACTCATTGTGTTATCTTCCTTTCGTTGTTGTTTTGTGTGATTTCTTTTGTAATTTGTGATTACCTTTAATTACATACATATAATAACATATAAAAACCTATTTGTCAAGTATTTTTTCTAAAATAATTTAAATTTTTCCGTGTATTTTCCGTGTATTTTTCCACAGATTTTTGCACATGCAAATAATTATAGTTTTTAAATATTAAAAAATTCTGTTTGCCGTTTCTGTCTGGTGCTATTTATTACTGTTTATTTTAGTTTTTAAAAATTGTTTTTTATTGGTGTTGTTTGGTGGTTATTTTCGTTTTTAAAAATGGTGTTTTTATGGTCTGTCCGTTTGTGGATTTTTTGCTCTTCCGTTCTTGATTTTTTAGGGTAAATCGGGTGATTATTGGTGTGGGCATTGGTTATTTTTCTCTGTTGTATTTATGTAATGATATGTTACTGATTTGTAATGATTTGTTACTAAATTGTAATAATATAGGGATTATTTGAGGTTATTTGCGGTTATTTGTTACAATTTGTTACTGAATTAGTGGGTTGTAATGGTTTTGTAATGAGTTTTGTAAGAGTTTGTTATCGTGGGTTGGTGTGGGTTTGGTGTGGGTTAATGTGGGTGGAATAGGCTCACCAAACAAAAAAAATCCAAGTCAGTTTCGTTTCGCATAGCCATTTTAACATTTCCAATTAGATTCCAATCCTATTTTTTCTACATTTTCTACAAAGTTTTCTACATTCTGTTCAACCAATCTTCAACCAATCTTCCGCAATCCTTTTGCAGAAAATTATAATTTTTAAAAATTAAGATTTTCTGTATGAGCCAATGAGCCAATGAGCCAATAAACAAAACAAAAAAAGAGTAGCGGATTTCTCCACTACCCTTGCTTCTTATGTATTTACTTATAACTTTATGTATTAGCCATTGATACTAAATCTTCTGCTTATGGTCTGTTTGATATACATTTCATATATATCTGGGTGTTTCTGTTTAAAAGTTGTACTGTCAAAGCGGTCAGTTTCAACAACCGTCCACCTTACAATATATCTACCAACATTCATTTCTTCCGTGTTCTGTGCGGTCATTTCTTTTTTGATTTCTTCCTTTAAGGCTTCAGCTTCTTTTTCCGCTTCTCTTATGAGAGATTCAAGTTCCTTTAAGTCCTCAATTTTTTTCTTTAAAATATCAGTTGACATACATTATCTTCCTTTCTTTGTAATTTTTCTGTTGTCTTTACTGTACCCATATTATACCACCTATTACATTATTTGTCAAGTAGTTTTTTGAAATATTTTCCTTAATGAATGTGATTTTTTTAGAGTATATCACATTCAGTTCGCATTATTGACGATTTGTAATAGTTTTTAGATATTGGAATTTTCTGTTCATGTCATACATATAATAATGATTTTTAAAAATGAGGATTTTTTGTTCCGCTCAACCTATTAATCGTGGTTTTTAAAAATGAAGTTTTTTCGGAAAAGAAGGTTTTTTTGTCTATTATAACATATTTTTGAGGATTTGTCAAGGGGCAATATATAAATACAAGAAAAGATTGTTTTTAAAAATGTGATTTTTTTGGCACAGCCAATACATATTTTCCTTGTTTTTAAAAATTAATTTTTTCTGTACCAGCAATCCAATAATATTTAGTTTTTAAAAACAAGGATTTTTTGCAACCTGTTATACAGATTTATTTAGTTTTTAAAAATTAAGATTTTCTGGTCATCAGATACAAAAATAGTTTGTTTTTAAAAATTAGATTTTTTTGCGAAGGCAATACAAATATTTATTGTTTTTAAAAATTAGGTTTTTCCGTACCCATCAGAACATCAGAACATCAGAAAAGAAATAAAAAAAGAGAGAGCATTTCTGCTCCCTCAATTCTTATATATTTATTTGTTATACATCAAACTTTTCTTTCATATCTTCTATAATAAACTTATTATTTTCATCGTCTGCTTTGTAATCCCAGTTATCAGAAAATACCCAAACACTGTTGCACATCTCACCAATAACCTCATCACCGATAATATAATAAACCATATTTAAAAGTTTTTCGGGGTCGCTTAAGTCTGTGTAAATCTCACCGAATTGTTCTTTTTCGTAAGTCTGCACAAGTTCAATAGCTTCAAATACATCATATTCTTTCAGTATTTCTTTTGCCTGATAAGTACCAATAACATAATAGTCGGTATTAAATACTTCGTTGTGTAGGTCGCAATAGTAACCATTATAACCATTTTCTAAAGTTTCGATGATGTCTGCGATTGCTTCTTTCTTCATTTCTTCGTGTTTCATAATGTTCAACATTTTGATACACTCCTTTTCTTTAATTATTTGTTGTTAGTTGCTTTCTAACTATCTAAAGTATAGCATATATTATATTACTTGTCAAGTAGTTTTCTAAAAGTTTTTTCAAATATTTTACAATTTATTTTCACGGTTTCCTCCCAGTATATCCAGTTACCTCCCAGTCCAGCTGTCATGCCAAAAAAGATAGTTTTTAAAAAACGAGATTTTCTGTACAATCATCGGACGGCGATACAATGAAAGATAGTTTTTAAAAATTAAATTTTTCTGTATCAGACAGCCCAGCAATCACAAATTTATTTAGTTTTTAAAAATTAAATATTTTTGGTTCGCCGTTATAAAAAAAGATAGTTTTTAAAAATTAAATTTTTTTGTACAGCACAAATAAGAAGGATGGATTTCTCCATCCTTCACATCTTATTAATCTTCTAACAGATAACAGTATTCAACTCGCCACGGGTTTTCTTTATCGTGCATATACCAATCAAGTCGCACTCCCCAATCACTATCGTCCAAGCAATCACCAAATATAGAATTGCCTATCTGGTTAGGTATAAATGCTTTGTTATCACTTGATACCTGATAACTGCGTTCCTTTTCTGAATAAGGCTTCTTGAAACTATCTTCCGTAAATACTACAACACCTTCAAGGCGTTCTTTATTGCCCTTTGTAGTGTAGCCGTGTTCCTTGTTAAAGTTTCGCATTGCTTCGCAGAGTTCTCTCCAAGTAATCTTTTTCATAATGTTTACTCCTTTTCGATATTAAATTGTTGTTGTCCTTTAAGACATCACTATTCTATCATACATTTAATCAGTTGTCAAGTAGTTTTTTGAAAATAGTTATGAATAAATTGTAAACAAATTGTGAACAGATGTACATATATACCATGCCAATAATTAATAATTTTTAAAAATTAAAATTTTCTGGTCACCTCCAAATTCCAGTCGCTTCCCTGTTACAATAAATTATAGTTTTTAAAAATTAGATTTTTTTGTCCCCTGTTCTGATGGGCTGTTTTTAGTTTTTAAAAATTAGATTTTTCTGGTATACATTTACAATAAATAATGATTTTTAAAAATTGAATTTTTCTGTACCCTGTGCCGTCTGACTGGCTACAATAATTTTTTGTTTTTAAAAATTAAGTTTTTTTGTACATCAGAACATCAACAAAACATCATCAGAATCAGAACATAAAAAAATAAGTGCCGAATTTCTTCGACACTTACAAAACAAACGATATACAATTTTATTCATTTATATCAAAACATTCACAACAACAACAACAATAACAACAACAAAAAAGAAAAGAAGTTGTAATCGTTTGTTTTATGCTTATATTATAACATATCTTTTATGATATGTCAAGCACTTTTTAATATTTTTTTTATTACATATATGAATCTGTAAGTTCTAATGCAACATCATATAAGACTTTGTTATGTTCCGCCTTGTCTATGTTATCATATATTGCATATAATAACTCTTTGGCAATATCTTTTAATTCTTCTTTGCTCATATTATGGGCATTGTTACAGATAAAATCATATGCTCCGTGTGGATTGTTCATTAATATTTCTACAAATTCTTTCATTTCGTCCGCTTCCTTTCTATTTATCCTTTCTTTATGTCTTTATTATATACCATTATTCCCTATTTGTCAAGTAGTTTTTAATAAATTTTTAGAATATTTTTTTTACATGTTCTGCATCATCCAGTCCTGTCCTGCTGTTGCCAGATACAATTTTTCCTTATTTTTAAAAATTAAATTTTTTTGTTGGGCTGGTTACAATTTTATTTAGTTTTTAAAAATTGATATTTTCTGTTGCTGGCTGTGTACTTCTTTTATTTTTAAAAATTAAAAAATGTTGTAACCAGCAAAAAGAACAAAAATAAAAACGGTAAGGAATCTTCTCCCTACCGCTTAATTCTTAATATCTTTTAGATAAGTAATGCTTTAATTGTATTAATTTCACCCGTTTCTTGATTTGTTAAGATAACATCTTTTAATTCTTCTGTAATAACTTTTATCTGTTCGTCATTCAATGATACTGTTTCACCTTGTTCATCGTGACTTGCAAAGATACAGTTTCCATAAACAATATCAACTATTTGATTATCTCTCTTTCTTACTATGGCTATTTCAGGATTTAATCCTTCAATAAACTTTCCTTCATCATTAATAATAATATCAATCTCATTTTTAAAAAATATCTCGCTTAAAAACGGAATCTCGATATACCCACCGACTATCTCTTGTAGAGCCTCTAATGTGTTGTTAATGTTTTTCTGCTTTAGTTTTCCGTTGCTTAATACTAATGCATTCATTTTAGTATCTTCCTTTCTTTAATTGTTATATATATTATACTATATATTTATTGTGATGTCAAGTAGTTTTTGTAATATTTTTTAAAATCTTTTCAGACAGCCCAGATACCATAAAAGATAATTTTTAAAAATTAATATTTTTTGTTCCCAGCATCTTAGTTTTTAAAAATTAAACTTTTCTGTTCGCTGGTTACATAAATAAATGATTTTTAAAAATTGAAAATTTCTGCATCTGGTTACAATTTTTCTTTATTTTTAAAAATTAATTTTTTTTGGAACAGGCAAAAAAGAAGCGATGAAATAAATCATCGCTGAATCTTTTATTCTGTTATTGCAAATCTGCAACCAAAACTCCAATAAACTTTGTTCTTTGGAATTATAACATGTTCAAACAAAATTTTCCCTTGTTCTTCGGTAATGTCAAATTGTTTAAGTTCTCTTGATGTATAGAGTTCGTTTGCAACAAAAATACCGTCCATCTCTTTGTGCTTTGTTGCAATCTTGGAATGTTTTATTCTTGGCTTTTGGTCGCATTCGGGTTTTACTCTGTAATAAGTCATATATTTCAATCCTCGTTTTCTTTAAGTGTATTAAGTAAATATTTATAAATTTCTTCGTCTGTAAGTTCACCATCATCTAAACCAGTAATTATGCGATAACCCTTTCGCAATTCTTCCGATGTAAGTCCTTTTTGTTCATACAAATCATAAGTTTCCATAATACATTTCCTTTCTTTGCTTTGTTGTTTTGTTGTGTTAGGTTTTCTAACTGTCTATATTATACTACAATAATATATATTTGTCAAGTAGTTTTTAATAATTTTTTTATATTTTTCAGACATCTTGTTGTCAACATAAAAAGATAGTTTTTCAAAATTAAGATTTTCTGGTGAATCTATACAATTTTATTTAATTTTTGAAAATGAAATTTTTCTGTTGAAGCAATATAATAAATAATAATTTTTAAAAATTAAAATTTTTTGCACTCATCATAAAAAAAAGAGAGAGAAGGTTTAAAACCTTCTCTTCTTATCATTTTATCATTTTCAATATATTCCCATTTCTTTAGCCATTTTATTCATTTCGGTTTGTAACCATTCGGGCAACACATCAAATTCTTTGTTGAGTTCATCCCACATTGCAATAACTTCACATTTACACAATCCTTCTTCTTCCGCTTTATTAATACTATCAGCATCCGCAACAAATAATTCAACGAGCTTTTTAATCTGTGCAGGAGTGGTATAATCTTTCTTCCATGAACGAGCGTATTTTTTAAATAATTTTTTTAACATGACTTTTTCCACCTTTTATTTTTTATTTATTTAATAAAGTTATTTTTTTATTTATTTATAACTTTATCTGTTGTATATATATTATCATATTTTTCATAATATGTCAAGTAGTTTTTTAAAAAAATATATATTTTTTTTCTTCTTGCGACTCAAATATTATAAGCAAATTTTTATTTTTAAATATTGCTTTTTTGGTTATATGTATCATCATTTTTAAAAATTTAATTTTTTCGTGTGAAGCAAAATCATCTATGCAATTTTATATCATTTTTAAAAATTGATTTTTTTTGTGCTGATATAAAAAAACAGATGGTAGTTTCCTACCATCTTTTTTTATTTATTTTATTTATTTATAACTAATGCATATATCGCAAATATTCCAAGCCAAGCTAAACAAATTATATTTATAATAAGCGGGTTTCCTGAAATACTCCATTGTTCAACCATCGCAATAAAAGAATTGATTAAAAATATAAAAGCAACAAATGTAATAGACAACATCGTTTTTTCTATAATACTTGTTTTTGTTTTCTTCCATGCTTTTTTATTGAATTTAACCTCGATTAATTTTTCTGTTGTGTTCATGTTGTTTTCTCCTTTTTATATATTGTTGGTTGTTGTGCAATCTCTCTTGATTACATACTGATTATACCATATCATTATATATTTGTCAAGTGTTTTTTAAAATTTTTTATATTTTTTTATTTTCGACAGTCCTGTTCTGGTGACGGTTCCAATTAATTTATATTTTTAAATATTAAATTTTTTTGTATACGGTTTCGCTGTTGAATCAATAATATTTAATTTTTAAAAACTATCTTCGACTGCTCCTGTTATACCAAAATTTTTAGTTTTTAAAAATTAAGATTTTTTGTATGCCAGTCACCAGCCTATACAATTTTATTTAATTTTTAAAAATTAAAATTTTTTGGATAACAAAAAAATAAAAGCGAATAAAAAAATAGAGAGCCTTTCGACTCTCTATAAGTTTATGTGTTATTCATCTTCATCTTCTTCATCTTCTTCTTCGTCCTCATCATCTCTGTGCATTAGTTCTTCAAAATCTTCATAACCAAGCCACTCTGCAATAGTATCTTCTTCAAACCAAAAGAAATCATTTATATCAGTTTCATCCATTCCATCGGGATACATCTCTTCAAGCATTGACTCGATAGTTTCAAGTTCTTCCCAAGTTAGATATTCAACTGTGTTCTTTGCTCCGCTCCAAAATTCAAAATTAGTTAAGTTTTCTTCTCTGTACATCTTCATGATGTCCACTCCTTTTCTTTTTTTTATTTGTTGTTGTAAAGTTTCTTTGTTTCTTTACACCTATATATTAGCATATAAAAAGTAGTTTGTCAAGTAGTTTTTAAAAGTTTTTTAATTTTTTCCACAAATTTTCCATTGAATTTCCGTTTACATTTAATTAATATTTTTAAATATTAAAATTTTTTGGTTGCCAAATCTTCCGCAGGAGATTCCGATAAATCTTCCGCAGCTGATAAAGATAGTTTTTAAAAATTAATATTTTCCGTGAAGCGATAAGCAAATAATCTTTATTTTTAAAAATTAATTTTCCGTCAGACCGTTAGAACAGATTTATTAAATTTTTAAAAATTATCTTCCAGTCATCAGACAAGTACAAAATTATTTAGTTTTTAAAAATTAATATTTTCTGTATCAGATATATTCCATCATCCAATTATATTTAGTTTTTAAAAATTAAAATTTTCTGTCCGAGCCAAAATAAATAAGAGTGGAATTTCTTCCACTCTCTGGTTCGTTGTTATTTACTTAGAAATCAAACATCATATCCTCGTATGCTTCTTTCAAATTTCCGTCATAGAGTTCGAGATATGATTTGGTTTTGTTATATTCCTTAATAACAAACGCATCCCATTGTTCCGCAGTTTCAAAACATTCTTTGTCCATTCCGCTTCTCAACAAGATTTCTTCCATTTCGTTAAACTTTCCATCTTCGAGTTCTAATACTATTGTTACTCTTTTCATTTTTTGTTTTTCCTCCGTGTTGTCGTTAGTAATATTAGTTGTATGTAAGTATTATCTGTTCCTTACAAATACATTATACTATATATTTATATATATGTCAAGTAGTTTTTATAATATTTTATATAAATATTTATATAAATTTTCCGATAGATATTCCCATGTAGTTCCAGTCATTATATATTCCGTAAGTTTGTAGTTTTTAAATATTAATATTTTCTGTACATCATATATATTTATTCCAATTTTATTTAGTTTTTAAAAATTAAATTTTTTTGTTCTTCCGCTTCTCCGTAAGACTGGATGATACAAATTTATTTAGTTTTTAAAAATTAAAATTTTCTGCTTTCCCTGTTGCTCCAGATTTTCCGAAGCATCCACGCAAATTAAATTAATTTTTAAAAATTTTCCACGGTTGGATAAGATATAATACAAATAATATATATATTTAAAAATTATATTTTCCATTTACCAGATAGTATATTATATATATTTTTAAAAATTAAGATTTTCCGCTACAGCGACAAGAGTTCGTACAAAAATATTTAGTTTTTAAAAATTAAAATTTTCTGGTTCACAGTATTTATTCAACATTTATTCAACAAAAAAATAAGAGCGGATGTACTCCGCTCTCTTCTTATAACTTTATTTGTTTAGGACTTTACAACCTCCAAGGCATCCCACCAAGCCTTACCTCCTCCGCTAATACCGAAGGCATCCAAGAATGAATTGATGTGATTCATGGTTGTCATACTGTAGCCATCCCACAACCTTTCAAACTTGCCATTGTGAATCCTTGCTACAATAGTGTTATAGCTCTTCAACTCGATGTCACCATTGTCTTTCTCGATGACCTCTGCTTTGCCATAGAAGGACTTTCTGTTGTTTGTAGGTTTCAGTTCGTAGATAGTTTTCATAATGTTAACTCCCTTTCTTTGTGTGTGTGTGTGTGTTGTGTGTGTGTTGTGGCTCATTGCCTTTCAACTGTATATATTATAGCACGGAAAAGCCAACTTGTCAAGTAGTTTATTAATATTTGGTAAAATAAATTTGGGTTACAAATGTTTGGCGGTACATTATATATCTGTGGCTTTGCGTGTTGGTTTCTGTCGGTGTTTGCGGTGTTGGGTAATGTGTTTATATTACTTTGATGGTAAGACGGCTCTGCGAGGCTCTGGTGCGGTTTTATAATGTTTTTAAAAATTAAACTTTTTTGGTGTGGTGCGGGCTGTCAACTTACAATTTTTTTTAATTTTTAAAAATTAAACTTTTTTGGTATGTATATGGGAATTGAAATCTGTGGGATTTAATATTGTGCAATTTTTTTTAATTTTTAAAAATTAAATTTTTTTGGTGCAGTCTGATTTGGTTGTACAATTTTTTTTAATTTTTAAAAATTAAAATTTTTTGGTGGACAAAAAAATAAGGGGGATTTGCATCCCCCCGCCCTCTTATTCAATTACAAGCCAATATTTAAAATCAATATCGCATTTTTTGAACGCATCGTAAATATCGTATCCGCTAATTTTTTTTGTTATTCCACAGTATTTGTGCCTGATTGTAAAGTCTTGCATTTTTAAAACCTCTCACTTTTTTATTTTTCAAAATTTGATTTTTTTGGTGGGGGGGGGGTTTTTCCCCCCCTCTTGCCTTAGATATTTGCGGTGTATTTCTCGTATAATTTTACGAGTTTCTGAGCGGTTACATCCGCTTTATGTTTGCGGTATGCGGTTTTTGTGGGGTATCTTCTCGTATCCCACTCAGCATCGTTGAAATGCTTGATGAAATTTTCGATGATAGCATTTGTAACATCCTTGGCAAATTTTGCAACTTGCATGTATTGTTTAGCATTTACGAATTTTGCTTGGCGGAATTCAATGGTGTAATCGTGCTGAAGATTAAACATTGCTGAATGTTTCATATAACCACCATCGAAGTTACCGCTTGGGTCGTGCATTGTAACGGGTTCAGCCCAACTATTCGGCAATCTACCGAAAAATCTTGCTGATTTTTGGGTGTCTGCCATAATCGCATTTGAAAGCGGTACAAACAAACTGTTATTGAATCTGCGAAGATAACGCATCGTTGTGCCGTTGATATATTCGCGATGACCACAGTGAAAATGTGTACCACACTCATTACCGATACGAATATCACCACTTGCCATAAGTTTTTCAATACTTACGCACTGTTTACTTAAAGCGTTCAAGCCCTCGTAAATAGGTGATTTGTACTCAACATCTACTGTAACATCGCTTGTTGCAATAAAGCCGAAATCAAGTAATTCACCTCTTGCTCTCATGGTGGAATAGCTTGTTTCAAGTTCTTTACTGAAAGTAAAGCAATCTTTTTTCTCGACACCATGGCGGTAATTGTTTTCGGTGCAATAACCTAATTCGCGTTCAGCATGCATGGTACACATCCAACCATCTCGACCGCCTCTTTTTGCGATAGGCACTCTAACAGTTCCTGCATTTCCACAATTTTTGCACATACATTTTTGAATTCTTGACATAATAAACAACTCCTTTTGATTTTTGAAAATTTGATTTTGTTGTTGTTGTTCAAGTGAGTTATGTCGTTCTCACTTGGAACACCTACAATGTGGCATAAAAAAAAATATTTGTCAACACTTTTCTGAAAAGTTTTTTAAAAATTTTTTTGAGAAATTTTTTGAATTTTTTTCGCATGAATTGATTGTGGGGGTGGGGGGTGGTTTACATTTGGAAAGCGTTTTTATATTAATGTTTTTATATAATGTGTTACATCTATTCCTCACCAGAAAAATCACACGAACCGTATCCGCACACATTCTCATCTTCTCTCTCATCCCCCTCTCATCCCC
>JAEIGA010012467.1_pt1 | contig 12900 bp, 8 predicted proteins | sample 9270691 | NCBI WGS metagenome assembly JAEIGA01 (sample SAMN17057246, study PRJNA624740) | gut metagenome | biome: biome; isolation source: fecal sample | host: Bos grunniens | place: China: Xizang | collected 2019 | reverse complement strand
CAAGCTGCGACTCTTGCCCTTAGCGATAGCTGCTACTACAGCATCGCTCACTGCGGTGAGCTCAGTGTGGTTGCTGAGTGTGTCGCCATACATTACACCGGGACGCATCTCTGCCTCGGGAACGAGACCGAACTTCTCCATACCATAGAGTACATCGTAGAATGAGCCACCCTGTGAGAATGATACATCACCATGTGTGCGAACTGCTCTGTCTGCACGGTCGAGGTAGGTGTTGTGTACGATGTACATCTCTGAGAAATCGTACTCACCCTTGCCCATACGGAGCAATTCTGACTCGATGAATGCGAGGCTTGAGTAGCACCAGCAGGTACCTGCACGGTTCTGGTTTTTAACAGATGTGATGGGGTTCTCCTTCACGGTGGTGAATACGAAGCCCTCATCCTTCTTCGCATCCTGTGCGAAAGCACCGAAGGTTACCAAACCTGCGAGTGCGAGTGAAAAGAAACGTTTTGTCATATTAAAATAGTGTTAGGTTGTTATTTAAGTCTATTTGGTCGCAAAGATACAAAAAAGCAAGCAAGAAATATCAAGTTTACTTGAATATTTGTTGCGTTCTGTAAAAGTATCTTCCATATTTATTGTAAAGATACTGTGTTTTAGCAAATAAGGACTATTCTTCTGTGACTTTTTCAATAATCTTATCATCTATCTCCATGATGGCACATCCGAGAAGGTCGACCTTGATGGCGAAGTAATGTTTGCCCTTGCTCTGTACGATGACTCCCTCTAATCCGGTAAGTGCGCCATCGGTGATGCGTACACGATCGCCAGCCTTTAACGGTTCTTCTGTGAAGTCTATCTCTTGATTGGCATTGGTGATGAAGAAAATGAAATCCTCCATCTGTGATTCGGGAATGATGGCAGGGATTGACTTTCCTGGCACACACATACAATAACGTGATGCACTCAAACTGAGGGCCTCTATGCGTTCCTGCTCGGTGGCATATACGAAGATGAGTTGTGGAGTGAGCACACGGTCTCTCTTGACGCGTCGATCGTGCCACTCGCGTATCTCGGTACGTATGGGAACGAAGCTTCTGATTCCCATCTTTTCGAGGTTGCTTTTTGTCTTCAACTCGTGATAGAGCTTGACGCGTATGGCAAACCAATGTCTTTGCGATTCTGTTTCCATGATTCCCTCTTTGAACCCTCTGCTTGTTGATGATAGATTGACAAAGTTTTTGTATAGCTGGGCGCAAAGTAACAATAAACTTTTGGAATTTCCAAAGAATAATGTCTCTTGTATGATTTCTTATTGTTTTTTTCATTAATAATGCGTAAGTTTGCATCAGTGTATCGCTATACAGATTTGATACCGACATAAGTTTAATACACAACAGAAAACTATAAATCTATGAGAAAAACATTATTGACAGCACTGGCAAGTGCGGCATTTGCATTTTCGGCCAATGCTCAGAATCACGAACTTACCGTGGATATGAAGAAGAATGGTGCTCCCATTCAGGAGACCATGTACGGCCTGTTTATTGAAGATATTAACTATGCTGCTGATGGTGGATTGTATGCAGAACTGGTGAAGAACCGCTCATTTGACTTCCCTTATGCTTTTACGGGTTGGAAGTTTGCAGGTAATGTAGAGGTTCGTCATGATGGTCCTTTTGATCGAAATCCGAATTACGTGCGCCTCAGTAGCTCGGGGCACGGACATAAATGGACGGCATTGGCTAATGAGGGCTTCTTTGGTATAGGTGTAGAGAAAGATAAAGAGTATCGTTTTACTTTTTATGCGCGTGTTCCCGAAGGGTATAAGGATGCCCGCATACGTATGGAATTGGCTATCCCCGTAACCAATCGCGAAGGACAGGATTTTCTGGCTCACGAGATGACGGTTAGCGGTAATGAATGGAAACAGTATGAGGTGGTGGTGAAGTCGCCTCTTACTGAACCTAAATCAGAACTTCGTATCTTCCTTTTGGGAAACAATCCTGTAGATTTAGAGCATATATCGCTCTTCCCCGTAGATACATGGAAGGGACGTAAGGGGGGACTTCGCAAGGACCTTATGGAGGCGTTGGCTGATATGAAGCCTGGTTGCTTCCGATTTCCAGGTGGTTGTATCGTCGAGGGTACAGATCTTGATACTCGATATAATTGGAAGAATACTCTTGGCCCCGTAGAAAACCGTCCATTGAACGAGAATCGCTGGCATTATACTTTCCGCTATCGTTTCTTCCCTGATTATTTCCAAACCTATGGACTTGGCTTTTATGAATATTTCTTGCTTTCGGAGGAGATTGGTGCAGAGCCGTTGCCTGTGGTTAATGTAGGACTCTCATGTCAATACCAGAATTATGATGAGCATGCTCATGTTGCTGTAGATAATTTGGATGAGTATATCCAAGATGCACTTGACCTTATCGAATTTGCCAATGGTGATACAGCTACAGAGTATGGTAAGATACGTGCTCAAATGGGTCATCCCGAACCTTTTAATATGAAATTCCTCGGTATCGGTAACGAACAATGGGGCCCCGAATATGTAGTGCGCCTTGAAAAGTTTGTTGAGCGTTTGCGCAAAGAGCATCCGGAAATTGCTATCATTGGTTCATCAGGTCCTAATTCTGAAGGACGCGATTTCGATTACTTGTGGCCGGAGATGAAGCGTATCAATGTTGATCTTGTAGATGAACACTTCTATCGTCCTGAGAAATGGTTCCTCAGTCAGGGTAACCGTTATGACAACTATGATCGTAAGGGTCCCAAGGTGTTTGCCGGTGAATACGCTTGTCATGGCGCTGATGGTCGTAAATGGAATCACTTTAATGCTTCACTCCTCGAAGCCGCTTTCATGACTAATCTTGAGCGTAATGCCGATGTCGTACATATGGCAACATACGCTCCCCTCTTTGCTCATGTTGATGGTTGGCAATGGCGTCCTGACCTCATTTGGTACGATAACCTCCGTTCCGTACGCTCATGCTCATACTATGTGCAGCAGATGTATGCTCACAATACGGGTACCCATGTGTTGAAAGCAACAGAGAATGGTATACCGCTTGCAGGCAATGAAGGTCAAGATGGACTCTTTGCAAGTGCTGTATGGGATGCAAACAAAAAGGAGGTAATCATTAAGGTTATCAATGTGTCGGATCAGTCACAAGAGGTAAAGTTTGTCTTTACTGGTCTTAAGAAGAATCAAAAGTATCAGTTAGTAGATATCACAACTTATCATTCGGATGATCTCTATGCTGATAATACCTTGGATAATCCTACGGCTATTGTGCCGCAAGTAAAGGTTGCCGAGAATGCGATGCTTGATGTAGCCAATGTACCGGCCAAAACCTTCGCGATGTATCGCTTCAAGGTTGAAGGTCGTAAGTAGAATATTTACATATTAATAAAGGAGGTCGTCCGATTGGACGGCCTCCTTTTATGATTGGCTTATTTCGCGATGTCTCCCTTCTTTATTCTGTTCGCGTGAGTTTTAAGGTCACAGCCGATTGGCAAGGACCTGCCCCTTCGATAGGAGGGTTGTGTTTGGCTACACGTACTTGTACGCATTGTAGAGTTGGGAAGTGGCAAAGTAGAGATTTTCCGATACGTCCGCAGACATGTTCGAGTAATTGTGAGGGAATGTCCATCTCGCGTTTTACTACTTGATAAACTTCTGCATAGTTGATGGTCCCACCGAGTTCATCGGTTTCAATGGCATGGCTGATATCTGCTTCGAGAGTGATATCCACGGTAAATGTGTTGCCTAAGAGTTGCTCATGAGGTAATACACCATGATGAGAGTAAAAATTGAGGCTACAGAGTTCGATGGTGCTTTGTTGTATGTTCATAGATTGGTGTTGTCTGAGGTGTATATAATGAAAGGGAATCCTCAACGTTTTGAGCGATTCCCTTTCTCGCGTATGTAAAAGAAAAAGATTTAATTTCTCTTAAAAATTATGAAGCGATTGTTATCCGCAACGGCTAGTACCACAATTAGTGCAGATGAGACAACCTTCTTGGTATACGAGTGTTTCTTGTCCGCAATTGGGGCATACTTGACCCTTGGCGGCAGTACCATCTTGTACGTACTTCTTTAGAGCGCGCTCTACACCGACTTTCCAAGTGTTAATGCTCTCGCTGTCAAGTTGCAAAGAACTTACAAGCTTGATTACCTGCTCGATGGGCATGCGATAACGAAGCACGCCAGAGATAAGTTTAGCATAGTTCCAATACTCTTTGTCGAATTTCTCTGAGAGGCCTTCAATGGTAGTCTTGTAACCGCGTTTGTTGCTGAACTGGAAGTCATAACGCTTCACACCATTCTCGTCTACATTTTTGATGATGTAGCCGTTGGTTACTGACTTGGGTAACAAAATACCTTCCTCGTCGTCGGCCAAACCAGTAAAGATTTCATAAGGATGTCCATCAAGCAAACCTACGAAAGCTACCCACTTTTCTTTGTTGTTTTGGAAACGTACAACATCGGCTTCAAGTACGCGAGGACGTGTCTCTACTACTACAGGAGGTTTGCATGTGCAGGGTTCTTCCTTTTTGTTATCACCGCTCTTCTTGCTATCGGTAGCGATGAGCACTCCACTACGTGAACCATCACGATAAACTGTACATCCCTTACAACCGCACTTCCACGCTTCTATGTAGAGGTCATTGACAAGTTCTTCGCTTACATCAGCTGGGAGATTGATGGTTACGCTGATAGAATGGTCTACCCACTTTTGTATACGTCCCTGCATTTGTACCTTCTTGAGCCAATCGATATCGTTAGCGGTTGCTTTGTGATAGGGGCTCTCTGCTACAAGGGCATCAATTTCTTCTTGACTATAACGCTTGCTGACATCGTATCCTTTGCTCTCCATCCAAGCGACAAACTTTGGATGGTATACGATGTATTCTTCGAATGCATCACCTGTTTCGTCAGTAAAGTCAACGCGAACGTCAGGATCATTGGGGTTCACCTTACGACGACGTTTGTACACGGGCATGAAAACGGGCTCAATACCAGAAGTGGTCTGTGTCATCAAACTTACTGTACCAGTGGGAGCGATGGTGAGACAAGCAATATTTCGTCGACCATGTTGCTTCATCTCTTCATAAAGAGCAGGGTCTGCATCTTTGAGGCGGTTGATGAAGGGGTTATTCTTCTCACGCTCGCTGTTATAAATCTTGAATGCACCACGTTCTTTAGCCATCTGTACGGATGAACGGTAAGCCTCGATAGCGATGGTACGATGCACCTTCTCTGAGAAATCGGTTGCTTCGTCAGTTCCATAACGGAGGTTCATGGCTGCCAGCATATCACCTTCGGCTGTGATTCCTACACCCGTACGACGACCGAGTGTGCTCTTGTCCATAATCTTCTGCCACAAGGTTCGTTCTGCTCCCTTTACCTCTTCATTTTCGGGGTCGCTCTCGATCTTTGCCATGATAGCTTCGATCTTTTCAATCTCAAGGTCGATAATGTCGTCCATGATACGTTGTGCAACAGCGACATGTTGTTTGAAGAGGTCAAAATCAAAGTATGCCTCAGGGGTAAAAGGATTTACTACATAAGAGTAGAGGTTAATCGCCAACAAACGACATGAGTCGTAGGGACAGAGGGGAATCTCTCCACAGGGGTTGGTTGATACTGTTTTAAAGCCGAGATCAGCATAACAGTCGGGTACAGATTCACGAATAATAGTATCCCAGAAGAGTACGCCTGGCTCTGCGCTTTTCCATGCATTGTGTACAATTTTTTTCCACAACTCAGAAGCATTTACTTCCTTGGTGTAAAGAGGCTCTGTACTGTCAATGGGGTATCTTTGTGTGTAGGTGCGACCTTCAATAGCTGAACGCATGAAGTCATCGTCCATCTTTACTGATACATTAGCGCCTGTTACCTTACCTTCGGTCATTTTTGCATCGATGAACGATTCTGAGTCGGGGTGCTTGATAGACACACTGAGCATTAATGCACCACGGCGACCATCCTGAGCAACTTCACGAGTAGAGTTGGAGTAACGCTCCATGAAGGGTACAAGACCGGTAGAGGTTAATGCTGAGTTTTTTACGGGTGATCCCTTGGGACGGATGTGTGAGAGGTCATGACCAACACCGCCACGACGTTTCATGAGCTGTACCTGTTCCTCGTCGATACGGATGATTGCACCATACGAGTCGGCATTACCATCCATTCCGATAACAAAGCAGTTTGACAATGATGCAATCTGATGGTTGTTGCCAATGCCTGTCATGGGACTACCTTGCGGTACAATGTACTTGAAGTGGTCGAACAAATCAAATAACTGTTGTGCCGACAAACCATTGGGGTACTTGGCCTCAACTCGAGCAATCTCATTGGCAATGCGCCAATGCATGTCCTTAGGAGTCTCTTCGTAAATAACTCCTGCTGAATCTTTCATGGCATACTTGTTAGCCCATACTCTGGCTGCGAGTGCATCGCCACCGAAGTATTCGAGGGTAGCTTTCTGCGCTTCTTCGAACGTGTAAGTTTTCTTTTCCACTGTAGTATTGAAGTTACGTTGTTTGTCAAAAAGGTTGGTTTTGTAGAAGTAAACCTTTGGTGAACAAAAAGCGTTGCAAATCTACTAAAGTTTTTTGTGTTGGCCAAATTTTACAATAATGATTTTTGTAAAAAAATAAAAGTATTCCAAAACAAAAAGTTATATGCTTGATATTGCGTATGTTATAGAAAATTCCGTAATGGAAAGTTTTCCAAAACGGAAATTAGTGATGTTTGTATGTGTATCGTTGAGGATGTTTTGTTTTTAGTGGAATCGCTCAGAGTTGCTTTTATAAGACAATTATGGGCAGATGTGTATCTGCCCTATACTGTTTGTTGTGTACACTAAAAACTTATGGTTTTATTTTTATCTTTGACTCGATTTCTTCAACAGCCGATTGCAATACCTTATTCACAGCAAGCTGCTCTTCAATGGTACGGCATGCGTGAAGTACAGTAGAGTGGTCTCGAGAACCTATCTGTTGGCCGATGCGAGCCAATGATAAGTTGGGAAGATGCTTATGGGTGAGGTACATGGCGATTTGACGAGCCTGTACGATATCTCGCTTACGTGAGTTGGTGTAAATGCTTTCGTCTTTTAGGTGGTAGTGCTCGCAAGTGTTGTGTACGATATCTTCCACAGTAACCTCTTTCTCCTCGATGCGTACGGCCTTGCTGATAACGCGTTCGGCCATGGGGAGGTCAATTTCTCGGCCATAAATGGTAGAGTGAGCCATGAGTGAGATGAGGATTCCTTCCAGTTCACGAACACTGTCTGTAACGTTAGCTGCAATATACTCAAGTACATCTGGGCTGAGAACAATATTCTCTCTGCGAACTTTATTGGCCAAAATATTACGTCGAAGTTCGATGTTGGGTCGCTCGATTTCTGCAGTAAGTCCCCATTTGAAACGAGTGATAAGGCGGTCTTCGATGCCTTGAAGCATTACAGGAGGACGATCACAGGTCATGATGAGCTGCTTGCCATTCTGATGCAAGTGGTTAAAAATATGGAAGAACGTGTTTTGAGTCTTCTCTACACCTACAAATTCCTGGATATCATCAATGATGAGAACATCGATACTTTGGTAGAAGTTGATGAAGTCATTGAGCGTATTCTTGCGTACAGAATCGGTATACTGCACCTTAAAGAGATGGGCAGATACATAGAGAACACGTTTTTCGGGGTAGAGCTCCTTAACTTTCAATCCAATGGCGTTAGCCAAGTGAGTCTTACCTACACCTGATGCTCCGTACAGAAACAGGGGATTAAATACAGTTTTGCCTGGTTTCAATGCAATGCTCTCAGCTGCAGCTCGAGGTAACTTATTGCTTAATCCCTCAATGAAGTTTTCAAAGCTATAATTGCTCTTCAGCATCGGGTCAAGGTCTTGGGGGGCCACCGCAATGGGGCTGGGAGTTTGATTACCACTCTTCTCCAACTGCTTAACTTTTTCTACTGAAGGCTTCTTCTCTGGCTCTTGGTCTACGGTGATACCGTTCTGACGATCGGTGAGCACACGATAATTGAGCATGGTATCGTTGCCGAATACACGGAAGATAGCAGCACCGAGTAAATCTACATAGTGAGCTTCGATGTATTCGTAAACGAACGGACTGGGAACAAATATCGTCAATACATTGCCCGTATATGAGGCGGGCTTGGTATTCGAGAACCATGTATTGAACGCTGTAACCGAGATATTATCGCGGATAATATCCAGGCACTTGCCCCAAAGCTCTATGAGATTCTTCTCGTTCATGTTTTGTTCTTGTTCTCTTTATCTTTTACTTCTACACTGCAAAGTTACAATCCTTATTTGGTATTTTAAAATAACTTTTCTTCCCCGATTATTTGCAATTCCAAAAGGTGTTAGTTTTCAGGCTTTTGTAAGTTTGTTGCTTTACCTTGTTCTTTTATCCTACTTTTTCTCTTGTGTATGTCTAATGTGTTGACGTTGAGTGGTTTGTGCTTGTTTTGTTATCCTGTTTCTTCAAGGATATTATTTCTTGAATCTGCTTTTTAGGGTACTCTCTTTGCTTCTGAATACATATTTCCCCTCTTTTAGTAGAATCTTTCCTTTTTAGATAAAGTCTAATTTAGGGGTAAATAACCTCTTGTTTGTCTCTAATTATTCGGCTCGATTTCGTGCTTTTTATGACACTTTTTTCTCCTTCAAGTATGGTATACGGCTTCCGTCTTTCATGGTCGTAGAATGACTGATTTAACCTTGTTTGTGAAACATTATGTTTCTGTCATGGAAGCCAAAGTTTGTAGCCCTTTTCTTTACTTCTTTCCGAATACAGAGATGTTGATGTAGCGAGTGGGGTGTTGCTTAATGTCTTCAATAAGCAATTCAGCATTGGTACATACACCATTCAAACGGTTATAGAAGGCCGTATCATTGAGCAACTTTCCTATTGTACCACTATCACTGTTAAGCGTTTCCGATAGGGTATGCAGGTTGGTTATGGTGCTATTTATACGATTCATTGTCTCTTTATAGTCTGTGTCACTCAGTTCTGTAGTAATCTTTTCAAGGTTATTGCCTGTACTTTGGAAGGTGTTCATGAGTTGAGGTACCTCATGGAGCAACAGATGGTTGATGGCATCCGCTGTGGCATTGAGTTTGCTTGCCAGTAACTCTGCCTGCTGTAGTGACTGTACAATATGAGGACTTGCTGCAATAGTGTTGAGTGAGGTGATGAGGCTATCGATTTTAGGCATGATAGCGTTGATTTGGGGTAACATTACATGTTCAATCTCACCTGTGAGCCCGTGTGCTGTAGCGCTCTCTATGGTATCTCCATTGGCATAATAGGTTGTGTTTGAACTCATGCGTAAATCCACACTCACGCCACCCAAAAGTTCATTGACAAGGAAAGCACGACTACCTTTGGGAATACGTAACGACTCATTCACACGTAGAGTTACCACTATGCGATTGGGGGAATTATAGTCGTATTTCACACTACTGACAGTACCCACTTGGTAACCATTGGCGTTAATAACAGAGGAGGGGGCTACTCCACCGGCATTACTCACTACCATATAATAGGTGTTGTCATGGGAGAATACATTGCTTCCCTTCAAGAAATTGACTCCAATGTATAGTAGGGCAATGCTGATGATGAAGGTTACACCAATCTTTATTTCTTTACTAAGTCGTTTCATAGTGTAAAACGTTTAGGGATTATTCTTTTTGAACAAGGCGATAGCCTGTTGGGTTTCTATGCGCTCTCCTTTTATAAATGCCACGATAAAGGCATCTTTAAATTTTTCGTTCACCTTCTGCTTGAGGCGTACGATTTCATTATAGTCTGTGGTATTGCCGTAGGTGTATTTATACATACCATTGTCGGTATAATGCGCTACGGGAGTGAGGCCTTTGAAGGCCTTGTCACCTTGCTCTAATTTCTTAGAGGTAGTGAGAAACTGTATCTTGAATACGGGCCTTTCCTCGGTTGAGGCTATTGGGGCTGTATTGCCCTTTATTGCAGTTTGGGGTAGGGGGGCTGCTTCCACGATGGTGGTTCCGGTGCTTCCTTTCTTCAAGTCGGCATAGTACTTGTCGAATGCCTGACTGATGCATCGGCTCATCTTCTTTTGTCCGTTTGCAGAAGCCAGATATTTGGCCTCTTCTGCATGACTGATATATCCCAATTCTACGAGTATACTGGGCATTGAGGTGGCGTTAAGTACGAGAAAACCTGCTTGTCGTACACCTCGGTCAAGTCGTTGAGCATCAGCACAGAGATTTTCCTGTACATATTGAGCGATATGGATACTCTCCTTTACATGTTCGCTTTGCATATATTCAAAGATGATATAGCTTTCCGGAGAGTTTGGGTTGAAATTGGCATAAGTCTTTTCGTGATTGTCTTCGAGGAGTATTACGCCATTCTCTCTCTTTGCAATCTCAAGACTTCGTTCTGTACGTGCTTCCTCTATACCCAAGGTATAGGTCTCTGCTCCTTTGGCAGTACGGCTTTTGGCCGCATTGGTATGGATAGAGATGAAGAGGTCTGCATTGGCTTTATTGGCCATACGAGCACGATCGTTCAGACCTACGAAAACATCCTTCTGTCGGGTATACAACACCTCCACTTCGGGATGCTTGCTTTTGATATCCTCTCCTACAGCAAGCGCTACTTTTAGTGTGATATCCTTCTCGTATATCTTCTTGCAGGCACTGATAGCACCAGGATCCTTTCCTCCATGTCCGGCATCAATCACTACAATGAAATCTTTTGCAGAGAGAGTCGTCATGGTGACAAGCATATAGAGTATGGTGAATAGCTTTCGCATAGGGAAGGAGAATTGTTTATTTAGATTTAGTTGTGTATGTAACATAAAAAAGGCTGCCCCGAGTGAGGCTCAGGGCAGCCTTTATAAGATTGGTTATTCTTACTTCAAGGGGAGATACCAAGCGTTCTCATCGGTGAGCTTGTTATAAAGCTCCTCGTCGAACAAGAGTTCACCCTTTCTTGAAGCTACACGCTTAGCGAGAACATCATAGTAGTCTGCCTCACCCCAAGCTTGACGACGCTTAGCAAAGCGTACGAGGTCACCGAAACGGTTACCTTCGAGGGTAGCTTCGAGAGCCAACTCATCGAGAATCAACTCATCAATAAACTTGATAGTATCGTTGAAGGTAAGTTCTGTTTCAGCAAGTTCAAAGCGCTTAGCGATAGTAGCAGGCTTCAATGCGAAGTGGCTGGTGTCAACATGAACGTCACCACAACCCTTGGCATGAACACCGATGAATGCAGTCTGCAAGTACTTTCCGAGTGCCTTATGTCCTTCGGGGAAGAATACCTTGTATGCATCCTTCATCAAGTTGAATGACATTGTTGCAAGCTTTGCAGCATCTGCCATAGCGATAGAATCACCTGCTACATACATCTCCTTAGCTTGTGAATTGAATGCCTCTGCAGCACGCAAGTACACGATAGAACGACGATAGAGGTTAATCTGCTGAGTTGTCATCTCAATAGTTGCACCGTCAGCACTTGTTCTCTGAACAAACTTGTCGTAGTACTCGATTTCCTCTTCAGAGCTTGAATAAGGATGAGCCAAGTAGTAAGCATAACGACGGTCACCTGCCAAAGCATTTACGGTGTAACCGGTCAAGTTATTGTTTTTGTCATACTCTGCTGTGATGTAAGCCTGCTTGCCGCTGAGCTCCTTCAAATAGGTAGAGGGGTTCAGAGAGTGGGTGTTGTCAAGAGAAGCGAAGAGACTGGGTACCTCTGATACGATACCAGCTGCTGATGTACGCTCCATGGGGATGTAAGCAAGGTTCTCATAACCGTTAGCTGTACCACCATAGTGTTGGTACTCCTGCCAGTTTACAGCACTTGTGCTGGAGAGGCTACCTCTCTGGAAGTACTCCAAGCGAGAGCCGTTGAGACCCATAAAGCCTCTGAAGGTCTCGTTGTTAGTACCGTCACCGTATGAGTAGCTGAAGTCTTCATGTGTAGTCAGATACTCCCAGTAAGTCTTACTTGCATTGAGGTAGTCGCCACTCCACAAGTAAAGGTCAGCAACAACCAACTTCAAAGGAGGATAGATACGATTGGTGATAGACGTAGAGCTTACGAATACGGGAAGGTCATATTCCACATAGGGGAGGAGCTGCGGAATAAGTTCTGCAGCCAGCTCCTTAATATCCAATACGGGATAATCCTCTTCTGAACCAGCCACGGTAGTGATGGGGTTCAGGTAGTAGGGAACCTTACCGTGATTGATAGCCAACTGCATGTAGGTCCAAGCACGAACACCGAGTACTGCAGCATACTCATCAATCATCACGCGCTCATTGTTGTGAGCGATAGTGGTATCCATCTTAGCCAAGATGTAGTTACAGTTGTTTATTACTGCATAGTAGTCTCTTACGTTGAGATACTCGTTCTCGTCATCGAAGTTAAACTCTGCGAGGTTACGGATAGAGGTCTTGGTATATTCGTTAATCTCTATAAGGTCACCACGTACCTCACCGAGGATGATGTAGCGGTCTGCAATTTCGCGCATACACTGCAATACGCCCAGTGTAGAATAAGCAGAGTCGGCAGAGGTGCTCAAGGTGTGTTTATCTGAGGTAACCACACGGGTTGAGTCAATGTCAAACATATCTGCGCACGAGGTTGTTGCACCAAGTGTAACAATGGCTGCCAATGCTGCTCCTATGATTGATTTGCTTTTCATTGTCTTTATCATTTAATGGTTGTTGTTCATTATAAGTTAATCTTCACACCAACTTGGAAGCTGCGGCTCTGACCGAGCAAACCATTGTCGATACCCTGATACAATACGTTGTTGCTGAATGAGAACTCAGGATCGCTACCCAAGTACTTGGTGAGAGTTACCAAGTTGGTACCTGAAGCCCATACAGTGAGACCCT